>Ga0172382_10006814_pt1 | contig 16444 bp, 16 predicted proteins | sample Leawel138RmetaG_FD_122245 | JGI IMG/M metagenome (GOLD analysis project Ga0172382, IMG submission 122245) | Leachate microbial communities from a municipal landfill in Southern Ontario, Canada - Leachate well 138R metaG | ecosystem: Engineered > Solid waste > Landfill > Unclassified | place...
GAAAAATAACGTAGATCCTTTCTTTAATATCATGGCCGATCATGCCAAGCTTGCCATTGATGAGTCAGATCTTGTGTTATTTGTGGTTGATGTTCGTGAAGGACTTCTGCCTTTTGATAAAGGAATTTGTGACTACATCCGTTCAACCAAAAAGCCTTTCTGGCTTCTGATGAATAAGTTTGATACGGAAAAACAAGAAGGTGATCAGTACGAATTCTATGAACTGGGCCTTGAAGAAGATCAAATGTTTAGACTCTCGGCTGAACATAACCGCGGACTTTATGATCTTCGAACGAACCTTTTGGTGACTGCAAAGAAATTCAGAGAGTCTGGAACCCTTACGGGGGAACTGGATGAACAACTACAAAAAGGTGTGAAGCCACGTCATGATGTGGTTGCTTCTGTTGCCATTGTTGGTGCACCTAATGCCGGTAAGTCCACTTTACTTAATAGACTTGTAGGAGCTCAAAGGGCCCTGGTTTCTGAAATTGCCGGAACCACAGTGGATCCGATTGAAGGCTATATTGATCTTTACTTCGGGCCGGATATTGATCTTTTAGAAGCTCAGGAGAATCAGTTCGTTCGTAAAGATACCGTTACTCTCTATGAAGAGATGAAGCGATTCCATGAAAATACGGATGAAACATTTTTTATGGATGAGGATGACCTCACAGAAGAAGAAAAGCGCATCTACGTTGAGTTCGGTCAAAAAAATGAATTTGAAGTAAGCGATGACACTGATGAAGAGTTCGGAGAATCAAGTGAGTTTACTTACGATGATTCCAACTTAGGTGATGACCTTTACTCAGAAGAAAATATTCTTTCGGCCATTGAGAATAACTGGAAGGAAAAAGATACTGATGAAGTTGCAGACATTGAACATGTTCATCAGGTTAATCGTTGGAGATCTATTAAGCTTGTTGATACCGCTGGTATTCGTAAATCAAAAGTTGTTGAAGGTTTTATTGAAACCCAATCTGTATATCGTTCCCTGAAGGCCATCTCTGAGTCTGATGTGGTTCTCTTTATGATTGATTCAACCCTTGGTATAACTCACCAGGATAGACGTCTTATTGATATTGCTTTAGAGAAAGGGAAATCCTTAATCGTTTGTCTTAATAAGATCGATCTTCTGCAGGAGATTTTTGCTGATACTAAGAAAAAGAATGAGTGGATCAGAGATCTAAGAGATCAAGTGCCTTGGCTTTCTTTTTGCCAGCTAGTGACAATTTCTGCTTTCAAAAATAGAAACATTAATTATCTTCGTGAAGCTCTTAAGCGCACTATTGTTATTCGTAACCGCAAAGTTCCAACGGGGGCACTCAACCGTTGTCTTTTCCAATTAGTGGAAAAGAATCCAGTGGTGCTTAAAAAGAGCGGTGGAAATCGATTTAAGGTGAAGTACGCCTCTATGCTTAAATCTTCCCCTCCCACATTCCTGTTATTCTCAAACAGATCTCAGGGAATTCCAGAGAACTACAGAAAGTATTTAATTAATGGGCTTCGTAAAGAGTTTGATCTAACGAATACTCCTGTTCACTTGATCTTCAGAACCTCGACCGACATTGAGAGAAGAATGAGAAAGATTGAAAGGAAGGCCCAGCTTACCAAGTAAAGTTATAGGTTATGATGAAGCTGATCACATTACCGGCAAGGTCATCATAACCTCTTGTTCCTGGGGGAATGGTCTCTCCATCTACAACGTGCGCACGGTAGTCTTGAGTGTACTTATCAAAAAAGTTCACAACGTGATAAAGGGCCTGCACGCTGATATAGGATTTTTTCAACTCGATCGGAAACTCAAGGCCAACCCCAAGAGCTGTTCCGATCCCGCCATCTTTTTGTTTTGGAATGTTATCGTGATCAATAAACTTATTAGTGATGTACCAATATTCAATTCGTCCAATCAGGTGGGGATTTGAATAAGTAATGGCAGTCCCTAAATCGGTAGTGTCGATATAATATTTATACCCAAAGAAAGCACGGGTATTGTCAGAGACCACTGCTCCTAGGTTTCCTTGGTTCTTATAACCGTTAGTCACGTAATCAAAAATGGCCGTGTGCTTTGAGTATTCAACTCCAAGGGTAATAACACGGTGAAAATCGAGAAAATAGTTAACCGAAAGGTGAAAAGAGGGGTGGTTATCATTGAAGGCATTACCTCGGTTTCCTGTAAAAGTGGTAAAACCACCTCCGAGGTTGACGGAGAAGAAACGCCCATAGCGATAAAAGCGTTCATCTTCTAGTTGCTGTGATGATTCGAGATCTTCATTGAAATCATTGAAAATATCACTCCCCAGAGAGATATCATCATCCATCATATCCATCATTTGTGATGAAAATTGAGCATGAGCAAGTCCCGAGAAGAGAAGGGCGATAAATAATATTTTTTTCACCGGATATATCTTACCTTTGGCCTTGTTTGCCATGGCCTGTCAAAAGTCTGTCATCATTTTGATTCACTACAATAAGTCTAAGTAATCTTTTGATCTTTGACAACGTTTCCTCTCTAGTTTTAAACTCCTTAGATACATTTTGATTTTTAAAAGGAAGTTTTAAAATGAGCGAGACTACGCCATCTCAGTCACTGGAAGAGACACTTAATAAGACAGACCTTGGTCACGTAATCTATGAGAAAAGATATCTCATCGGAGCTATACTTGTTGCCATTCTTGTTGGTGTGATTGGGTGGATGTCGGTTACAAAATATAAAGCTTCCCAAGAGCTTAAAGGCTCTGAGCTTGTTTTTAATTTTCAAAATGAGACTTGGGAAAAAGTAAAGGCCGGACAGCTATCCACTGATGAACTCATTAGCCGCTTTTCTTCCCTTGATGACATTGCAAAATCTTCTGCTTCTATGATCTCTCTTGCTCTGGAAATGTCTAAGTTTTTAGCAGAAAAAGGCGAAGCGGATAAAGCTATTAACCTATTAAGTGGATTGAAAGCTCCGAATGACTTAAGTAAATTCTTCGTTGCTCATCAAAAGGCCGTTCTACTAGAAACTGCTGGTAAAGTTGATGAAGCGATTGCTGTTATTGAGGACGTAAAGAAGACAAAAGATCTTCTTATGCCTGCTCATCTAGAGCTCTTCCTAGGAAGACTTTATCTTGTTAAAAGAGATCTCAATCAGGCCAAATCGATTTTTCAATCCATTATCGATACCTATCCACACGAAGAAGAAGCAAAGCTTGCTAAGCTTTACTTAGGTGAAATTAAATAATGAGATTTTTTCTTATCCTTTCTCTTTTTATAGTTTCTTCTTGTTCTTTGAAGCTAGTTGCTCCAAAGCAAGAAGAAAAAATTCTAAAAGTATCCTGGAATAAAAACCTGGATCTTGAATACCGCTCAGGAAATTTACCTATTGGGCTTGGAGCTCCAAGAATCTATGAGGACATGGTTTACATGGGCGCCTTATCAGGAGAGATGAGTGCCTATGACCTTGAGACGGGAAGAGTGGTGTGGTCTGAAAAAGAGAACACTCCTCTGGGCGCTCCGGTTTTATTCTTTGATGATCATGTAGGCTACGGGGGAGAATCAGGTCGCTTTTTTGTAAGGCACTACCTTACGGGGAAATTAAAGTACTCCGTAGATCTGGGTTCACCTATTGAATCGGCTCCGGTTTACCATAAAGGTAGACTTCTTATTTACCTTCGCGGTCATCAGCTGGTCCAACTAGATGCTCAGACGGGTAAGATTATATGGGTTTATAAAAGGGCCGTACCTATTACCACAACCCTACAAAGAACTTCAAAGCCCCTTATTGTAGGTTCTAAGATTATTCTAGGCTTTGCTGATGGTTTTGCTGCCGCCTTATCTTTTGAAGAAGGTCTTCTTTTATGGGAGACAAGAATTGCTAGTGGCACAAAGTTTGTTGATGTTGATTTGAATCCCATTCTCGTAAATGATCTGGTGATTACTGGGTCATCATCTTCAGAACTCACAGCGCTGAATCCTGATTCAGGTGTCGTTAACCAAAGTTATTCTCTGATGAGTGTGGCCCACCCTCTACTGATTAATGAGCAGCTTCTTCTAGGGACTAATGATGGGGAAGTGGTCTTGATGAGTCTGTCAGGAGAAATCCTTAAAAGACTTAAAGTTTCTCAGTCAGGAATCAGTGCTCTTGCCTGGTGGAAGGGACATATTATAGCAGCTGGTTTTGATGGCGTCATATATGCGGTTGATCCTTTGGAAATGAAAGTGGTTGATCACTTCTCCTTAGGACATGCTTACTCAGCAGTTTATTCGGACCTTGTTAATAATGATTCACACCTGGCCGTCTATTCTTCTCGAAATCGTCTCTATATTTTTAAGTAAGAAAATACAAGTCACTTAGATAGAAAAAAATCTGTAATATTTAAGTGACTTCCCCCAAATAACCAAGGATGGTTTTATGAAATGGGTTCTCTTAAGTTTTACTCTTTTATCCTCTTTTTCCCTTAAAGCTTCAGTCTTGATTGATGAAGAACTCTATGTTTTAGGTTCTGTGGATGTGGTTAAAGAACTGGTTCACAGTGGCTCGGTTATTATCGATCATGTGGAAGAAAAGGGATTTGAAATCTATGGTCCTGCAGGGCTCTCAGAGTATCTGAGCAGTAAGGGGATCGTGCACTTTGAACAATCCTTTAATAAGTCAGCAAATGATTATCCGAGTTTTGAAGAACTCACTTTAAAACTTCAAGAGCTTCAAAGTCTTCGACCTGATATTTTTAAACTTTTCTCCATCGGTCAGTCGGTTCAGGGTAGAGAATTATGGGTGATGAAAATTTCTGATAATGTGGAATTAGATGAGGTAGAGCCTGAGTTTAAATATATCTCCAGTATGCATGGAGATGAAATTGTCGGAAGAGAGTTTAGCGTTCGTTTAATCGAAAAAATTGCCCGTGAATATGATACGAATCCTCTCATCCAGGACCTGGTCAATAACACTGAGATTTATATTCTTCCTTCTATGAATCCTGATGGCTCCCATTTAAGAAGAAGGGCCAATGCCAGAAGAGTGGATTTGAACCGAAACTTTCCCGATATTGTTCGTGATAAGGAAAGCCAGAAAAATGGAAGAGAGATCGAAACACAAAATGTGATGAAGTTTCAGGAGTCCCGAAACTTTTCTTTCTCCGCCAATTTTCACGGGGGAACAATGGTGGTGAATTATCCGTGGGATAGTACCTATACTCCCCACCCCTTTAATGATCTTTTGATTAACCTTTCTCTTTCTTATTCAAAACTGTGTGCCGAGATGTACGAGAGCCGACGCTTTAGACAAGGGATTACCAATGGAGCGAATTGGTATCTGGTACGAGGAGGGATGCAAGACTGGAGTTCTTTCTGGCACGATGATCTGCAACTCACCATTGAAGTCAGTCACAAGAAATGGCCACCATATAGGGAAATAGAGGGACTGTGGAAAGGGCAGGAGATGAGTCTTATTAATCTTATGACCAAAGTCCATCAAGGAGCAGGAATTCATTTTAACGATCATACTTCTCAAGGAAGAGTGAGAGTAGAAATGATTTCTCCTTCCTATGTTGATTGGGGCTTTTCCCGCTATCAAAGAGGAGAGTTCTACAAAGTTCTTCCAGTAGGAAGTTATCGCCTGAGCCTAGAGGATGGTCGATCCTTTGAAGTGAGTGTTGATGGTGATATTAAGGAGAATGGGAATTATATTCAGTTATAAAATAGTTGTGGTATCCCCAGAAAGAAGCGTTCTGGGGATGCTGAACAGGAAGTTATTATAGCTTCATGATGAATTTATACTCTTCTGGGGAAACAGGGAGAATAGAGAGTCTGTTTCCTTTTTGAAGAAGTCTCATGTCTTCTAGTTCTTTATGTTTTTTTAATTCTTCAAGACTGATGAAAGGAATGTCCTTATAGTAGGCCACATCCACTAGAAACCATCTCGGTTTTTCAGGAGTCGCTTTTTCATCATAATATTCAGACTTGGGATCGAACTGAGTGGGATCTGGATAGGATTTGGAGGCCACTTTCGCTAGACCCGCAATGCCTGGTACTGGGCAGCTTGAGTGATAGAAAAGAACGATATCTCCTACCTTCATTTGGTCTCTCATGAAGTTTCTTGCCTGGTAATTTCTTACCCCATCCCAGGCTTCTTTTTGTCCTGGGCGCTTTTTTAAGTCATCGAAAGAAAAAACATCTGGCTCTGATTTCATGATCCAATATTGCATAATATACTTCTTTTGTCGGCTAATTAAGACTTCTTCGATTCTTCCGATAGGTTATTACTCGGAGGGAATCATGAAAGTACTCTCAACTTTATTTTGTCTTTTCATTGTAGGTTGTTCATCACAAAAAGTCCTGCAAAACCAGGCCTATCTTGAGGTGGACGAAGGTTTATTGCAAAAGCTTCAATCTGAAGCCCTATTAGTGAGGTCGCCGGCTTCTCTGAAAGCCCTGGAAGACAAAGAATATTCCCCTCGAAGAATTTATTTTAAGGCCCTTTATGAGCAGTACCTTACTTACACCCAGCTCGCTCAGACCCCTGAGGCCATTGAACATTGTCCTGCATTCCATCAGGATTTTTTAGAGGCAAAAAGAATGGATGGGCCACTCATTTCACGTCATCTCAAGCAAAAAGTAAGAGAGACAGAAGCAGAGTTAGTAGAGCTTTGTGAGAAAGGAGTTTCGGCCAATTACTATAAGTTTGAAAACCTCATTACATACCATGTAAAGAAAAAGGCGTTTCATCAGAATCCGGCCAGTATTTTTTCTCTCTTAAAGATTCCTGTTTTTCAGAATATGTATGAACTAAAAACCGCCTATGGCGTTGATATAAATCATTCTCAATTGATTGAGGTGACAAGTGTCAATTGGTTTACATCATATTTAGACCACCATAAAATCAGAGAAACGAGTCTAGTTAGGAGATAGTTCATGAAGCATTTTTTACTTCTTTTCATTCTGATTTCTTGTGGAAAATATGAAAGTTCTTCCAACCCTCGTTTAGGACAAATTATTAAATTTGAACCTCTGGATATGACTGAAAATCAGAAAACGCTTCAGAATACTATCTGTCGGGCCGTAGAGGCCAAGACCTCTCGACTGGCACTTGAGAATGGAAAAAGCTATTCTTTTACGATTCAGGAAACAAGTTGTAATGGAGAAACGACTCAAGAGCAGACAGTAAATGTGAAAGTAGAAGTGTTAGATAGTTCCATCCAGTTTGTTAGAGAGAATGGAGATTATTTTATTTTCCGAGATGCAGAGACTCTTCGTTCTGGAGTTTTTAAATCCTACTGTAGTTCAACTAAGATTCCTTTCTTGCATAATGGAAACCCTGTGTGGGTTAACAATAGGGCCCAGGATGCTTGTGAGAGAGGTTCTCAAAAAGATTGTATTAATTTTACTTTCGGTCTCAAAGAGCAGAACAGTGAAAACACTTATAGAGTAAGTTCTGAAGATATTTTTACAATCAATACGTCTAACACTTCTTCACAATATGGGTATTACACACACAGAGTGATGCGTTCCAACTTAAATTGTGATTCAGGGACTCACATCATTAAGGCAAGACTTAATTAGCACAGCCTTGATACATTTCCACGGGGATGAGTTTACTTTGTGATTCATCCCAGATGCCTTTACAAAATCTTACTTCAAACTCTGTGGGATGAGTGCCAACAGAATTAGGGCACTCCATATGTGCTTTCTTATCTTCATAGAAACTGAGCTTACTGATATCCATATCAACAATTTCCCATTTTCCTTTTTCATCAATTTCAAGAAGAAAAAATTCTTCTTCATACTCTTTGAGAATATAGAGTTTATGATCCTTTATAAACAAAGGTTGATCATCAAGACTGGAAAGAAAAATTTTAGGAACTTCATCAAAGTAAACCTTGATGGGTTGGGCCACTAGTTGTTCATCAGGAGTAAATTCTATTTGTGTTTGATCTCTCCAGATAACGGCCTTGTCAGGAGTTAGAGACTTAATAAAAGATGTTCCTCTAAGAATTTTTTCACCTTCTTTGGGATTATGATTGCGACAGTGAGAGTTAAATAACATTGGTTTAAAAAAACGGCTCACTTTTTGAATCGTATAGAATTCAGTGGGAATACCTCTCTCCTTTAAATGTTTAGAGAGTGCCAGTCGCTTATCTTTGCCTTTAAGTTTTGGATTTTTTATAAGCTGGTTCCATTCATTTATTTGATGGCCCATTACTGGATCACACTCGGAATTTTCCAGGCAACCTGGGTTTTGATGAATGAATTCCTGGGGAGTGGAGGGTTCTGAGAGAACTTTTACTTGTGGAGCCGACCAAGAAAGAGGTGAAACTATTAAAAATAAGACTAAATATGATAACAACATGATCTCCTCGTTTCCAAAAGCATTCTTTTATTATAGACTCATCCCACTTTAAAAACTGGGAGGAAATATGAAAAAGCTAAAAAAGTCGCGTCCAGCGAAAAAAGTAAGCAAAAACAAGAAGAGTCTACTTAAGCTTAAGCGTCTTGCTCGCAAGAGAAGACTACTTAAAAATCACGCGAAATAATGAAATGAAAACCCTCGTAAGAGGGTTTTTTTGTGCCTAGTTTTTACTAGATATTGAAGGTGTCAAAAAAATGGCGATAAAAAATACTACATATAGTGTTTTAGTTCTTGACGAGTAATTGTTTTGACAGGTTTAATTAACTTATTAACTCTAAAAAGTATTTGAAGAGAAAAATAATCCCTGCACACACACAAAGGCCACCGAATGGTGGCCTTCTTATTTTAAGTTACTGCAATTTCATAATGACCTTAATGAACTCATCTTTGTTCACATTAAATTGATTATAGGCCTCCGGTCCATCCTCAAGTCGTAGGCGATGGGAGATCACAAAGCTTGGATCAATTTTTTCTTCCAGGACGAGATCTAGAAGTTCAGGCATATATTTTTGCGTGTGGGTCTGGCCCATTTTAAAGGTGAGGGCCTTAGCGAAGGCAGCTCCGAAAGGAAACTTGTCAAGGACTCCGCCATAGACTCCTGGAACAGAAATATTGCCTCCCTTACGACAGGATTGAATGGCGTAGCGGAGAGCATCTGGTCGGTCTGTTGTCAGTTTGATTTTCTGCTTAACCGTATCAATGGTATTAAGGACAGTATGCCCGTGGGCCTCCATTCCTACAGCATCGATACAGGAGTCTGGACCTCTTCCGCCGGTAAGATATTTAATCTTCTCCAGCATCTCATCTTCGTTTTCAAAGTTGATGGCTTCAGCTCCGCAATCAGCAGCAAGTTTCAATCTGGCCGGAAAGTGATCAATGGCAATAACTCGTTCGGCTCCCAGAAGGAAGGCGCTCTTGATACTCATCAGCCCTACGGGACCGCATCCCCAAACAGCGACAGTATCTCCGGGTTTAATGTCACAGTTGAGGGCCGCCATATAGCCAGTTGGAAAGATATCACTGAGAAAAAGAACTTTTTCATCATCTATCCCAGGAGGAATCACAAGAGAGTTTGTATCGACATAGGGAACTCTGATGAATTCGGCCTGACCTCCGGCGTATCCTCCGTACATATGGGAGTAACCAAAAATACCTGCACCGGAGCTTCCATAGAGTTTTTCCGGAATCATAAAGTTAGGGTTAGAGTTATCACAGGCAGAGTATTCTTCATCATGACAATGAAGACAACCACCGCACCCAATATCAAAAGGGATTACGATCTTATCTCCCACTTTAATATTTTGAACCATTGAACCCACTTCAACCACTTCTCCCATAGTCTCGTGGCCCATTATATCTCCCTTCCTCATCGTTGGAATATATCCGTTATAAAGATGGAGATCAGAGCCACAGATAGCAGTTGTGGTCACTTTCACAATGGCATCAGAAGGATTGAGTATTTGGGGATCATGCACGTGTTTGAGGGCTATTTCGTGTTTACCCTTCCAAGTAAGTGCTCTCATAGTAAGCTCCTAGTGAGTTATTTTTAATTCTTCTCGTCCGCTGGGTTGACCTTGAGTTGTGGCAATAACTCCTGTTTCCATCAATGCCTTTAATCGCTTTATAAAAAATCGAATTAACTCGGAAGGATCATCATCACTGGAAGAAAAGTTAGAGAAGCTTGCCTGAGCAAGAAGAATAGTTCCTCGGTTCTCAGGGGCCCGTTGACAGTGAAAAGTGATCGCTCCGGATATTGGATTATCTTCAACGTTTTCCCAGGTAACATCGTATTCATCTGCATCAGAGGCATTGGCCCTGATGAGTTCAAGGTCTAAATAGTTCTCTATATCCTCTGGTAAGTTTTTAAGGGCCGCCTTCAGGTTCTCTGGATTCTGAAGAAACTCATAAACAAACTGAGGAGATTTTAAAATATTGGCACTATGGTAGTGCCCAATTTCTTTATCTGGAACGGTAATGGGAGGAGCTTTAAAGCTCTCCCCACGGTACTGGTTTTCAAGATGAAAGGTCATAATAATTCTCCTAATGTTTAATTTCTGAAAGAATTTCTCCTTTAAGTTTTTCATCAGTGAGATTATTGGAAATATCTTGAAGGGTTACAATTCCGACCGCTTGTTTTTTATCATCGACAACGACTACACGGGAAAGTCTTCGGTCTTTCATCAAGCGTGCAGCTTCATTGATATCACTGCTATCTTGGACACATACAAATTCAGGAGTCATTGCTTGTGATACTTGCGCATTTGCAGAAGCTCCCTCTGCAATACAGCCGATAACAATATCTCTATCGGTGACAAAACCTACGGGGTTGGACTCCTCATACACAGGCACACTTCCGATATCAAAGTCTTTCATTATTTTGGCCACATTCTGAATGGTGTCAGTTGCTTGGACGGTTTTAACACCTTGGTGCATGACTTCTGAAACTTGCATATAAAACCTCACTTTTGAGTTATTAGGTACAAACGCTTGGACTTTATTTAAGCAACTCAGATGCCATTACAAACTTAAGTTAAAAACTAGATCATAGCGTGCTAACATGAGTAGAATTTTTAATCAGGATTAAGAACGTGCAAGTACTTTCAACAGTTTTAGGGTCACACAACCTCGATGAATTTTTAGAGAAATTTTTTAACCGTCTTCCTCTGGTGACTTCCGGATATGCCAAAGACTATCAAGATCACCTTAATTGGAAAGTTATTGAAGAAATCCTAAAAGAAAAGAAATCCATTCTTCGCATTGTGAAAAATGCCCAGATGGTGAAAGACTATGCGAACTGTTCTTTTCAAGAAGCAAGAGATTACTACAATAGCGGTCACTCTTTAGTTATTAAGAACTCTGAAAAATCTCATCCACTTTTACATAATCTAGCGGTTCAGTTCAGTTCATTCTTTTTTGGAGCTGTTGATATTCAAGTTTTCTGCACACCTCCTCAAAGTGTGGGCTTTGGCTGGCACTATGATGTTGAAGATGTTTTTATCTTTCAAACTCAAGGGAGTAAGCATTTTACCCTACGACAGAATACTGTTCATCCCAATCCCACATTAACTTCTCTTCCTAAAGATCTGGGATTTGAAAAAGAAAAGAGTGATCTTTTTGTCAATGTGACTCTTAAAGAGGGGGACTGGTTATACATTCCTTCTGGTTGGTGGCATAAAGCAGAAACTACTGATGAAGGTTCTATGCACATTTCATTGGGAGTACTTGCTAAAAGTGCTATTGATATATTGCCACATCTTAAAAAAGAGCTTTCACAAAACTTTTCCTGGCGTACGCGTTTACCTCTCTACCATAAATTCTCTTCCCCTGAAGAAGAAGTGACCTTTTATCAAGAGGGGATGAAGGAACTAGGGGAGCATTTAGTGAGTAAGGCTTCTGATCCGGAATTTATAAAGTATCTTCTTTTGGCCCTTCGCCAAGATCTTTAAGGGCAGGTCCTTCGAGGACTTGTCCTTCATTGTTGAAGCGGCTGCCATGGCAAGGACAGTCCCATGATTTCTCTATAGAGTTCCAGTGAACTACACAACCCAAGTGAGTACAAATAGCCGAGCATACAGATAGTTCTCCCGCTTCATTTTTACTGACTGCATACTTCCCATCCTTATAATTCAGGATGGCCCCCTGTCCATTTTCCGGATGAATGTTTTTATTACTCTTAAAGTAGTCCCAAACATATTGTTGGATGACATTTAGGTTTTCGCTAATAAATTTTTTACTTCCTAAGGAGCGAATTCGGTGGGGTTTAAAAACATCACTATAAGAGTTTTGATAGTTCAGAATAAGGTCTTTAAAAATCATTGCCGACACTGTTCCATAAATCAGTCCATCCGTTGAGAAACCGGTACATAGATAGGTGTCCTTCTCGTATCCTTCACCAATAAAGGGTAAATCATCTGTCGATCTAAAATGCTGACCACTCCATTCAAAAATGTCACTTTCATTAAAAGAAAAGTTTAACTTATCAAGATTAGTATGAAGTAGTTGGAGAGAGTCTTTGCCATTTCCTTGACCTACTTTATGAGGACCACCAATCATGATGATGTAGTCTTTATTATCTATTTGATGTTTTCTGACAGAAAAAAGTTGCTTGTCTTCATAGTATCCCCAGTAAATACCATCTTCAAATTCCTTCGTCGCAGTTTCTTTCCCAATCCCATAATCGCGATAAGGGGCGACTAGTGTTTGTAAAGGAGAGAAGTCCAGAGGGGTGTGAGTTGCGTGTATGACTTTCTTCGCATAGATTACGGTATTCTTTGCAGTAAGCTTATGGCCTGTTTCATGTTTTTCAATTTTTTGTATTCTCGTGTTCTCATGGATTTTTGTATTGGAAGAATTTATTTTTTGGGCAAGCAGATTAACGTAAATATATGGATTAAACTGGGCCTGGTTTCTTATTCTTACTCCGATTCTGCCATAAAGCTTTTGAAGTGAGGGATGATTATCCTTAATGAGTTCGGCTTCAAGATTAAGTCGACTGGCCTCCTCAAATTCCTTAATGATGAATTCATCCATCTCTTTGCTCGCTGAATACAATGTCCAAGGAACTCTTTTAAAGGAACAATCAATTTTAAACTCTTGAATTAAGCTTTCAATTAAATCCAGGGCCTTGCTTCTTGCCTCCAGAACTTTATTAATAGTTTCATAGTCATATCTTTTGGCAAGCTCCTGAAGAGGAGTATCAACCAGCGAGTAGAGATTTCCCGTGCTTTTACCTGTATTAGAAAGAGCAATTGTCTGCCCTTCGTAGAGTCCAATGGTGAATCCATGATGGCTGAGTAAAGCTGCTGTGGTGACACCACAGATACCACCTCCAATAATTGCTATATCAACATGTTCTTCTGCTTGAGGCGAAGGGTATTGATAGGAATATACTTGGTTTTGCCAAATTGATCTTTTCATTCCTAGAACACTAGACGAGAGCTGACATTAACTCATGGGTTGTAGAATCACGAGTTAAATGGTGTGAGGTCTCATCTTTGCATAAGAGTCATTGGAGTAAAGTTATGTCAAAGGCCCTACTTATTATTGATATGATTAATAATCTTGATTTTTCGCAAGGGCCCAAGCTTCTTGAGGAGTCGCTTCCTATTGCAGAAAATATCCTCAACATAAAAAAGTTTTTTAAAGAAAAGAACTTACCAATCATTTATGTGAACGATAATTTCGGTAAGTGGAAGTCCAGTTGGGAAGAGGTCTACGAGGAATGTTCCTGTGCTGAGAGTGTAGGGAAGCCACTAGCACAATTACTAAAACCAGATAAAGATGATTATTTTATACTCAAGCCTAAGCACTCGGGGTTTTATTGTTCAAATCTGGATGTGCTTCTCAATGACCTGGGAGTTAAAGAATTAGTGATCAGTGGTATTGCCGGAAATATTTGTGTCTTGTTTACAGTAAATGATGCCTATATGCGAGGGTATTCCCTTCATGTTCCTGGTAATGCTATTGCCTCAGTAAGTAAGGAATTGAACGACTTTGCTCTTACTCAGTTTAAAGATGTATTCGGAATTAATGTCGAGCATTTAACTCACTCTGATCACGTCTGATGCCCAGGTGATTAAAGAGCTTTTCCGTAAAATAATTTTTAATAAGTCCTTCTACCATTGTTTTTTCTTGAAGGCTTTCGACTTGTCCTTCCAGATGGATTTCGTCGTCATGCACATAGACACGAATGTCGCTTATATCGACTTCTGGGCCGGATTTTAAGATGCTTAAAACTTTTTCCTCAGACAATGTTGTTTGTGAATAATGATTTTTTTGTTCAATATCAGAGCGGCCGAAAAGGTGTTTGTTGGTTTTATTCATAGGATACTCCCTTACATCAAGGTAGATGCAAGGGAGATGCCCGGATGCATTTGATCAACAATTAAGAGAAGCCGTTAGTTGTTTCTTGAGTTCCACTCTTTTTTTAGCATTCTCATATCTTCTTTTTTCATCATCTGTTTCAGGGATAAGGCCTGGAACAGGAACTGGTTTACCTAAATCATCAAGGGCCACAAAAGTCAGGTAGGCCTTCGTTGTCACTCGTGTTTCTCCGGTATTAGGGTTTTCCGAGGTGACCTTAACTCCCACAATCATCGAACTCGTTCCCACGTAGTTGAGGGAAGCTTGAATGAGAACATGGTATCCCACTTTAATGGGGGCAAAAAAATCGATGTCAGAAATATGGACGGTGGCAACGTGCTTTTGGCTATGACGAGAAGCAACCATGGCCGCAGCAATATCCATCCAGCCCATCACCACACCTCCAAAAATATTATTTTGAGGGTTAGTATGGTTGGGCATCACCATTTCTCTCATTTCTACACTTGATTCTTTAACAGTTTTCATTGGTCTATTTTTAGTCATTGCTTATTCCGTACAGTAAAGATGGTGATTCCAGCGGTATCCTCTGTTAAAAACGTGATATCCACTTTCTAATGTAGCTCCAGAGTTTGTTACTTTACCTATATCATTTGAGGAGTCAACAATTTGGTAAATTCTAGTAGAGCTATCAGTTCTGGATCCCTGCGGCTCAGGTTCAAAATTTCCAAAGGCTCCACCTTGGCGAACTTTTTTACCAACGCAGTGATCTCTGCCAATCTGACTTATTTTATTGACAACCGCAGTTGTAAATTCAGGTTCTCCGTTATCTCTTTTAAAATCATTTTCCGTTAATCCTAAAGCAAAGCCTTCATTAGAAACGAATGGGTTTAAATAAACCATCAGGTCTGTTCCCGTTGGAAGAGCGCAGGTAAAAGTGTTGGACTCTTCATCGCGAACACCAAAACCGGAGCAACAGTTACTTTGTTGCTTAGTTGTTTTACCCAGTGGGGTACAACACTTAAATTGGTCTTCTGAGAATACCGGTTGATTGACCAAAGCATGATGTGTTGTTCTCCAGCCATCATCTGTTCTGAAAGAGTGGAGAGGGTTTTCAAATTCAGCTCTTGTTTCCATCAGAGATGGTTTAAAGATTCCTGGAACCAGTGCGTCTGAATTGTCATTACAGTAAATAGGATTAAAAGTAACTTGAGGAATTCCAGCAAGCTCCAGTCGTGATAGGCGGTCGAGGTAGTAGATATCATTTCCAGGAGACGTTCTGTTCAGAATGTTGAGAGGTGAAAGTAGAACCGCGAAAGCGACACCTGTTTCTTTGTCTCTGAAATTATTATCAGCACCACTGTGAATAGCTACTTTTAGCGTTCTTTGATCATGATCAAAGGAATAGCAGCAAGCGGAGGTACACTGACCGCTGGCCGCATCCTGTGGAGATGAAAGCGTTAAGGTACTAAGCTTCCTACATGGTAGAGACAGATTATCGATGTTACGTAGTGAAATTCTTAGATGAACAGGAATATCATCTGTAGGAAAACCTTCTGGAGTATTATCATAGATGTGATCAAAAGAACTTCTTGGTATGTAGCTTGGAATTCTGATATTCAGATTTTTTCTAGCTCCAGCTGTTGTTGCATTATAAACCATAGTGACACCTTTATGGGCATCACCACTGAATGGTGTAAACAAGAAGTCACTGTTGGCCGTTCCAAAACTTCCATTGATAGTACTGATTTGAGTCAGTCCAAAATTACTAGGTTTAGGACCAGATATTTCAACTCCGGAGGCAAAAGAGTTTTGAGCACATGAACCGGTAGTACCAGTCACGTCCTGACAGTACTCACTATAATCCTTATTAATGAGATTTCTCACATCAGCAATAGAGTTATAGAGAGGAGCGAGATATTCCGGTATCGTGAGAATTGGATGTCGAGAATTAAGGCACGCAAAGTTACTCACTTCAAAGCTCAGACGATTTCCTTGAGTCCAATCATTGCTTCCATCGGAAAATTTTCTTACCCAACCACCACCGCAACAGGTTTCAGAGTTGGCTTCACGTAAGGTTTTCCATTGGTCAAACTTCGCTATGTGGTCAGTACCGATGAGATTTCCGAGGCTGGTTCTAACAGTACTAGCTGTTAGAGTTGGACGACCCAAAGAGTTATCTCCGAGGTTTTCAACAGTCGCAAAGCGAGAGTACCTTTTTGGATGGTTGGCAATCGTTCC
>Ga0172382_10006815_pt1 | contig 16443 bp, 11 predicted proteins | sample Leawel138RmetaG_FD_122245 | JGI IMG/M metagenome (GOLD analysis project Ga0172382, IMG submission 122245) | Leachate microbial communities from a municipal landfill in Southern Ontario, Canada - Leachate well 138R metaG | ecosystem: Engineered > Solid waste > Landfill > Unclassified | place...
CGTTCCAGTAGAGCGTCTAATGAGCGTTCCGTCAGGTGCTGTGAGCTTGACGTAGTATTTTCCTGCACGTTTCCAGAGTGCCATAATGCCTCCTTTCGTTGGGCACCTGACTGCATTCGTGCATCGGCGTATCCTCAACCTTGCTTGCAGCGTCATGCCTGCTGATAGCGGCAGTAATGGCCGTCACCATGCGCAATGCTTCCAAAGCGCGCGGATCTGCCGGCCAACCGGTACAGGACGCTCCGTCTGCGGAAGCAAGCTAAGCGGCATCGCTGCCTACTTGCCGCTTACCGCTATCGCCGGGCGCGCTACATTTTGAAATGTGAGCGATTTTCATAATCGATGATCGCGCCGCGTACCTCCATGCGGTTGTCCAAGGTCTTGCACGCGGTACAAGTTTACGCACCACGAGACGAGACCGCCGGGGCGGCCCACGAGGACGACATGCCGATCAAGACCGATGCCGCCATTGTCTTTGAAGTCAACCAGCCGATGGTTATCGACCAGGTCGAACTAGACCCGCCTGGCGAAGGCGAAGTGCTGGTTGAGCTTAAGGCAGCAGGCCTGTGCCATACTGATCTTGGCATCTGGGAAGGCCACAGCCCAATCGGCGCTAACCTCCCTGTCGTGCTGGGGCATGAAGGCGCCGGCATCGTGCTGGAGACCGGCCCCGGCGTGACAGATCTGAAGCCCGGCGATCACGTCATCACCTTTGCGCCCGAATGCCAGGTGTGCGGTGCCTGCCATTCCACCAAGGGCAACTTTTGCGAATCCGTTCTGGCGGGCTACGGTTCCGAACCCTCCATTTCAGCGGACAAAAACCGCGTGTTCGCAGGTTACGGCCTCGGCACTTTTGCCAACCATCTGGTAACAACCAGCAGCCGATTGGTCAGCGTGCGCAAGGATGCGCCCTTTGACCAGATATCCTATCTGAGCTGCGGCGCGACGACCGGTCTTGGGGCTGCTCTGGTTGAAGCGAAAGTTGAAGCCGGGTCATCTGTCATCGTTTTCGGGCTTGGCGGTATTGGGCTGAACATCATCCAGGGGGCACGGATCGCCGGTGCCAGGATGATCATAGGTGTTGATATCAACGAGGACAGAGGCGCGATGGCCGTCCGCCTCGGCGCCACCCACTTCGTCAATCCTCGCGACCATGGCGACAACATCGTTGGCCATTTGATCGAACTAACCGGCGGCGGCGCTGACTACACGTTCGAAGCGGTCGGGCATATTCGGTTGATGGAACAAGCGCTTGCCTCAGCGCGTATCGGCTGGGGTGTGTGCACAATTGTCGGCGTTGCGCCAAACGGGGAGAAGCTTGGCGTATTGCCGTTCGACCTGATCATGGGCCGAAAGCTGCAGGGAACGGCGATGGGCGGCGTGCGCGGCAAGAGCCAGCTGCCGGAATTCGTGGACTGGCTAATGGAAGGCCGTTTCGACCTGAAGAGCTTGATTACCGCGCGCTTACCGCTGTCCAAGATCAACGAGGGCTATGATGTCATGCGGCGCGGCGAAGGAATGCGTTCCATCATCACCTTCTAAGCGCAAAACAACAGCCGCCGCGTTCAACCTGCCATCATGGCGTAAGCAAACGATCTCTTAAGGCGCGGCGTGCTGCTTCATCCATTCCCAACATATCAAGGTAGGCGTCCACAGAACCGCAGCGGCGCTCAACTTCATCAAAGAAGCCTTCCAAATAGACTTCTTTGACATCGAGCAGATGGCGCATCAAAGTTATCGAGATAGGAACGCCGAACCGTTCCGATAGCTTCCGGGCTGCCGGTTCGGCCATCGTGTGCAAGCCTGCTGCCTGCCGCGACTTCATATAATCAGCCATGATGTCCGCGCGCGAGACGCCAAGCGCGTGGTGGATCAGTGCCACGAAAATGCCCGTGCGATCTTTGCCGGCACTGCAATGCACCAGAACCCGGCCATCGGCGCCAAGGAGACTGCCCAGCGCCCGATCGAACAGCCCGGGATAGTGGGCGTCAAACGGCAAGTCGCGATACAGCTGGCAATAAATGCGGTCAGACTTTTCCAAATCGAGCACGCCTTGCCGCAACGGGGCCATGTGCGGCGCTTCCGCGGTATGATCGCCATCGTGCGATAGCACCCTGCCAATGGCGGCAGCCGGCCACGGCGAAGGCTCCTCCTCGCGCTCACCAGCGTAACGCAGATCGACAACAAGGGAAAAATCAAGTTTGTGCAGGTCTGTCGCGTCATCGTCGCTAACGGTAGCGACTGCGCCGGACCGGAACAGGCGATCGCGAACGACACTGCCACCGAACCGGGAAGGAAGCCCTCCGAAATCACGAAAATTGACAATGCTTTCCAGCATAGCGGCTAGCCCCCGGTGGCGGCAAACGCCGCTGTTTCCAGCGCATTCGATTTGCTCAACCTCTGGGCAGTACGCCGGCGGTACTGGCCAGGAGTTTCCCCCGTGGCCTGCCGAAATGCGAACGAGAACGCGCTGCAGTGGTTGAAGCCCAGCCTGTAGCTTACGATCTTCAGCGGCAGATCCTCTTCGGCCAACAATGTCTTTGCACGGTCCATCAGCTTTGTCTTCAGGTAGTCCTGAAGGCTCTCTCCCGCCGATTTTTTGAACAGGCGGCGCAAATGGGTTGGGCTCATGCCACACTCACGGGCCACTTCCGCGGGCCTTGGCAGGCCAATCTCGAAAGAATTGATGAAATCATCAATCAGCTTGATTTGCGACGGCTTCAGCCCTCCATTGCTCAAGGCATCGAGCCCTGAGCTGACATATCTTGCAAGATCGACGATCAGCAACCTGATCATCGCCTCGATCGCCATCGTATTGCCGAAGCGTTCCACTTCCGATGCCAAGCGCAAAAGGCTGGCTTCAATATTGCTGTCTTGAATGTCCAGGTCGACCTGAAGGTCATCGAGGTTGATCGCTGTATCCGCCTGTTTCAGAAGCTTTTGCACCAGCGCGCTATCGAAGTGATAGATCGATGCCCTTAATCCCGGTTCGGTCTCTACCGCATAGGTTTTTACGTGGATTTGTGGGGGTGTGAGTACCAGCCGGCCGATGCTGCAATTACTGCCATCCGCTTCCACGTGCCGGGCGCGAACAGGTGAATTGCCGTATTTCAGTTTCAGCGTGAGCGCGGGGTCCACATCTTTCAAAACATCGCCTCTGGACCAGCTATAAACCACGCGTTCAACTGACAAACCGCCGAACTGGCGGCGTGATATACACTGCCGCATGCCTCTTCCCTTCCATGCGTAGCCGCTGTTCTCAGGGCTTGTTATGCAGGGAAGATAATAGCAGGCAGGCTAAATACACAAGCATCACCCTTGTTGCAGCAATACCCGTGACAAGCTCGGTCAACGAATCAAGCAGAAGCAGTCACGTAGTTCAGTGACAAACAACTCAGGTTGCTCCCAAGCGGCAAAATGCCCGCCACGATCCAGTTCGTTCCAGTGAATGATATTGCGGTATCGCCGCTCGACGATTCGGCGAGAGGGCTGGAATATCTCTGCCGGGAACATGCTGCAGCCGGTTGGCACATCTATGGGTGCTGTATCGAAGAACGAGTTATCCATGCTCTCCCAATAGAGCCGTGCAGAGGACGCTCCGGTTCCAGTGAGCCAGTACAACGTAATGTTATCCAGCATCTCGTCCTTGGTCAGGACGGTTTCCGGGTCTCCGCCGCAATCCGTCCAAGCCTGCAGCTTCTCGTAAATCCACATTGCCTGACCCACTGGCGAGTCTGCCAGACTATAGCCAAGCGTCTGGGGACGGGTTGCCTGCAAATTCGCATAGCCGGCACCGTCGCGATTATATGCCTCAAGCCGGGCCGCCGCCTCGCGTTCGCCCGGGCTTAAGCTTTCTGCGTCCTCCGGGCTTGGGAAGGCCAAGGGCATGTTGAGGTGAATGGCCTTCAACCCCGCTGGCGCAAGCTGCCCCAGCTTGGTGGTGACTGCAGATCCCCAATCGCCGCCTTGCGCGCCGAATGCCTGGTATCCCAGCCGCCGCATCAATTCTGTCCACGCCTTGGCAATGCGCTCCACGTCCCAGCCGGTTGTCGCCGGACGCGCCGAAAAACCATATCCGGGCAAAGACGGGATCACGAGGTGAAACGCATCGGCCGCGTCCCCACCATAAGCCACAGGATCGGTAAGAGGGCCGATGACCTTTTGAAACTCCATCACGGAGCCAGGCCAGCCATGTGTCATCACAAGCGGAAAGGCGTTTGGCTCGGGTGAACGAATATGGAGGAAATGGATGCCGAGCCCATCTATTTCGGTTTGAAACTGCCCAAATGCGTTGAGCATAGCTTCGCAGCGGCGCCAGTCGTAACTCTGTTCCCAATACTCGCAGAGGGCTCGGGCACAGTCCAAGGGCACGCCCTGGGACCAATCATCCACAGTTTCGCGTTCGGGCCAGCGTGTGCCCCTGACGCGCCTTCGCAGGTCATCCAGCGCTTGCTCGTCTACGTGCAGATGGAACGGCGAGACGGCCTGATCTGCGGCCATCCTAGAGAACCAGTCCTGTCTCGACACGCGGGCCGGGCGTGAAAACGGTCGGCATGTCGATCCAGCCGTTGATCGTGCCAACGGATGTGTACCTGTGCGCCCGTTCCGGATCGACGCGGTAATCGGGAATACGCGCGAAAACCGCCTGCATCATTTCTTCGAACATGACACGCGCCATGAACGAGCCGATACAGCGGTGCATGCCAGCGCCAAACGCAATGTGGCGATTGGGGAACCGGGCGATATCCACTTCTTCAGGGGCATCGAAGATTTCCGGATCGCGATTTGCGGCTGCCCAGGCGAGATAAACGCGATCGCCCTTCTCCATCCTCGCGTTGTTGACCTCCACGTCACGCGTAACGTTGCGCGCCAATCCATGAATCGGCGTAAAATAGCGGACGAATTCTTCCCGAGCGACAGGCAGGAGAGAGGGATCGTCCTTTAGCCGCCGGTAATCCTCTGGATGTTCGTTGAGATAGACAAGCGCATGGGTCGTCAACGCCGTCGTCGTGTCCACGCCGCCGGTGATGATGTTGTTGCAGAACGACAACATCTCCTCCTCGGTGATCGGGCGCCCGTCAATTTGCTCATGGGCAAAATAGGACAGCAGGTCGTCCTGCGGCGGCTGCGAACGGCGTTGATGGAATGTCTCGATACACCTTTGGAAGATCCACTGAACGTCAGCGATGACCTTTGGAAAATCTGGCGAGTTCTTGGGCGTGAATACCATTTCGTGAAGCGGATCTGCGAACTGCCGCCATTCTTCCAGCGGCAGGCCCATCAACTCCATCGTCGTCATCGCCGGCACCGGACCTGTAAAGTCGTTGACCAGATCCATCTCCCCCGTTTCAATCACGCGGTTGAGAAGACTGTCGGCATAGCGGCGGATGTTCTGCCGCCGCGCTTCCGCAGCTTTGGGGGCAAAGCGGCGATTCAGGAACTTGCGAAAGACATCCCAGTCCGGCCTGTCGGATTCGACCGGCAAACCGCGCGGGATCGGGGTTGCGGGGATTGTGATACCGCCCGAAACATCGCCGCTGTGCGGATCGAAGGTTTTGAAACTGGAAAACGTGGCGTCATCCTGCGCCATCGCCACGATATCCTTATATCGCGTCGCCACCCAGAAGCCGCCATGTCGCTCTGTCCACGCGACCGGGCAGGTATCACGCATTTCCCGAAATTCGGCAGGCCAAGAAGCAACATGGTCTTCTGACTCATGATCGAAGTCGATCGGGCACTTCTTCAGATCTTGGGCTTGATCCATTGTCTTCCCTCTTCCGATTCATGCACCAGCGGACGCATTTAGGCGCTGGTGACGATGGCTTGTTCAGGGCACCCGCGCTGCGCCTGCAGCACGGCTTCCTGCAAAGCGGGCGGCACGTTTTCGCTGCGCAAGAACGCGTGCCCGTCTTCGTCGCTTAATTCGAACAGTTCTGGGCAGGCGAGCAGACACATGCCGTGACCGACGCACCGTTCCTCGATTATCGCAACTTTCATATGTTCGCTCGTGATCAGAAACTGTCGAGTGCGTCGTGGTCGTCGATGGCGGCCAGCAGCCGCCGCAGGAATTCCCGCGTCGTGCGTTCCGGTTGCATGGCTGGCATGCCTTCCGCCGGAACAAGGGTGATCGTCCAGAACGCCAGGGCCGTCATCAATTGCTGGCGCAGAGCCGCCCAGGCTTCATCTTCGGAGACACGGGGCACACCGCGCTCTGCCATCTGGTCGAGGTAATAGCGCACAAGATCCTTTTCCCAGCGCCGGCGATCCTCAATCGTCAGCGCGGTGGTGATCGTATAGATCACGTCCCGCGACCAATGGCCCACGCTGACAATCTGGAAATCGCTGAGACCCATGCGTTTGTCAGCAGTCATGTACCAGTTTTTCAGGTGGACATCGCAGTGGATGAGGGTGCGCGGCAGAACATTATGCCGCTCCACCGAAGCTTCGGTTGCAGGCCAGATTTCTGCCCGCCGGCGGAACAGCCGCTCTGGCATCAACTCTTCGGACTGGCCGAACGCCACATCGCACGATGCTTCGAAGTCTGGCGTTAGAGTGATCATGTTGCGCCACCAATCCGGCCACGTCCGGAAGGGCAAGCTTTGACTGCCCAGTTCCGGGCTCTCGTAAAATGGCGAGTGAAGTTCCGCCAAAGTCCGCATTTGCGCGGCCACCAGGTTGAAGTCCATCGCGGTGCGATCATCGCAAAACTGCACGCTGCCGCCCAGATCCCGCATCATGATAAGGGACGCATAGGTCTGCGGATCAAAGCGCGCGTAACAGGTAACCGGCGCTTCGATGCCCAGGCGGCCGCGCACTTTATTGTAGAAGTCAGCCTCCATTTTCGCGGCCCCGGAAAGGCCAAGGACCAGGCGGTTCTCCAGCGCTTCCGCCGCCTTGCAGAACACGGTTGCAGGCAGGCCTGCCGCCATCCCGGCATCGTTGTACGTCAAGAAAATACGGCGACGATTGGACGATCCGTCATCGCGCTCATCGAAGCTGTGAGACACGACTTGCGCACCGGGAGTTTGCGCGCACAGCACATCGGTCAACCATGCGTCGGTGATGGCCTCGTAACTTTTGGGCACCTCCTCTGCCTTGACCACCTTTTCATCATGCTGTTCCGCGCGATATGCGGCCGTGATCGCTTCAACCGTAATCGTGTCGTCGTTCGTCGTGGTGCTCATGAGATGTCCTTCCCTGTTCACTGGCCGAACTTCACAGTTGCTCGGATCATGATTTCGCGGCCTCTGCTCATCGCTGCATAGCGATCGCCCAGGACGCCAGCTGCAGTGCCCGTTCCGCCGCCGGTGAACGGTACGTTTGGAGATGCCACCCAGTAGCGCTTGTCGGTCAGGTTGCGACCAATCAGCGCAAGCTCCCAACCATCGTCCGCCGCGCCGAAGCGCAACGTGCCATCGATCAGACCATACTTGGGCATGCGGCTTTGCGGCGCGGATGTTGCGTCCGTCAGGAAGCTGCTGCTGTACGTCCCATTCACCGAGGCGCCCATCTTGTAGCTATCGCTTACCGCCGCTTCATAGCTGATGCCGCCGCTAAGGCCCCATTTAGGCGCGCGGATCAGTTCCGTGCCGCTCAAGTCCTGAACGGGATTGCCGCCGACGATGTTGCAACCTTCAGCCGGCGTTTGGCCATTGTAGCATGGCGCGCCCGGGAAGCTGGTGTACTTGCCCTTGTTATAGGAAGCTGCACCATTGATCGTCAGGCCTTCCAGCGGCGTTCTATACGTGAAATCGACTTCGGCACCCTGGATCTTCACCGCACCTGCATTTCGGATCGTATTGGTGGCGTTGGTGTAATTGGTGACCTGCAGATCGGCGACCTTGTAGGTATAGGCTGCAGCGTTGAGCCTGAGACGACCATCTGCCAGCAGCGCCTTGAAGCCTGCTTCGAAGCCCTTGATGGTCTGCGGATCGTAACTGATGTCACCGGCAGTGCGGAAATCGGTCGACCCCGAGTTAAAGCCGCCGGACAGGAAGCCATGCTTATACGACCCAAAAAGGGTAAGAAGCTGGCTTGGACGGTAAGAAACCGTGACTTCCGGCGAGAAGTCGTTCCAGTGGTCCTTGCGCGGATTGATAACTACCAGGTCGGCCGCGGTGAGGGGATTGGTGCCAAACGGATTTACGCCAACGCCGCCATCGTAGAGGTAGGGGATCTTCTTCTTCTCGTGAGAATACCGCCCGCCAACATCGATCTCCACCTCTTCAACTGGCTTGAACGCCATCTGCAGGAATGCCGAGTACGCCTGACCGTCCTGGCGAAGCTGGTAGTTGTTGATCTGAAACGGCGTGCGCAGCGGGATGAAACCCAGCCCGTTCGCCGCCAAAGCTATCAAGCCGCTTGGTTCTGCAGCAAAAACGAAGGTGTTTGATCCGGTGGTCGCCTTGGTGTCAGAAAAATAGACACCAGCCGTGAAATTCAATGGCCCGTCATAGCTGCTCTGCAGGCGGATTTCCTGGGAAAACTCACGGTTCTTCAGGTTATTGGTGCTGGGAAGCGCAATCGAATAATCGTTCTCATAGTTCTGAGCGATCAGCAACTTGACGTAATACAATCCTGAAACAGAAGTAAGCTGCAGATTGTCCGATAGCTTATAGTTCAGCTCAAGACCGCCCAGAACCTGGTTCTGCCGCAGAAAATTGTGACCATCGCCAAAAATAGGATTGATCGTGCCGACAACCGGTCCTGATCCGGCATTCATAGCCTTTCCATTAGGCTTGCAATCGTCGATCGAACCACTTTGCGGCGATCCAAACGGGCAGTCCAGGTATTCAACGGTATTGGCCGGCCCGTCGGCGCGGGTACGCGCATAGTTCAGCTTGAAGCGCGCACTGAAGCTGTCGTCCGGCTCCCACTTAAGGGTGAGCCGCCCGGCATAGTCCCGGCTTCGCGGCCCGCGATCGTAGGTCGACCCCTTCAGATAGGCATCGTCAGGCACCTGGTTTTTGATGTAGCCGTTAGTATCGCTGGCATAGCCGGCCAACCGCACGCCCAAAGTGTCACTTAGCGGGCCTGAAACGTAGCCCTCCAGGCGCTTTTCCCGGCCGTAGAACTCGTATCCGCCCGAAAGCTTTGCTTCCAGAGCCGGCGTGGGGTCCGCCGTCCGGATCGATACGATACCGGCAGGGCTGTTCTTGCCGAAGAACAGGGCTTGCGGGCCCTTGAGCACTTCGACTTGCGCGATATCCATATCGCTCATGCGCCGAACACTGGCTTTCGCCACCTGCACGCCATCGATGTTGAAGGATACTGCCTGGTCGCCGAAGGGGTTCGAATCCGGCCCGCTGATCCCGCGAATGGCGATGTTGCCGCCTTGGACACTGCCCCCCTGCGGCCCGATGATGAGCTGGGGGACGATGCGGGCAATACCGTCAAGATTATTGATGGCGCGGCGATTCAACTCTGCCGAGCCCACAGCTGTGACCACGACCGGAACCGTCAGCGAAGTCTCATCACGCTTACGCGCCGTGACGATGATATCACCGTCAGCCGCAATGGCTGCGGCCCTGTTGGCATCCGCTGCAGCGCTGCTCGCACCCTGCTGCTGCGGTTCCGCCGATACTGTACTTGTCGTCTGCGCCGCAGCGTTGGAAACAAAGCCCCCCGTGATCGCGGTGCCGGCAAGCAAACGAATTATAATGCCCTTGGTCACTACCTTACTCTCCCCGACATTCATTATTGTTTATCGACACCACCTATGGCGCTGTAATCCTGCAGTTACTTGCGCAAATGAGATGGTTCCTCATCCATGATCATTGTTTTGCTTTCGAGGAACGGCAACAGGCCCTCTACGCCTCCCTCACGCCCAATTCCCGATTGTTTGAAGCCGCCGAAGCCGATCGAGAAATCGCCGCGCACGCCGTTGTGGCCCACAGTGCCAGCGCGCAGTTCACGCATCGCGGAATAGGCCCGATCAGCATCATTGGTGAAAACTGACGCGTTCAAACCGTAGATGGTGTCATTCGCGATCTCGACCGCCTGCTCGTCGCTGTCCGCAGGGATCACGCTGATAACCGGCCCGAATATCTCTTCCCTGGCGATGATGGCATCATTGCTGACGCCGCCAAACACCGTCGGCTCGATGAAGAAGCCCTTGTCGAGACTTGCCGGTTTGCGCCCACCACATGCCAGGCGGGCACCGCCTGCCAGCCCCGCCTCGATATAATGTTCCACCCGGTCCCGCTGACGCGCCATCGCCAAGGGGCCCATATCGATATCGTCGGAGAAGGGATCGCCCACGCGGATGGCACGGAATCGATCGGCCAGGGCATCGACAAAGGCATCATGGCGATCGCGGCCGATGATCACACGTGTGATCGACGAGCACACCTGGCCTGTCATGACCCGAGCCGATCCCGAGATGGCATCTGCCACCAGATCGACATCATAATCATCAAGCACGACAGCTGCGGATTTTCCGCCCAGTTCCAGCGTGCACCGGGCGACGCGTTCGCCGCAGATCGCACCGATGGTCTTGCCCGCCGCGCTGGAGCCTGTGAAAGTGATCTTGTCCACTTCTGGATGGCGAACAAGCAGTTCGGAAACAGCGCGGTCGGCGGTGACCACATTCAGAACGCCGGCCGGCAGACCGATCTTTTCGGCCATTTCGGCAACGATGAGCGCGGATGCCGGTGCCTCTGGCGAAGCTTTCAGGATGACCGTGCAGCCAGCCAGAAGCGCAGGCGCGATCTTATAGGCAATCAGGACCGGCGGGGCATTCCAGGGCACAATAGCGCCCACCACGCCCACAGGCTCGCGCACCAGCAACCCTACGCTGCCACCCCACTTGGTCGGATGGCGCTCTTCGAACGGAAATGTTTCAGCCATGGCGGCGTACTGATCATATGCGTCCAGCGCGATGTGCAGCGCACCGTGGCCCATCATGCGGGTGACGCCCATTTCGCTGGTCCAGATCCGAACCACATCATCGGCGCGTGCGCGCAAGGCATCGCCCAAAGCCTTTACATAGCGGCCCCGCTGTGCGTGAGTGAGCCCCCGCCACCCGCGGCCCTCAAAGGCCTGGCGTGCCGCCGCGACGGCGCGGTTCATATCGGCTTCCTGTGCTTCGGCGACCGTGACGAACAGATCCTCTGTCGACGGTGTGATCACATCGATCGTCGCGCCGGACGAGGGAGCAACCCATTCGCCCCCGATGAAGAAAAGGTCGGGATGACGGATTAAATCCGAGCTGGATTGCACATCCGCGACATTGTTCATCGTGTGTCCTCTCGTCGTTCCGGGCAGCGGGAAAGCCGCCCGTCAACATTTTATCTATGACCGAAATTAGCGGGGTTTGCCGATGCTTGTTGAGTCCTCCCCGATTGCGAGGTTCGATCTTGATGTTTCGATATTTGACCATGCCGCTACGACCGGCACTCAGCCGCGCGCAGAAGGATGAACATCGAAAAGAATTGGGCGACTTTGTTACTCTCCCCGCCTTGCCCTGCAGGTCGCGGCGTTGAACGCTAACGCCGCAGAAACGCACCACGCCGCGTCCAGCGCGGGCATCATCAGAGGAGGGAAGCGCATGTGGGCCTTGAGCAGAAAAGCCGGCCATCGGCAGGCCGCGATGCTAGGGGGCATGTTGCTTCTTGCCGCTTGCTCGGATCAGAAAGAAGCGAAGTCTCCCGGCACTGCGAATGACGCACATCTGATCGATACCAGCGATGGGGCGAACTGGGCTGCATTTGGCCGAACCTACGGCGAGCAGCATTACAGCCCCTTGCATGAAATCAACGAGAACACGGTTGATCGGCTGGGACTTGCCTGGTTCCTTGATCTTCCGCCCGGAAACTCGGTCACGGGACCCCTCGCAATCGACGGCACCCTGTACTTCGCGGCCGGTTATAGCGTTGTCCGTGCAGTTGATGCAGCGACGGGACGAGTCCTGTGGACATTCGATCCCAAGGCTGCAGAAGCGGCGGGCACCCGCCTGCGCCAAGGGTGGGGCAGCCGGGGCATTGCCTGGTGGAACGGGCTCATTTTCACCGGCACACAAGATGGCCGGTTGATTGCCATCAATGCCAAGACCGGTGCCGAAGTCTGGAGCGCACAGACCCTGCAAGAGGGCGATGACCGCTTTATCAGCGGCCCTCCGCGCGTTTTCGCGGGCAAGGTAGTGATAGGGCACGGCGGCGGCGATTCAGGCGCGACCCGGGGCTATGTCACGGCGTATGATGCTGCTTCCGGCCGGCAGTTGTGGCGTTTCTGGACGGTGCCCGGCGATCCGGCCAAGGGGTTTGAAAACCCCGCCATGACCATGGCGGCCAAGACGTGGTCAGGCAAATGGTGGACGCATGGCGGCGGCGGCACTGTCTGGAACGCCATCACGTACGATCCTGACACCGACACGCTCTTTCTGGGAACCGGCAACGGCGCCCCATGGAACCGCAAGATACGCAGTGAAGACAAGGGCGATAACCTGTTCCTCAGCTCTATCGTCGCGCTTGAAGGGAAGAGCGGGCGCTACAAATGGCATTACCAGGTGAATCCCGGCGAAACCTGGGACTACAATGCCTCTATGGATATGCAATTGGCTGACCTCACTATTGATGGCAAGCCGCGCAAGGTCTTGATGCAGGCACCGAAGAACGGTTTCTTCTATGTTATCGATAGAATTACGGGGAAGCTGATCTCTGCCCAGAAGATCACGAAAGTCACCTGGGCCAGCCACATAGATATCGCCACAGGCCGGCCAGTGGAAACGCCCGGCGCACGCTTTCCCAACGGTCAGCCCTTTGAACTTTGGCCAGGAAACATGGGGGCGCACAGTTGGATGCCATCGGCGTATAGTCCGCGAACTCGCCTGGTCTATATTCCCGTGCGTGACACCGCCAGTTCCATCGGCGATGCCGGGATTACGGCTGCTAACTGGCGCTTCCGGCCCGGCAACCAGCCCAACATTGCCGTCAACCTGGGCGTGCGGCCCATCGCCGATGCACAACACAACAACAAGAGCCGCCTCCTTGCGTGGGACCCGGTCCTTCAGCGCGCAAGATGGTCGCTGCCAACACCCGGAGCGTGGAACGGCGGAATCATGGCCACGGACGGGGGATTGGTGTTCCAAGGGCAGGCTGATGGCGCATTCAATGCCTATCGAGACACTGATGGAAAGCGCTTGTGGCAATTCGCTGCCGGCGCCCCCGTGCTGGCCCCGCCCATCAGCTACCGCGTAAAAGGGCTGCAATATGTAACGGTTCTGACCGGTGCCAGCACCGGCGCGACCATGAATCAGCAGGAAATCCCCTTCCCCATAGATTACCGAACGCAGGCGCGGCGGGTGCTGACGTTCCGGCTGGATGGGAAGGCACAGTTGCCTCCATCTCAGGTTGCCGCAATCGAATGGCCAGCAGACCCCGATTTCAAGGCAGATCCGGTTTCGGCCGGACGGGGCGCTGCCCTTTTCGTTCATTGCATGGTCTGTCACGGCGTTGGCGCGGTGGCGGTCGGTGCGGCGCCGGACTTACGCGCGTCGCTCATCCCAAGGGATGCCGAAGCCTTCAAGCAGATCGTCCAAGGGGGCGGCCTGGTTTCCGCCGGTATGCCACGCTTCTCAGAACTCAGCGATGCGGACCTGAAAGACCTTCGCCAATATCTTCGCAGCGAGGCTGCAAAGGCACGCAAGACCGCATGCGGGACGAGCCCGACCGTTCAACCGCGGCAGCCGCACTGCGAGTGAACGGAGCCTGCCACTACTGGTGCTTAAGCGACACGGTGCGAGCCGAGCTTCCTGCCTGCAAGCCAGAAGTGGACAGAGGCCCATGCCAGAGGCAGGCTGATCACCACTAAGGCATATGTAAGGCCGATCCCGACTGCTTGCTGGCAGCCGGGCAGCGTGGCGGAGGCGCTGCAATCCAGCCCGCCCGCATTTTTCATCGCCATGCGCGTCATGCGATCGCTGAGGATGCCGATCAGCGGCGGACCGATGCCAAGCCCGACCAGGTTCATGATCAAATACATGATTGACGCGCCAGTTGCCCGCATCCGGGTTTCAAGCATGTTGTGCAACTGGGCAAATGTTGGCGCGATGTAGGTGTAGATCGCGAAGGTACCCAAGGTCAGAAGAGGGATGGCGACCGCCAGCTTGTCCGTCAGAAAACCCCATATGAAGCATGGTACGGAAAGCGCCGCCATCACCGCTGGCAACCACGCGTATAGCCTTGCATCCCGGCTGCCGAACCGGTCTACGATGAAACCGCTGGCAACGGTACCGACGGCCGCACCCAGTCCATTCACTATCCCGGCCAGAAGGCCCACGGTGCCAAGATCAAGTCCATGCCTGCGGATCAGGAACGAGGGCAGGAACGCAGCAATGCCGTAGCCGGTCAGCACGATGAGCGCCGCCCCCATTGCGAGATGGCGCAGCACCGCGTTGCCGGCAAACACGGAAATGACGGCCCGAAGTGACGGTGCATCCACGTCATCCTGCATCCGTTCATCAAACTGCCCGCGCTTTGGCTTGGGCACCAGGAAGATCACGGCCAGCGTGAGGATGAAGCCTGGCGGACCGAGCATGAGGAAAGCGGTTCGCCACCCGAAGTGGAAGGCCAACCAACCTGTTGCCACTGCGCCCAGAAACGCGCCTGCCGGAGCGCCGAAGCTGTAGATGGCGATAGCCCTGCCCCGCTCAGACGGGGGGAACAGATCGGCGATCAGGGAGTGCGCGACAGGATTGCCGCCCGCTTCGCCAACGCTGACGCCCACGCGCGCAAGCACAAGCTGGCCGTAACTGCGCGACAATCCGCACAGCATGGTCATGCCGGACCAAATCACCAGGCTGACCGCCAGGATGATCGAACGGCTATACCGTTCCGCAAGACGGGCAATGGGCAACCCGGCGATCGAATACAGCAAGGCAAAGGCCGGCCCGCTCAAAAGACCGAGTTGCCAATCGCTAAGCCCAAGCTCGCGCTTGATCGGTTCTTGCAAGACGCCAAGCGCGGTCCGGTCGACAAAGCTGAGCAGGTAGGTGAGCATCAGTACGCCCAGCGCCACGAAGGAAGCCCTTCGCGACGGGGCTCCGGGCGCTGCTGCCCCCTTCCCCTTCATCCCGTCAGAACGGATCATCGCCCCCCAATCCAGGCCGGAAACGGCGAAAGTTCGGTCATTGTCCCCACTCGCCCGGCCTGACCGTCAGACGCAGCATGATCTGCCGGCCGCGCGAAGGCACCGCCGATACGTCCGCCAGAACGCCCGCCGGCGTCCCGGTGCCCGAGCCAGTGAAAGTCACGTCGTTCGCACGGCTGATATACAACTCGTCCGTTAGGTTGCGGCCGATCAGCGCCAGTTCCCAGGCGCCTGAACGGTCGGCAACATTCACGCCGGCGTCGAGCAACCAGTAGGAATTCTGCCGGCTTGCCGCCTGCAGCGAAGGGTTCGCATAATAGCTGGAACTGTAAGCGGCTCTTGCATTGAGGCCTGCCGTAAGCCGCTCTGACACGGCGGCCTTGTAATCAAAGCCTCCGCTCATGATGACTTCGGGCGCGCGTGCGAGCGGTTGCCCTTTAAGATCCTGCGCGCGGAATACGCCGTTTGCAGCCGGGTTCACATTGCAGCCCATCGCCACGGTCTGACCGGCATAGCAGCTTGCCGTATACACATCGTAACGTGCGCGGTTGTAGGCGAACGCCGCGTTGACAGTCAGCCCATCAACCGGCGTGGTCCAGTCCACATCAAACTCGCCGCCGCGCACGCTGGCCTTGCCTGCATTGGTCACCACTTGCGTGATGCCGACTTGCGACTGAACTTGCAAACCACGCAGGTCATAACCGTAAACTGCTGCGTTCAGGCGCAGTTTACGATCGAACAGAACGGTCTTGATGCCAAGTTCCGGGCCTTTGATAGTCTGCTGATCGTACGAACGATCCTGTGTCAGGTCGACCGCGCTGACGTTAAAGCCGCCCGACAGGAAGCCACGCTTGTAGGAACCGTAAAGCGTTACATCATCGTCGGGCCGCCAGGTCAGCGTTGCTTCTGGCGAGAAGTCGTCGAAGCTCCGGCTCGGCACGGCGGTAGCGACAGGCTTATAGAATACCTCGCCGGCAAGACGCTTTTTCTCATAGGAATATCGTCCCCCTACCGAAAGTTCGAGGGTGGGAACGATGTCCCAGCCCACCTGAGCGAAAACGGAGTACGCGTCAGCCTTCTGCGTGGCGGCATTGTTATAGTTGGCTACCACCACCGGAACGTCTGCGTTTCTGGCCGCGATGAACACATCGTAGAGTTTGGAATGTTGATAGTATCCGCCAACGATGAAATTCACGGGCCCATCGAAATCGCTGCTAAGACGCAGTTCCTCCGAGAACTCCCTGTCCTTGAACTCCTGATAATTGGCGAGCATGTTTGCGCGGAGGGTCGCAGAATTGAGCGTGTCGCGGTATTTGGTGCTGGAATCATAGAAGCCCGTCGTCGACGTCAGCTTGA
>Ga0172382_10006816_pt1 | contig 16440 bp, 11 predicted proteins | sample Leawel138RmetaG_FD_122245 | JGI IMG/M metagenome (GOLD analysis project Ga0172382, IMG submission 122245) | Leachate microbial communities from a municipal landfill in Southern Ontario, Canada - Leachate well 138R metaG | ecosystem: Engineered > Solid waste > Landfill > Unclassified | place...
CCTCGCCCGGAGGGCCGGCCGGCCCGGCGCCGGGAAGCTCGGGAAGCGCCCCCGGCGGGCCGGGAACCAGGGCCGCGCGGTCCGCCGCCTCGCTCCGGGCCAGGGTCAGCAGGCGTTCCAGCTCCCGTGTACGGCTGGATGTCAGGAGCCGCAGGTCGCGCACGCGCTCGGCCAGCCCGGCCTGCCCCTGGGCCGGGCCAGCGGCGGCGAAGGTTTCGAAATTGTGGTCGCGGTAGGCCAGCCAGGCGCGCTGGGCGGCGCGCAGCAGCTCGGCCCCGCGGGAATCCAGGGCACCCAGGGCCTCGCGGTAGACGCGGTTCAGTTCCGCGTCGACGGCGTCCAGCAAAAGATTCTCGCAGTGAACCCTGTCCGCCGGGGACAGGTTTTCCCCGCACTCCATGTCCCCCGAAGCCGGGACAGGCGCCAGCAGCGCAAGGACGGCCAGCAGCCCGAGCAGGCCCCGGCGCAACGAGGAGGAACGCGACTTCATCGTCAAGATGTGCCACAGGGCGCACGCCCGCGCAAGGCCGTCGGAACGAATGCAGGGCAGCGCCGCCGGACGGGCGCGCCTGCGGGACGCGGCCGCGCAGGGCCGGGCGGTCCGCCGGATCGGCCTGCCGGGCGTGCTGGAAAAATCCGGCCCCACGGGCCGGTCGGTCCCGCGGAGCCGAAGAGCAGACACCGAAGACATTGCCCATGCTCCCGGACAGAAGGCTGCCCCTGTTTCCGGCTGTACACCCCTTGTTCCAACTCCGCTGGCGGCACTGCCCCCCGGCCAACGCCAGGGCGCCGCCGGGCGGATGCGGCGGCGCCGACAAACGAAGGTACGGGGAGCGAAACAGACCGGAGGGGAGCCTGCCGCCTGGCGGGGCTTCGAAGGGCAAGGCGGCGGGGAGTTCCCCAGGCCTGCCCACCGGGAGGGCAACGGCCCTGACTCCCCCTCAGGGCCGGGGCGCCGCGGAAGCGGGGGCGTCCGCCCCGCCGCCGGACGGGGACGCCGCGCCAGGGGCGGGCGCGGAGGCGGAAGGAACCAGGGGCACCCAGGGCTTCTCCTGCCCTTCCGGTTCGCCCCCGGTGCAGCGCGCGGGCCGCTCCCCGCTCCCGGGGCGCGCGCCCTTGCGCGGGGGCCTTGGGCCGGGCGCGGGCGCGGCCTCGGGCACCAGGGGCACCCAGGGCCGTTCCTCCCCGGCCTGGGCTTCCGGCACCAGGGGCACCCAGGGATCGGGATCCGGGGCCAGCGTTTCCTGTTCCACGGGCGGGCGCGGGGACGGCGCGCCGGGGTCCGCGCCCGGCGGGCGCAGGCGGAAACGCCGACGCACGGGCGCAGCGGCGGGACGAGGGCCGGCCTCGCTGTCCGGAGGGGGGGAGCCGAAGCTCGGCAGGACCGTGCCCGAGCCCCCGGCGGCGGGCGGCGCCGCGTCCCGGGCGCGGGCCGGGGCCTGGGGGGCGGGTTGCGCGGCCGGGCCGCCCGGGGCCCGGGGCGGATGCTCCGGTGCGGCCTCGCCCTGGGCCGGGCGCCCGGGCAGGACCAGCGGCGTCCAGCCGTCGGGCACCTGGGCCCCGGCGGCACAGGCCGCCAGGGCCAGCGCACAGGCCGCAACGCTCGCAATCAGGCCACGCATCGTTCTCCCCCGTTCCGCGCGCCTGCGGGCGCACGGGACTGCTCCTATGCCAATCCGCCCCCGCCGCCAAGGGGCAAAAACAAGGCGGCCGCTGCGCGGGCAGCGGCCGCCGGAAAACCGTGCGCCCCCCGCGCGCTACGCGTAGCGCGGCTCTTCCTCGCGCACCACCTGGAAAGCCTTGTTGCCCTTGACCACTCCGGGCAGGCCGTAGAACTTGCGCACGCCCTCCACCTCGGCCTCCAGCAGCTGCTCGGTGTCGGTATTCAGCAGCAGGATGTCGCCCACATCCAGGTTCAGCAGCTGGCGGCCGGTGATCTTGGTCTGGCCCAGCTCGATGATCATCTCCACCGGTGTTTCCATGAGCCGCTCCTTGAAGCGCGCGATCCAGGCATGGTCCACCTCCAGCCGCTCGGACTGGAAGGAGGCGTGCAGCTTGGAGCGGATGGGCTCCAGGGTGGCGTAGGGCAGGCAGGCGATGAGCGAGCCGATGGCGTTTTCCAGCTCCACCTCGAAGGTCACGACGATGACCACGTCCGAGGGCGGCACAATGGCCGCGAACTGCGGGTTGATCTCCGAGCGGGTCAGCTCGATGTGCACCTCGTGCACCGGGCGCCAGGCGTCCTCCATGTTGGACAGGGCGATCTTGACCACGCGGTCCACGATGGCCTGTTCGATGGGCGTGAAATCGCGGCCCTCGACCTTGGGCTGCGAGCCCGCGCCGCCGAAGAAATTCTCCACCAGCGCGAAGACCAGCCGCGAATCCACCACCAGCAGCGCGTTGCCGCGCAGGGGGTCCATCTTGAAGATGTTGATGGACGTGGGCACGGGCAGCGAGCGCATGAAGTCGCCGAACTTGGACATGTCGATGGAGATGGGGTTCAGGTCCACGCGCTTGCGCATGGCGTTGGCCAGGGCGTTGGTACACAGCCGGGCGAAACGGTCGTTGACGATCTCCAGTACCGGCATCCGGCCCCGGATGATCCGGTCCTGGTTGGCGAGGTCGAAACTGACGACCCCGGAATCGTCCTCGGGTATGTCGGCCTCGGCCTCTATTTCGCCGCCGGACAGCCCGCGCAACAACGCATCGACTTCGTCCTGGTCGAGAATCTTGCTCATGAACGCTTCCCGCGCTTGCCCCGGGCAGAATCTGCCGCCGGGGGAGGTTCAGTGCTGGGGGGCCGCCGCAGGGCGCCGCCCGGGGCTCCCCGTCCGGGACGGCCCGCGCCGAGGCGCCGCCCGCCGGAGTCCCTTCTACCGCCCGGCGGCCGCGTTGGCAATCCGGCCCCGGGCAGGCAGGACATGCAAGATGCAAACCATTCCCGGCTCAGGGCTCCCCGCCATCCGGCCCGGCCGGAAGATACCTGCGCAACAGCTCATCAAGCCGGGCCCGGGTCACGGGGCGCTCCACCGTGGTGGAAAAGCCCGCATCCAGGCTGAGGCTCGCGTCCTGGGGGATGTAGGCCAGGGTCATGGCCACCAGCGGCACGGGCCGGGCGCCGCTTTCGCGCTCCCAGGCGCGGATGGCGCGCGCGGCGGTCAGCCCGTCCATCACCGGCAGGCGCGTGGCCATGAGCACCATGTCGTAGACCTGACGGGTCACGGCGTCCACGCCCTGGCGGCCGTTGGCCGCCACGTCCAGGGTCACGTCGGTGTGCCGCAGGTGGTAGCGCAGCATCATCCGCGTGTTGGCCGAGTCGTCCACCAGCAGGATGGCCGGGCCCGGACTGCGCCGCGGGCGCACGGCGGCGCTGCCCACAAGGCACAGGGCCGGGTTCACGCCCTCGCGGAAGGTGTGGCCCTCCAGCACGGCGAAGACGGCCTCGCGCAGGGCGTTCTCCTCCACGGGCAGGGCCAGGCGCCCCTGCCCTCCGGCTCCGGTGCCCTCGCACAGCACAAGCACGCTGTAGCCCGGGAAGCCCTCCAGGGAACACAGATCCTCCAAAAGACCCGGAACGCAGAAGTCGTCGTCCACAAAGGCCAGCCGGTAGGGGTGGCAGTCGCGAAAGGCCGCCAGGAGCATCTCGCGGGCCCCCTCGGGCCCGTCCACGGCCTCGGGCCGCGCGCCCCAGCTCTCCAGCAGGGCCACAAGCCCCGACACGTCGCGCCGCGAGGCCACCAGCACCCGGCGGCCCTTGAGGGCCGGGTTCACCGTCACCGCGTCGAACTGCTGCGGGGCCAGCTCCTGCTCGGCGTAGCGCAGGAACAGCTTGGAGGACAGGAACAGGTCGTACACGTCGGGGTCGATGTGGCGGTCCTTTTTCATGAAGCCAAGGATCTTCACGGCCTGGGACAGGGGCATGGGCTTCTTGTAGGGCCGATCCTGGGCCGTCAGGGCCTCGAAGATATCGGCCACGGCCATGATCCGCGCCTGGAGCGGCAGGTTCTTCTCGTCCAGGCCGTCGGGGTAGCCGCTGCCGTCGAGCTTTTCATGGTGCCCGGCAGCGTATTCGGGCACGCGCGCCAGCTTCTTGGGGAAAGGCAGCTCCGAGAGCATCCGCCCGGTAACGCGGGCGTGGTTCTCGATGATCGCCCGTTCGGTGTCGGTCAGGGTGCCCTTGCGGATGCACAGGTTGGCCACCTCGTCCTCGGTGAGCAGGCGCCGGGGCTGGCCGTCGACATCGAAGGTCCGCGCGCCGATGGTCCGCACGCGCTCGCGGCGCTCGTCGCTCATGAACTCGCCCGGCTCGTTGCAGCCGATGACAAAGGCCCGGTCCTCCTCCAGGGCCCGTAGCGCCTCGGCCAGGGCCCGGTCCTCGTCCTGCGCGGCCTGGGCCGGGGCGCCGCCCTCCAGGAGGGCGACCTTGCGCTCCAGGCTGCGGGTTCGCAGCACCTGGGCCGCCAGGTCGAAACGCTGCTGCACGAGGTCCACGCGGTCATAGATGGTCTGGAGTTTCGACGCCTTGTCCACCACCCACTCGGGGGTGGTGATCTTGCCGATGTCGTGCAGCCAGGCCGCCAGCTTGAGTTCCTCCAGCTCGTCCTCGTTGAAATGCACCTCCGCGAAGGGCCCTTCGTCCGTCTCGTTGATGCGCCGGGCGATCATCATGGTGATGTCCACCACGCGGTTGATATGCCCGCCGGTGTAGGGCGACTTTTCCTCGATGGCGTTGGCGATGGATTTGATGAAGGCGTAGAAGAGATCCTTGAGATCCTGGATCAGGCGCGTCTTGGTCAGCGCGGCGGCGGCCTGGGAGGCCAGGGAGGCCACAAGCCCCACGCGGTCGTCGGCGAACTCGCCCACCTCCCCGCCCCGGGCCACGTCCTGGGCGTTGAGCAGCTGCAACACGCCGATCACGTCGTTCTCATGGTTGCGCAGGGGGATGACCAGCATGGACTTGGAGCGGTAGCCCGTGGCCTGGTCGTACTTGCGCGGGCCGGTGAAGTCGAACTCCTCGGACTCGTAAACGTCGGCAATGTTGATGATGTCGCCGGTCAGGGCCACATAGGAGGAGACGTTGGCGTGGTTGGGTTCGCCGTCCACATCCAGCGGCACAGGAGGCAGGGTGACGGGCACGCCCGATGTTCCGCCCATGCGCGTCTTCATGGTGTCGTTGTGCAGGATGGCGAAGTCCAGGTGGGTCCGCTCGGCGTTGACCAGATACAGAGTTCCCGCGTCGGCGTCGGTGATTTCGCGCGCCTCGTGGACGATCATCTCCAGCAGCCGGGCCACGTTGTCCTCGCCCGACAGGGCCATGCCGATTTCGGCATACTTGCCCAGATGATAGAGCTGGAAGGCCGACAGCGCGGCCTCGGGCCGCCCGGCGCGCGCCGCCCCGTCCGCTGCCTTGTTCCCGCGCCCCTTGTCCCCGCGATCCTCATCCCGCCCGGCCATATCCGCCCCCTCGACAGTCGTCCCCGTTCACGACACCCGCCAACAAGACAAGTATATCCCTATCCGGCGCAAGTGCAAAGAATCAACGAAAAAAGCGGGCCGGGAGTGCCCTCCCGGCCCGCTGCGGCGACATATGCGACATGCTAGAGTTGACCCAGCGCCTTGCCGAGCTTCACCACGCGGTCGTTGGTGGGGTAGCGGTCGATGAGCTTGCGGTAGATGACCACGGCCTCATCGCGCTTGCCCTGGCCGAGCAAGGCGTACACGAGGTTGATGTTACTGACGTAGTCCGAGGCGCGGATGGCCACGGCACGGCGGAAGAAGCCCTCCGCCTCGGCGTAGCGTTTCTCGCGCAGGGCCAGGTAGCCCTCCCATTTGTAGGCCGTGGCGCTTTCCTGCTTGCCGATCTCGCGGGACATGGAGTCCAGGATCTCCCGCGACTGCCCGCCGTCGCCCCGGCGCGTGGCCTGGACCAGGGTCCGCTCCAGCGCCAGAACGCTTTCGTTCTGTTTGGCGCGCTGGGCGAAGTGCTGCTCCAGGGCCCGCGAGGGCTTGGAAAGGTCGATGGCCTTGGGCTTCTCCGGCTCGGGCTCACGATACAGCCGCTGCTGCACGATGGGCGCCTGGGTGACCGCCGGAGCGAGCTGGGCGACCTCCGTCGGCTTTTCCTCCGCCGGGGTCGCGGCCTCTTCCACGGTTTTTTCGACAACCGCCTGGCGCTCGCCGGCCGCGCTTTGCACCGGGTCCTCCGGCAAGGCCAGCTGCGTGACCTCGCGTTGGACGAAGTACAGCCCGGAACCGGCCAGTACGACGAACACCAGCAGGAACAGCAGGCCCCTGAGGAAGAGCTTGCTCATCCTCGGAGCAACCGCCTGAGGCGCCTGGCGGGAATTCCGCTCGGCCTCCTCCCGTTTCAGTTGCTGCAGGCTGCGGTAGATGACGCTCATTGGACCACCTTGATATTCATGACCACGACCAGTTCGCGGACGGCATCAGTCTCGACGCGGGTCTTGAAGAGCCATCCGAGGATCGGGATGTCACCGGCAAGGGGAACGCCGGTGTCTTCCTTGTCCGTGTTCTTGTCGATGAGGCCACCCAGGATGATGGTGTCGCCGTCGTTCACGCGGGCCGTGGTCACGACGTTCTTCACGTCCACCCGGGGCAGGGTCAGCTTGTCGCCCGCGCTGGTGACTTCCACCAGGGCGAGGCTGGTTTCCTGGACCTCGCTCTTGATGGGGAAGATCTGCAGGTCGACCTTGTTGTCGTCGCTCACATAGGCCAGCACGCCGAGCATCACGCCGTCGAAGACCGAGGCGGTGTTCACCGTGAAGGTCACGTTGCCGGCGTCGTCCACGTCGCGCTCGATGCCCGAGACATACTGGCGGGAGCTGCCGGCGGTGAAGAGCGCGGGCTGGCCGTGCTTGGCGCGCACATGCGGGTTGGCCACGACCTTCACGCCGCCGAAGGTCTGCATGGCCTCCAGGGCCGCGCTGAAGGCGTCGTCGCCCTTGCGGAAGCCGGTGATGGTGGCGGCGGTGTTGTTGTCGGCGAAGGTGCGGTTGCCGATGGCGGTGGAGCCGCGCTGCAGCCAGCTCATCGTCGTGGTGGCGTCACCCCAGGCCATGCGCTGGGCAACCCAGGAGAAGTCGATGCCGAAGCGGAATTCGTCGGAAAGACGCACTTCCATGATCCGCGCATCGATGACCACCTGGCGCGAGAGCTTGGTCTTCAGGTTGTTGAGCATCTGCGCGACGGCCCGCAGCTTGCCGGGGGTCGAGCGCACATACAGGGCGCCGGTGAGCGGATCCAGGGCGAAGTAGCCCGGGTTATCGGGCTCCTCGCCGGTGGTGGACTGCTCGCCGAAGGCGCTCTCCTCGGACAGGATGGAGTCAACGCTCTTGAGCACCTGCCCATAGATGGACTCGTCCCTGAAGGCACCGCTCAGGGTGTTGGCCACCGAGAAGGTGCCCGAAAGCTGGCCCTGGCCGGACAGCGCGCTGCCGAAGATGTCGCCGCCGCTGGCCGAGGCCACCTCGGCGTTGGTGTTCACGAAGTCGAGGTAGAAGACCTTTTCGGCGAAGCGCGACACCATCAGGATGTTGTCGTTGACTTCCCAGGCCAGGTCGTAGGCGGCCAGGAGCTTTTCCACCACCAGCGCGCTGGAGGCGTCCTCGAAGCTGATGGTCACCCGGTTGTCCAGGCTGATGCCCGGCTCGATGACCAGGTTCAGCCCCGCGTTGCGGGCGACGATGTACAGGATGTTATGGAGGGTTTCCTCCTGGACGCTGATGGAGATGGTGGTCTCCTCCAGGGGGTTGAACTCGGGCAGCACCGGCTCGATGATGCCTTCGTCCACGGCGGCGGTCCGCTCAAGATGCTGCGCCTCCTGGGCGCGCAACTTGGTGAACTGCTCGTCCTCCTTCCTGAGCTGCTTGTAGAGCGCGTCGTAGTTCAGGCTGCTCTCAAGCTGTTTCGTCGCCTTCTGGCAGGCCGCCAGGGAAAGCGCCAGAACAATGAAACCGATGTAGACAAGACTCCTGCGCATATGTCGCCCCTTTTCCTTCCAGTTCCCCCAAGGGGAGTGGCCCTGTTTGCTTGCGGATATGGCCATGTCGCCCTCTCGTTACTGCTGCTGCCCCATCTGCTGGAGAACCTGCAGCGCCTGGTCCGGGGTCAGGTCCGGAGGCAGGTTGTCCAGGTCGACAGCGGGGCCCTGCGCCGCGGGAGCGGCTTCACCCTCAGTTCCGGCCTCGGCCTCGGCCGAGCGGCGCACGCCGGGCTCGCCGGCGACCTTTTTCAGCTCCACGCGGTACGTCGGCATCCACTCGATGCGCTCCGTCTCGCCGCCCTTGCCCAGGGTCACGCCGTCGGCGTCGATCCCCTGGAGCACACGCCCGTCGGGCAGCTCCGCCCCCTCGCGATACACCACCCCGTTCAGGATGGCGTATTTCGCGGGCGGCCCCAGGAACAGCGCGCTCAGGCTCAAGGCGGCGTAGCGTTCGGAATCGTCCAGAACCTCGGGGTCGAGGACCACCAGGGTGGGGTCGACCTTCTCCACGGCTCCGTAGTTGGGAATTTTCTTCGTCAGCGCGCCCACGGCCTCCCGGATGGTCTGCGCGACCTCGTCCGGGGGCAGGGCCACCTCTTTGGGCGCCAGCCGCTCGGCGATGCCGGACTGCTGGGGTACGTCGATCCGCTGGTTGGCATACAGCCAGGCGGCCGTGACCACGACGACCACCGCGTAGGCGATCCAGCGGACCAGAATGCTTCTCCTGCCCGGGTGCATTTAGTCCCCCTTCTTCTTCAACGGCCACAGGGCGTTGAGCGAGTAGTAGTTGCCTTCCAGCCCAAGGTCGATCTGTTTGGATTGGATCGTGAATCCCTGGCGCTCCAGGCTGCTGACGAACTTCACGAACCCGTGCTGGGCCGTGGAGATATCCATTTCCACCTGCCCCTCCAGGCGCACGGAGACCCCTTCGGGCGCGTAGGCGAACTCGAGTCCGTCCACACGCAGATAGTCCGGGCGCAGGGAGGACAGGTAGTTCCACATCTCGCCCAGGGGCGGCGACAGGGCGGCGGTGCGCAGCTCCGAGGCCGTCTGCATGGCGCTGCCCACATCCTCGAAGGTCAGCTGCGCGGAACGGGCCTGCAACTGCGACTCCAGGGCGCCGTTGGAGGACTGCATCGCCGCCAGGCGCTGCATGACCTCGCCCTTGGCCGACGCGACGTAGCCATAGCCAACGAAGGCCACCAGGGCCGCAGCCAGCATGGCCGCCCAGACGTACTTCTCGGCCAGCTCCAGGGGCCGCAGCAGCCGCTCCTCGCGCGGGCCGAGGATGGCCGACATGGGCGCATCCTGCACGGCCTCGGGCAACGCCGACCAGACCGTCTCGCCGCCGTGCTGCAGGCGGTGGACCGGATAGGGCACCAGGGGAATCTCCACGTCCGGGCGCGGCAGATTCAAGGTGTTGGTCAGGCCCTCGATCCAGTTGATGTGGCTGACGCGCTGGCCCAGGTTCTTTTCCAGGGCCGCCACGTCCTGCTCCAGGGCGAAGATGCCCTCGACCAGGGCATCGCCGTCATCGCCCACCAGGGTGTAGCGCCGCGAAAGGTAGACTTCGCCGTTCTTGCCCGCGACCATGACGATGGCCCCGGGAATATGCAGGGCCAGGACATGGGCGCCCCGCCCGTGGCGCTTGAGCAGGCCGTAAAGCAGGGAGACGGTGTCCAGGATCACGAAGCCCTGGGGGTAGCCGGCGTAGGATTCGCTGACGCCCACGAAGCGGTCGCGCGGCAGGATCTCGTAGAACACGCTGATCTGGCCGCCTTCGAGCTTGCGCTTGGAGAAGACGTGCAGGATGCCCTCGGAAGACAGCTCACCCGCCTCTTCGAGCTGCTTGCGCGCCAGCACCTCGGCGTATTTGGCCTCGGTGTTGAGCGTCAGGATGCCCATGCCCGGGGAATCGGCGTAATCGGTGAGATACTTGAAATAGCGGCCGATGCCGCCCACCTCGTCGATGGGCTCCACCCCGCGCGGCGAGACGAGCATCTTGCGGCCATGCAGGCTGAACACGAACGCCTGGAAGCCGGAGGTCTTCGTGCGCCAGCCCCAATCGGCGGCGTAGTCGGCCTCGGGGTCCACATAGCTCTCGCGCATCAGCCGGGACGCGGCCTGGGGCCTGGTCGGCTGCGGAGCGGGCGTCTCGTCCACCTCGGGCTCCCCGGCTTCGAGGGTCTCGGCCTCGACCTCGGGGATGTCATACTCCCCGGCCTGGGCGGGCGCTTCGTCCGCCTGGGCCCCGGGCGCTCCCTGGCCTTCGATTTCCCAGGAAACGTCTTCGAGTTCCAGCTCGGGAACGTCCCTCCCCTGCGCGGCGGAACCGGGGGTGCCGGGCACAGTGGGTTTTTTCCGATCTTCGGTCATGCTTTACCCCGCTTCATATTCGTGAAACGAAACCTATTCCGCAGACTTGGGAATGAGGAACGCTCCGCGTATGGTCGTGTCGAACTTCTGCACCGGGGCCAGGCCCGCCGCCACGCCCGCAGCCGCCTCGCCCGGAGCGGACTCGCCCGCAGTCACGGGCTGGCCGTCCTGGCCCACCACCACCCGCGAAAGCCGGAGCATCTCGGGCTTGAAATAGTACCCGGGGTCGTCCTTGAGGCGGTTGGAGGACAGGATGAGCAGGCGCTCAACGTCCTTCCAGTCCAGGGCCTTGGACACGCTCAGGGGGAAGCGCGTCCAGTCGCCGGGCTTGAGATTCACGCTCTGGAGCTCGCCCCACAGGCTGTTGACGGCGGCCACCCGCTGCTCCTGGGTGTCGTAGTCGCGCGCCAGGCGCTCGTAGTCGCCGCGCTCCTGCTGGAGCGCGATGAGCTGGGTTTTGGCCGTGTTGTACTCGCCCAGAGACTGGAAGAGCAGGACGGCCCCGGCGGCGAAGGCCACGCAAACCACTATACTGACAAGCCAACGCATAACTGCTCTGCCCCCTTTATCCGAGTTGGCCCATCATCTCGTAGATGGGCAGCATGAGTCCCGCAAAGATAGCGCCGAACATGACGCCCATGATGACCAGCATCAGGGGCTCCAGGGTCTTGCCCAGGACCTCGACCATGCCGTCGAGCTTCTGGCGATATATCTCGGCCACATAGCTGGTCTGCTCCTCGATGCGCCCGGTCTGCTCGCCCACGGAGACCATGCGCACCGCGAAGGGATGCAGTGCCTCGGCCTGGCGCATGGAGTCGGACAGCGGGTTGCCGTTCTTCACGGAGTCCTGCACCAGGATCAGCCGTCCCTTGTAGACGAGGTTCTCGATGGAGTCGGTGATGATCTCCAGGGTACGCACGACACCCACACCCGCGCCCACCAGGATGCCCAGATATTCGGAGATGCGGGCGTTGGTGGACAGGTGGATGATGTTGCTGAGCACCGGGATGTGCAGCATCACCCAATCCGTGCGGTAGTGGAACCAGGTGCTGCGCCGCCGGAAGAAGCCGACCAGGAACACAAAGGCGATAAAACCCAGGATGCTCCAACCGAAATAGTTCTGGAACCAGTTGGAGATCTCCATGAGCACCCTGGTGGGCCAGGGGATGGCCACCTTCATGTCCATGAACAGGGCCAGGATCTTGGGCACGACCACATAGAACCAGAAGGCGCAGGCGGCCACGACCACGGTGAGGATGAAGGCCGGGTAGACCAGAGCCCGCTTGGTGCCGCTGACGATCTGCTCGACGTGCTCCAGGTGCTTGGCGGATTTCGCGCACATCTTGTCCAGCATGCCCGTCTCTTCGCCGATGCGGCACATGTACTGGACCAGCGGGTTGAAAACCTTGGGATGGCGCGACAGGGCCTCACCGAAGGTCTGACCGCTTTCGATGTCGGTGCGCATGAACTTGAGGGTCATCAGGAGCATCGGATTCTTGATCTCCTGCATGATCTCTTCCATGGCCGAAAGCACGGGCACGCCCGCGCCAAGCAGCATGGCCATGTTGTTGAAGAATTCGGCGAGCTCCGGGCGCTTGACGCGGGTGAAACCCTGGGTCACCACGCGGGTCAGCCAGGACATGGCCGCGCCGAGCCGGTGGATGTCGATGACCACCCCGCCCTGGCGCTCCAGATAGCGGATCGCCGGAGGGTTGTCGTTGAAGGGCAACTCCACGACGCCCCGGTCGATGCGCCCGTTGGCTGTTAGCAGCTTGAATCTGAAGAATGCCATGGCTGTCGTCCGTGGTTTGCCTGCCGGCCCGGGGCCGGGTTAGTACCGGGTCTTGCCCAGCACGCGCTGGATTTCCTCGACCGTCGTCACGCCCTGCTGGACCTTGATGACCGCCACGTCGTACATGTTGCGGAAGCCCTTGCGCCTCACCATGTCCTCGAGCTGGGTCAGCTCGATGTCCTTCTCCATAGCCTGGCGCACCTCGCGATCGACCACCAGTATCTCGTAGATGAGCGTCCGGCCGATGTAGCCGGTGTGGTTGCAGGCGTCGCAGCCCTCGCCCTTGTAGAGGGTATCCACGTTCACGCCGAGATACTTCCGCTCGTCGGCGTCGGCGCGGTAGGCCACCTTGCAGTGCGGGCAGATGGTGCGCACCAGGCGCTGGCTGACCACGCCGATGAGGCTCTCGGAGAGCATCTGGGTGTCCATGCCCAGGCCCTGCAGCCGCGGCAGGGCGCCGATGGCCGTGTTGGCGTGCAGGGTGGAGAGCACGAGGTGGCCGGTGGTGGCCGCCGTGAGCGCCGTGGAGGCCGTCTCCTGGTCGCGCATTTCGCCGATGAGGATCACGTCGGGGTCATGGCGCAGGAAGTGGCGCATGGCGTTGGAGAAATCGTAGCCCGCGGTCTCGTTGACCTGGGTCTGCCGCGCCAGGGGAACCACATATTCGATGGGGTTTTCCACCGTGAGCACGTTCTTGCCCAGCAGGTCCAGCGAGGTCAGGCCCGCCACCAGGGTGGTGGACTTGCCCGAGCCGGTGGGGCCGGTGAGCAGCAGGATGCCGAAGGGCTCGTCGAAGATGCGCGCGAGGATGCTCACGTCCTCCTGGAGGAAGCCCAGGGCCGGGAAGCTGAAGCTCGCGCGCTCCTGGGAGAGCAGGCGCATGACGATGTTCTCGCCAAAGGGGGTGACGATGGACGAGACGCGGATGTCGTAGCGCCGTTCCAGCAGGTTGGCCGTCCAGCGGCCGTCCTGGGGCAGGCGCTGCTCGGCGATGTCCATGCCCGCCTGGAGCTTGATGGCCGTGGCCAGCCGCGAAAGCTGCGGCGGCAGGAAGGCCACGTTGACCATCACGCCGTCGACCCGGTAGGCCACGGCGATGCCGTGGGACATGGGCCGCAGGTGCACGTCGGTGGCGCGCTGCTTCACGGCCAGCAGCAGAATGTAGTTGATCAGCGCGTCGGGGCTCACGGTGCGGCTGGTGTCGGCGGCGATGATGCCGACCTCGCGCTGCATGAGCTTCTCGACGGGGTTGTCCAGGAAGTAGAAGAAGTTGTAGATCGACGAGACAACCCGCGACTCTTCGGCCATCACATAATGCGGGCGCATGCCCGTGGCGCGCAGGATGAACTGGTCGAGCTTGGGGTCGGGGATGTCGGAAATGGCGGCGACGACCTCGCCCTCGGCGGTCTGGCCGTAGGGGAACACCCGCTGGGCGAGGCAGGCGTTGCGGTTGAAGCGTTTGAGAAGCTGGAAGTCGGGCTGGACGCTGTCGAGCTTGACGTAGTCGATGCCAAGCTGCTGGGCCACCGTGTAGACGAGGTCGTACTCGGAAACCAGGCCCGTGCGGGTCAGCACCTGGCCCAGCTTTTCCTTTGTCACCCGCTGCACCTGCAAGGCGTAGCGGATGTGCTCGTCACCGATGTAGCCTTTTTCCCGCAGAAGGTCGCCGATTCGAATTGGAGCAGCCATGTGGTCCACCTGACTTCGGAATTACGCCGAAGCGCGATTGCGCCCGGTGCGTCCTTCGGTGGCCCGGCCGTCTGCGAGAGACCCGTGGGCTTTCCGTCCCCTCCTCGCGGAGGGTTTGGCGTTTCGGGAACGCGCCTGTTCGCGTCAACCCTGCTTCGACATGACGTTCAACCAAAAAACAGTCTCCGGGTCGGGCCACATGGTGCGCTTGAGCTTCATGTCTTTCTGGAAGCTGTTGATCGCGCGCCACGTCACCGGGCCGACCATCCCATCGTCCGGGCCCCAGTAGTACCCCAGCCGCTTGAGCATTCTTTGCAGCGCCAGGATATTCTCGTTCCGGTAGCCGTAGTAGAAATCCTGCACCACGAAGGGAGGCTCCCAGAGCACCAGCCACGAAGGGCTCTCGGCGGCTGCATCGCTCCAGGGGAGGGCCGCAAAGGGAACTCCCTCCTCCTTGGGCAGCCTGTCCAGCCGCAGCAGCTGCAAGCGCTGGGGCAAGACGTTTTCAAACAGTACGAGTTCGCGTCTCTGCAAGGCCGCCGCCAGATCCCCCGCCTTCCCTTCCAGCCCAAAGGGTTTCAGGAAGGCCATCATCTCCTGCGTTGGCGCCGGAGCTTGCAGCGAACCGTCTGCATTTGCCAAGTCTGTCTCAGGTTTGGAAATTCCTGTCAAGGAGTTATTTCCCTGTGTCGTGCCTGCAGAATCCGCAACAGCGCTCTGCTGCGTTGCATTTTCCGCGACGGCAACTTTTTGTGTCTCTGTGGCAGGAGCTTGTGTGGAAGGTGCCGGGGATGCATTGTTGCTGTCGTCTTTGCGCCCAGCATCATCTGCGGACGCGACAGCCTGCGGCTGTGAAGGCGCGTCCTGCGCGGCGCCGCGGGCGAGATACGCCTCCACGGCCAGCCCGAGGGGGCTGCGGGCGCCCCCGGCCCCGGGGACCCACGGCGCAACCAGCCCCGCGAAGACCACAAGCACCACTGCGGCCGCCACAAGCCGCACGGCCCGGCGCCGCCGTGCGGCAAGGCGCGCGGCCACATCGATCTGGCAGGAGGCGATCTCGTCCACCGCGGCGCGCAACACGCGCGGGGTGAGCTCGCGATCCCCGAAGGCCAGGGCCGCATAGAGGCTGCGCTCCATGATCAGGTTGATCATGCGCGTATTGCCCTCGGTGGCCATGTGCAAAAGCTTGAGCGGCGCCTTGGCGATGCGCAGCTGCGACCCGGCGGCGGCCAGCTTGAAATTCACATAGCGCCCGGTCTCCTCTGCGGTGAAGGCCTGCAATTCGCGGTAGATGGTGATGCGGCTGCGCAGTTGGCGCAGCTTGGGCTCGTCCATGCGCTCCTTGAGCTCGGGCTGGCCGACCATCAGGATCTGCACCAGTTTGCGACCGCTGGCCTCCAGGTTGGAGAGCATCCGCAGGGCTTCCATGGCTGGCAGGGACAGGTTGTGGGCCTCGTCCACGATGATGGCGCAGTTGCGGTCGGCGGCGTTCTGTTCCACCAGGAAACCCTGGAGCAGCTCCACGAGCTGGGCGACGTTGGCCTCGCGCGGGGCTTCGAGCCCGAAATCGCGGGCAATGGCGTGCAGCAGCTCCTCCTTGTTGAGCATGGTATTGAATATCCAGGAGGTCACTAGCTGCTCGCCCTCCAGGCGGCGCAGGAGCTGGTAGAGCAGCGAAGTCTTGCCCACGCCGACCTCGCCGCTCAAGACCAGGAATCCCTTGCGCGACAGGATGCCGAAGGCCAGCTCGTCGAGAATCTGCTTGGTGGTCTCGGTGTGGAAATAGCCCGGTGTGTCGGCGGCCATGGAGAACGGATTGTGCTTCAGGCCCAGCACGTCGAAGACATCATTGGTCAAGGCTGTACTCCTTGTGTTCCATCTCTCCCAGTCCATACCGTCATTCATCGGCCATGACAATATGTTCCGGACACAGCGGAGCAGTTCTGAAATCCCCGCCCACCCCAGGCGCCCGCTGCGGAGGGGACGCCAAAAGAAAGAGACCCGGCCGGGGCCGGGTCTCTTGAAAGCGACCTGAAACTGAAGAGGATCAGTAGTCCAGGATGATGCCGACGGTCTGGCACAGCGCCTGGTTGCTGGTCTGGGAAACGGCTTCGCGCCAGGCGGTGGCTTCAATAGCAGCCCCGGCGGCCAGCTGGGCGCCACCGTTGCGCAGGTAGCCAGCGCCCAGGCCGACGCAGCTGCCCGCCAGGCCGTCGTTACGAGCGTCGACGGCGGTGTCGATGCCCTGGGCAACGTCGGTGGGCACGTTGTAGAACACGATCACGTTGCGCTGAAGCACACGGCCACCGATGGTCAGGTTCAGGGCCACGAGGTCAACCGACACGACGGTGGGGCCAGCGTATTCGCCGTCCACCTGGGCCTGCCAGGGGTTCATCACGTTGGTGCCGCCCGTCGCGTCGCCCTTGCACATGGCGTTGTTGTTGGGGATGCTGTAGCCGGTCACGGTGCCCGCGCCAGCGGTGCGGTCGATCAGCTTGGACTTGACGATGGAGCACAGATCGACGCCCACGGCCTCGACAGCATCCTTGATGGCTTCCGTACGGCCATCAAGCCCGCCGTC
>Ga0172382_10006817_pt1 | contig 16439 bp, 14 predicted proteins | sample Leawel138RmetaG_FD_122245 | JGI IMG/M metagenome (GOLD analysis project Ga0172382, IMG submission 122245) | Leachate microbial communities from a municipal landfill in Southern Ontario, Canada - Leachate well 138R metaG | ecosystem: Engineered > Solid waste > Landfill > Unclassified | place...
AGGCAACGAATAGGGGTCTTCAATTACTAGATCCACGCCGCGGGCAGCAACAAAATCAAGCCCGATATATTCGGCATTCACGGGTGCAACTTCTCTTAATGAACCGTTCACATCTTGTGAACCTATTTCAATAATCCTCAGTCCTGCACCATCAGGGACATAGGTCTCAAAAAACAACTTGCCGTGTTGCATTGCTGTGTCGTGCATGGCGTATTCCTTGGTGATTTCTCAGTTACCCTAAACTAAATTCCGTGCGCCAATAATATGCGCCTGCGCACTTCCAATCATTTTACCGCTTCTAGAAGCCATATCTGATGTCCATAAGCTTGATTGGAATAATTTCTCAAAATATCAAAATCCCCGACAAAGCCATATCTTTTACCAAGGTCCTTCCTATTGTCATTCAGTCTTGTCCCATCGCCGGTTACATGGGTACCGAAATAGAGAACCGTATCTGGAGTTATAAAGTTCACGTGGGTTGGGTCGCTGAAGGCCGTAGGAAACGGATAGGCTGGCGTCTGCGCATAGAATCTGCCTTTGGGTTTTAATATTCGCCAAACTTCGTTCATCAAAAAAATAAATGGATTCGCATTTGGAGGCACACCCCCATTTCTGGGAATGTGTTCTATAAGGTCAAATGCACTGCAAAAATCAAATGTGGAATCATCATAAGGCAGCCTTTCAAATCCCAAATCGCAGATCTTGACATTCTCGTTGAACGCCTCCCTATCCAGGCCGTAGACCGTGGTCGCTTTAAACGGATTTTGAGGGCTTGGACCAGAACCCAAATCCAGAGATATCGTCATAATGCCTGCTTCCTTTTTACCCAATGCTGATTTCGAGCCATTTACATAATCGATAAGATTTTTAAGAACCCCTTTCTCAGCATTGGTCAATTGATTCAAGAATCGATTTTCCAGCTGCTTTGCTTCTTGTGTGTTGTAACCTGTAGATTTGGGATGTATCACCTTTATTCCACGGTCGACTGCGGCGAATAAATTATTCGCATAACAATAGGCCATGGCGGCCCAATCGATACCCCAACCCAGATTATTCGATTCATAGTCCAGCGCTTTCAGTCGCTCCCATACCGGCCTTTTCAGCGCGAAGACAATGCCATCTGTCTGGGCGACCTTGACCAACATACCACCGGGCATGCCTTCGATCGCCGTTTTGTCTAAACTCCAGAACGTATAATCGATTTCTGGTGAGTAAACTCCCAGATCAACCAAAGCATCAAAGCTATCACTACACCGCTGAATTACATCGCGCCAGTTGGAGCACTCCGTGTCGGCATGGATAATGAGCAATATGTCTTCTTTGCAATGCTTGAGACAATATTGAAACTTCCTGCCCCAGTACCACTCATTATCAACTTTCACAGTTTCGATATCTTTTTCCGAAAATGCTAACTCCTGATCTACATCGCTGTAGATGATGGTTGTACGCACAGCGAGTGCTCGTACTTGTTTGGCAATATACCTACTAGCCTCGTGCTTACCTGTCCATGAAACGATAAATACATGTATAGGGTACTGACGAGATGTCACGATACTTTTTCCTTCAAGTTTCTCTCAGCACGAACCATAGCCATTTGCTCTTGTAACCGCCAACTCAATTATTTCTAACGAATTCTTGAAAGTTCGCTATTAAATGCGTCGCTCGCAACTTTCCTAAACTCTTCCTTCCTATTTATCATGGAGAGATGCTTATCAAGATATTCATGGCCCCTGTATTTGTAATTTTCACACACCAGAAGATTCTTTAATTTGTATTGTTCTACCTTGGCGTCGGTCATCTTGATTATCTTTTCCGCTGCCAACATGACGAAAGTGTCTTCCAACCCATAATGCCCAAATGATACCGGTATACCAAGCCGACTAAGCAATTTCCCTGAAATGCAGGTAAACCATCCGCCAGCAATTTTGAAGCGGGGTTGACCAGAAATCCTGTTATGTACTTGTTCCAAAGATACGTTTCCCTTCACACCCGCATCCTCGAATGGATCATTGTCTTTCTGATACCCAAGCGGCTTGCTTTTGTACTGCTCGTTAACCAGGCAATCCCAGGTGTGATCCCAGATCCTGACTATTTCCGGGGTTATGATTACCATCGGATTTGTCGCCAGCAGTTTCTCTGCCGCCTGCTCGAAAAATGTCAGTGTTCTTTCACTGAAGATAATGTCGCAGTCGAGCCAGATAAAGTAATCCGCATCCGGATACCGCTCCAGCGAGGTTCGCCGTTGCGAGACACAGCCCTTGATGTCGTCGGAGCACTTGAAGCTGGCCTCACACCAGTCGGCCCGTGCCACCATGCTGTGCAATCTGTCAACGAAATAGCTTTTGGGGATGGATGATTTCTTCCAGTCGACCATATCGTTGGCCACACACAGGGTGACATCCATTACCCACTCGTTGTTACCGGACAACAAATACGAACCCATTTTGAGCTGATTGACTATTCGGTCGAGATCGTCAATCTCGTAAGGCAGGAGGAAAATTGTTACCACGATTTTCATAAACTTCCTCAACCTACCGGCTTATCGATCATGCCCCGCTTACAAGCATCGTCGATTAGCGCATTGGCAAAACTGATAAGTTGAGTTTGAAAGCGACCTGCTTCCCCAATCGCATTGCTCAGGATCAGCGGCGAGTCGATGTATTCATGGATCATCTGATTGCGCAATTGTCTGATCTCCAGCCACTTGTCAGCGGATGCCAAGACACCCAGCTTTTCCGCTCTGTCCAGGTTATCAATCACTGCACCGGTTTTTTCCTCAAGGCATTGCAGCCAGACGGGCAGAAGCTTGTCGCCAAGAGTGTCTTGCAAGCGACAGAAGCGACTGACAAAAGCTTCCACTTTCTCTGCCAGGATTTGATCCGTCGTTAGCAAGGCGGCTCGCTCCGGGGTAAAGGGAATCCTAAATACCTGTGCGGTCGAGTATTCGAGGTGTCGAATTTCTTTAGTGACAACCCGCACCAGAAAATTCAGGCGCTCCCGCAAATCCTTTTTCAAAGCAAGACTCCCTGTTCGCGGGCAATACGGTGGATGGGCAACTCGGCCAAATTGGGAGCAGCGACCAACACATCCACCTTGCGCCCCCCGAGAGCCCGCATGAATTGCACACTCAGTTTTGCCGCCAGTGTGGCGGGCGCCTCCACCGGCACATCCAGTTCCACCAACAAATCGACATCCCCACCTTTGGCGCTGTCATCCAGCCTGGAGCCAAACAGCCTCACCCGGGCAGCAGGGCCCAGTGAATTGCTGACGATGGCGCGTATTGCCTCGCATTGCGTGGCGCTGAGTCTCATTGCCTCAATCCAGGTTCTGCAGGTCAACCCGCAAACAAATCCTCAATGGACAAATACCGCTCCCCGGTATCATAGCTGAATACCAGCACCCTGCTGCCGGCGGGGATTTCACTGCGCATCTTGTTGACCGCGGCGAGGCTGGCGCCGGAGGAGATGCCGACGAAAATGCCCTCTTCCCTGGCGCAGCGGCGGGTCATATCAAAACTGCCTTCCTCGCTCACCTCTATGGTGCCATCGAGGATATCCACATTGAGGATCTCGGGAATAAAGCCGGCACCGATGCCCTGGAGGCGGTGCAGGCCCTTCTCGCCGCCGCTGATCACCGGGGATTTTTCCGGCTCCACGGCGTAGACCTTGAGCTTGGGGAACTTCTCCTTAAGTACCTCGGCGCAACCTGTGATGTGGCCACCGGTACCCACCCCGGTGATGAGGTAGTCGATACCCTCGGGAAAGTCGGCAAGGATTTCCTGGGCCGTGGTGTCCTTGTGGACTTGCGTGTTCGACGGGTTGGAGAACTGCATGGGCATCCAGCTGTTGGCGTGGTCCTTGAGCAACTCCTTAGCCTTTTCTATGCAACCTCCCATGCCCAGCTCCTTGGGGGTAAGCACCAGCTCGGCCCCCAGGGCCTTCATATACTTGCGGCGCTCGATGGACATGGATTCCGGCATGGTGAGGATCAGCCGGTAACCCTTGACGGCACACACCATGGCGAGGGCGATGCCGGTGTTGCCGGAGGTGGGTTCGATGATCACCGTGTCCTTGTCGAGATGGCCTTTCTTTTCGGCGTCTTCAATCATCGACAGGCCGATTCGGTCCTTGATGCTGGCGCCGGGGTTGTAGCGCTCGGCCTTCATCCAGACCTCGATGTTTTTGTCGAACAACCTGTTGATTCTGATGCAGGGGGTATTGCCGATGGTTTCCAGGATATTGTTGTATTTCATGGCTGGTAATCTCCACTGTCAATGATAATGGCTGTTCCAACCGGAACTGGCGGAAGCACCCGTGCCCATAGTGTGCAACTGGCCGCGCCGGGACGCAATGGCCAGATGGCCCCGCTTGGCCGTCAGTACAACCGCGCCATGCCCTCCGGCCGGCGCTTGAATCTCTTGTATTCCCACTGATACTGCTCCGGCGCCCGCCTCACCAGGTATTCGATGGCCTTGTTGAGTTCAGCCACGGCGGTTTCTGGTTCGGCAGCCAGAATATCCGGCCCGGGCTCGGTGAACACCATCTTGAAGCCGCCGGGTACCCGCTGGGCAAAGCCCACCAGGGCGGTGGCGCCGGTGCGCTGCTGCAGGCTGTGAATCAGGGTCATGGTGAGGGTGGGAATGCCAAAGAAGGGGGCGAACACGCCACTGTTTTTCTCAGGTTCCATATCGGGGAGTATGCCGGTCAGCTCGCCGCGCTTGAGGGCCTTGATCAGGCTGCTCACTCCGCGGGCTGTGGTGGGCACCAGGGTTGCCCCCGTCTTGCCGCGCACCCGCCGCAGCATATCGTCCAGGTCGAAGCGGCGGGGCGGTTGGTAGAGGGTGGTGATCGGCCCCAGGGTACCCGCCCAGTAGCCGACCATTTCCCAATTGCCGTGGTGGGGGCTGACGATGATCACCCCCTTGCCCTTGGCGAGGGCGGCGTCGACGGCATCCATGCCCTCGATATCCACAATCCAGTCGAGGGCGTCCCGGCCCCTGCGCCACACGCCGGGAATCTCGCACAGGGTCATGCCCCAGTGGCGCATGCTTTGGCCGGCGAGGGCTTTGATTTGCCTGTCTGTCAACTCGGGAAAGCACAGGCGAAGGTTGGTGAGGGCGGTGCGGCTGCCGCGGCTGCGGACCAGCCAGGCCCACTGACCGATGACGGCCCCCAGGCCCCGGGCCAGCGTGAGGGGGAGCAGCGCCACCAGGGCAATAAAAAGGCGGATGATTTTTGCGGCCACATTCAGGTCCTTGGTCAACATCTTGAAGGATACCGCATCCTGCCGTAATTTCAGCAGGTTTACCCCGTGGAACGTGCCGCAACCATGACTTCCCGGGCCTATCTCAATATAATTGCGCCTCTCTTTGTAAACAGGTGGCAGCCGTGTCTGAACAGACTCCGGACGTATCGACTTTTCAGGGCCTTATTCTCGCCCTGCAGCAGTTTTGGGCTTCCCGGGGCTGCGTCCTGCAACAACCGCTGGATATGGAAGTGGGGGCAGGAACCTTTCACCCCGGCACCTTCCTCCGCGCCATTGGGCCCGAGACCTGGAACAGCGCCTATGTCCAGCCCTGCCGCCGCCCCAAGGACGGCCGCTACGGGGAGAATCCCAACCGCCTGCAACACTACTACCAATTTCAGGTGGTGATGAAGCCATCCCCTGATGAAATTCAGGAGCTCTACCTGGATTCCCTGCGGATGCTGGGGATCGACCCCCTGGTTCACGACATCCGCTTTGTCGAGGACAACTGGGAGTCACCCACCCTGGGGGCCTGGGGCTTGGGGTGGGAGGTCTGGCTCAACGGTATGGAGGTCACCCAGTTCACCTACTTCCAGCAGGTGGGGGGGCTGGAGTGCTACCCGGTTACCGGCGAGATTACCTATGGCCTCGAGCGGATCGCCATGTACCTGCAGGGGGTGGACAGCATCTACGATCTGACCTGGACCCTGGATCCCCAGGGCAACAAGGTGACCTATGGGGATGTGTATCACCAAAACGAGGTAGAGATGTCCACCTTCAATTTTGAAGAGGCCAATGTGGAATTCAATTTCCACTGTTTTGACGTCTACGAGTCCGAGAGCCAGCGGCTGATCGCCAAGGGCCTGCCCCTGCCCGCCTACGAGATGGTGATGAAGGCCTCCCACGCCTTCAACTTGCTGGATGCCCGCCACGCCATCTCGGTAACCGAGCGGCAGCGGTTTATCCTGCGGGTGCGCTCCCTGGCGCGGGCGGTTGCCCAGGCCTATTTTGATTCACGGCTCGCCCTGGGCTTTCCCCTGGCGGCGCCGGCCCTGGCTGAGGAAGTCATGGCCAAGCACCGGGAGATTGCCCAATGAGTGCGGATTTTCTGGTTGAAATTGGCACCGAGGAACTGCCGCCAAAGGCTCTGCTGTCCCTCGCGCAGGCCTTTCGCGACGGTGTCGCCGCCGCCCTGGACAAGCTGGAGCTCAGCTTTGACGAGGTGCGATTTTACGCTGCTCCCCGCCGCCTGGCGGTGTTTGTCGGCAACCTGGCGGACACCACCCCAAGGCGGGAACAGATTTCCTGGGGCCCGCCGGTAAAGGTGGCCTTCACTAGTGAGGGCTCACTAACCAAGGCGGGGGAGGCCTTCGCCCGCAAGCACGATCTGGCCCCCGACGCCCTCAAGGACTGTGTCGACAACGACGGCACCCAGGACAAGCTCTGTGTGCGCACCGCGAGCGAAGGCGTCGCCACCAGCACCCTGCTCGGCACTGTGGTCAGTCAGGCCCTGGACGCCCTGCCCATCCCCAAGCGGATGCGCTGGGGCGCCTCCCGGGAGGAGTTTATCCGCCCCGTACACTGGGTGGTGATGTTGTTCGGCGACCAGGTGGTGGAGGCTGAGGTGCTGTCCCTCACGCCTGGCAATACCAGCCGTGGACACCGCTTCCACCACCCCGGAGAAGTAAGTATTCACTCACCCGCTAGCTACTTAAATGACCTGCGCAAGGCTTATGTGGTGGCGGATTTTGACGAGCGGCGGGCACTGATTGAGAGCCAGGTCAACAGGGTTGCCACCGAGCAGCGGGGGCAGGCGGTCATCGACCCGGCGCTGTTGGAGGAGGTGACCGCCCTCAACGAGTGGCCAGTGGCCCTGGCGGGCAGGTTTGAGGAGCGCTTTCTCCAGGTGCCCCCCGAGGCCCTGATTTCCTCCATGAAGGAACATCAGAAGTATTTCCATGTGGTGGACGGCGACGGCCAGTTACTGCCACTGTTTATTACCGTCGCCAATATCGAGAGTCTGGAGCCGGCCAAGGTGATCGCCGGCAACGAGAAGGTGATCCGCCCCCGCCTGAGCGATGCGGCCTTCTTCTATGACACCGACAACAGGCGCAGCCAGGTCGATCGGCGGGAGCAGCTGAAGTCCATTGTCTTTCAGGAGAAGTTGGGTACCCTGTTCGACAAGACCCAGCGGATCGCCAACCTCGCCAGCTACCTGGCACCCTTTGTCGGCGCCGCTGTCGACGCCGTGCAGCGGGCGGGGGAGCTGTGCAAGTCCGACCTGGTGAGCGAAATGGTGCTGGAGTTCGATGACCTTCAGGGCATCATGGGCCGCTACTATGCCGCCAACGATGGCGAGGATGCCGAGGTGGCGGCCGCCATGTTCGAGCACTATCTGCCCCGCTTTGCCGGTGATCAGCTGCCGCTGACCGCTACCGGCACCGCGGTGGCCCTGGCGGACCGCCTGGACACTCTGGTGGGAATCTTTGGCATCGGCCAGCCCCCCACCGGCTCCCGAGACCCCTTTGCCCTGCGCCGGGCCAGTCTTGGCGTCTTGCGCCTGCTGGTGGAAAAGGCCATTGATCTCAATCTGGCGGAAGCCATCGCCAAGGCGGCGTCCCTCCACCCCGGCCTCAGTGTCACTGACCGCCTGGGTGAGCAAGTACTCACCTACCTGTTTGACAGGTTCCGCGCCTGGTATGAGGACGAGGGTATCTCCGCCGAAACCTTTGTCGCGGTACAGGCCAAGAATCTCAACAATCCCTTGGATTTCCACCTGCGCATTCAGGCGGTGCACCGCTTCAGCCAACTGCCGGAGGCGGCGACCTTGGCGGCGGCCAACAAGCGGGTGTCCAATATTCTGGCCAAGGCCACGGACACCCTGCCCCAGGGGGTCGACCCGGCGCTGTTTGAAGGGCCGGAGGAAGCCGCGCTGCAGGATACTCTGGCTCGGGTTTCCGGCACCGTGTTGCCACTGTTTGCCAGTCGCCACTACACCCAGGGGATGCAGGAACTGGCAGCCCTGAAGGGGCCGGTGGATGCCTTTTTCGACGGCGTCATGGTAATGGCAGAGGAGCCCAGGGTAAGGGGCAACCGCCTGAAATTGTTGGCGGAGCTGCGCGGCCTGTTCCTTAATGTGGCGGATATTTCCCTGTTGGTACCGGCCAAGTGAAACTGGTTATCCTCGACCGGGATGGAGTGATCAACCAGGACTCCGAGCAGTTCATCAAATCCCGGGAGGAGTGGCAGCCACTGCCCGGCAGTATCGAGGCCATTGCCCGCCTCAATCGCGCTGGCTTTACCGTGGTGGTGGCCACCAATCAGAGCGGGTTGGGCCGGGGCTTGTTCACCGCCGATGACTTGCATGGGATGCATCACAAGATGCGCACCCTGATCGCCAGCGCTGGAGGAGATTTGGGCGGGGTGTACTTCTGCCCCCACACCCCCGAGGACAACTGCAACTGCCGCAAGCCCCTGCCGGGATTGCTGGACACCATAATGGCGGACCTGGGGCTGGACAGCCTGGCGGCCGTGCCCCTGGTGGGAGACAGTATCCGCGACCTGGAAGCCGGCCTGGCCAGAGGCTGCACGCCGCTGTTGGTGCGCACGGGCAAGGGCCGGCAAGCGGAGGCCGCCCTGCCCCAACACCCTGTGCTTGCGAAGACCCGGGTCTTTGACGACCTTGACGCCGTAGCCGACTATCTGATTGCAGATCGCCAATGAAAGCCGTTCTCGCCCTCCGTTCCACCCTGTTTTACGCTGGCTACGGGCCCATCGTCGCGCTGTTCAGCCTGCTCAGCTGCACCCTGGGCCTGCTGCTGCCACTGCGCCAGCGACAGACCCTGGCCACCACCGGCAACTGGCTGATTCATCACTGGTTGCGCATTGCCTGTGGCATCAGGGTCCGGGTCATCGGATGGCAGCATGTGCCCGCCGCACCCTTTGTGGTGCTGTGTAACCACCAATCGCCCTGGGAGACCTTTTACCTGCAGCGGCGCCTGCGGCCGGTGAGCACCATCCTCAAAAAGGAACTCTTGAAAATCCCGTTTTTCGGCTGGGGTCTGGCCTCGGTGAAGCCCATTGCCATTGATCGCGACAACCCCCGCGCTGCGATCCGGGCGGTAATGGAACAGGGCCAGCAGCGCTTGGCAGAGGGCTTGAATGTGATCGTCTATCCAGAGGGCACCCGCCAGCCCTACGGCAGTGTCGGCAACTACGCCCGCAGTGGCGCCGCCCTGGCGGCGGCGGCCGGGGTGGCTATCCTGCCGGTGGCCCACAACGCCGGCCGGCATTGGCCGCCGCGGAAATTCCTTAAATTCCCAGGGGAAATTACGGTTATCTTCGGCGATCCCCTGGCAACGGAAGGAATGGACAGCAAGCAACTGACACTCGCCGCGCAGCACTGGATCGTGGCCAGGCAGGAGGAGATTCGCTAAGGGTTTAGATCATTGCTGTCCTGCCGTCTTTCGGGTAACTACCGGCAACTGTAGCGCTACCTTGAGTTTCCCTGAAGGAGCACGTGGTGGACATGACTCCAGATGGTTGGCGGACAGCAATGGGTTTAGATATCCAAATTGGCGACGCTGAGGGCATTGGTTTCAATAAAGGCCCGCCTGGGTTCCACCTGGTCACCCATCAGGGTATTGAAGATCTGGTCGGCGGCAACGGCGTCGTCAACGGTAACCCGCAACAGGCGGCGCAACTCGGGGTCCATGGTGGTTTCCCACAGCTGCTCCGGGTTCATTTCCCCCAGGCCCTTGTAGCGCTGGATATTGTAGCCGCGGCGGGATTCCGCCATCAGCCAATCCAGAGCCTCGGTAAAGGAGGTTACCGGCTGGACTTTCTCCCCGCGGCGCACATAGGCCCCATCTTCCGTCAAATCCTTGATTTGCGACCCCAGATCGACGATCGCCCGGTATTCCCCGGAGGCGAAGTAGTCCCGATTGAAAACATAGGTGGTGGAGATGCCGTGGGCAAAGATATCTAGGTGGGGCTCAAACAGATGGCGCTCCCTGTCTTCCTCCACCCGGATTCCGTATCTGTGGCTGCCGGAGCGCTCATCGGCGTTGAGGGCGCCTTCCACCAGCAACGACCATTGTTCCACCGCATCCCGGGACTTCAAATCCTCCAGGCTGAGGGGTGGCAGGTAGATCATTGCGTCCATGGCCACCGCCGGATAAACCCGCGACATCCGGTCGATCATGGCCATCACCCGGCGGTAGGCCTTGACGATGGTTTCCAGGGCGCTGCTGCTGATGCCTGGGGCATCCGGGTTGACGTGAAGGCTGCTGTCCTCCAGGGCATTCTGGGTGAGGAAGTCGGTGAGCGCGGCGTCGTCCTTCAGGTACTGCTCCTGCTTGCCCTTGCTGATTTTGTAGAGGGGTGGCTGGGCTATATAGAGGTGGCCCCGCTCGATCAACTCCCGCATCTGACGGAAAAAGAAGGTCAGCAGCAAGGTGCGGATGTGGGAGCCATCGACGTCCGCATCCGTCATGATAACGATGGTGTGGTAGCGCAGCTTGTCGGGGTTGAACTCCTCGGTGCCAATGCCACAACCTAGGGCGGTGATCAGGGTACCCACTTCGGCACTTGACAACATCTTGTCAAATCTGGCCTTTTCCACATTGAGAATCTTGCCTTTGAGGGGCAGGATGGCCTGGGTTTTACGCGAGCGCCCCTGTTTTGCCGAGCCGCCTGCGGAGTCGCCCTCCACCAGGAAGATCTCCGACAAGGCGGGGTCTTTCTCCTGGCAGTCCGCCAGCTTCCCCGGCAGGCCGGCAATATCCAGGGCACCCTTGCGTCTGGTCATTTCCCGCGCCTTGCGGGCCGCCTCCCTGGCCCGGGCGGCCTCGATCATCTTGGTGACGATGGCCTTGGCCTCCTGGGGGTGCTCCAGCAGGTATTCGCCAAAACTTGCCGCCATCTCCTGTTCGACGGCGGTCTTCACCTCGGAACTCACCAGCTTGTCCTTGGTCTGGGAGGAAAATTTCGGGTCTGGCACCTTCACTGAAATAACCGCGGTGAGCCCCTCCCGGGAGTCATCCCCCGTGGTGCTGACCTTTTCCTTTTTGGCGAGCCCTTCACTGTCGATATAGCCATTGAGGGTGCGGGTAAGGGCCGCCCTGAATCCCGCCAGGTGGGTGCCGCCATCCCGCTGGGGAATGTTGTTGGTATAGCAGAAGATGTTCTCCTGGTAGCCATCGTTCCACTGCAGGGCAACTTCAACCCCAATCCCGTCATCCCTTTGGGTTGAGAAATACATGACCTTGTTGATGGTGGTCTTGTTGGTGTTCAGATACTCGACAAAGACCCTCAGCCCACCTTCGTACTGATACACCTCTTCCTTGCCGCTGCGCTCGTCCTTGAGGACGATGCGCACACCGGAGTTCAGGAAGGACAGTTCCCGCAGGCGCTTGGCAAGAATATCGAAGTGGAAGTGGATATTGGTAAAGGTTTCCGCCGAGGGATAAAAGTGCACTGAGGTGCCGGTTTCTGTGGTCTCCCCCACCACCGCCAGGGGCGCCTGGCTCACACCGTGCCTGTAGGTTTGCTCGTGAACCTTGCCATTGCGCCTGATGGTGAGTTTCAGTGTCTCCGACAGCGCATTCACCACTGACACCCCAACCCCGTGGAGCCCACCGGATACCTTGTAGGAGGAGTTCTCACCGCCGAACTTCCCGCCGGCGTGAAGTACGGTCATGATAACTTCCGCGGCGGAAACACCCTCTTCGTGCATATCCGTGGGGATTCCCCGGCCGTTGTCAGCCACGGAGACGGATTCATCGGGGTGGATGATTACCTTGATCTCGGAACAGTGGCCGGCCAGAGCTTCGTCGATGGAGTTGTCCACCAACTCGAACACCATGTGGTGCAGGCCGGTACCGTCATCGGTGTCGCCAATGTACATGCCGGGGCGCTTGCGCACCGCATCCAGGCCCTTCAATACCGTAATACTGGAGGAATCGTATTCTTTACTGTTTTCCACTGTGCTCATGAACAATCCTACCTGTGTTTCAGGCGCTGGCCTGACTTACCTTGCCTTGTTCCACGTGAAACAATGCTGGCTTATGGAGGGCACCTTCCGCTGCCCGAAAACTGTCTAGATCCCTCAACTCCACCGCCGTTACCAATATCTGCACTTCCATGGCCATCAACGACTCACAAACCGCCTGGCGGTGCCTGGCGTCAAGCTCCGACGGCAAGTCGTCCAGCAAAAAGATACACTGGCGCCCGGTGCGCTCCCGGAGCAACAGGCTCTGAGCGATCTTCATCGCACATACCAGCATCTTTGCCTGCCCCCTGGACATCACCTCAGAGGCGGGCTGACCATCCCTCAGTATTCTGAGATCCGCCCGATGGGGGCCAAGGTTGGTGAACCCCGCCTTGCGGTCACGGAGATGGGCGGCCTGAAGCTGTGCCAAAAAATCTTTGCTATGGTCCCAACCCGGCACATAGCGAAAGGAAAACTCACCCTTCAAACCCAGATCCTGGATTACCTGCTGGAGAACCGGCACCAACGACTCGATATGGCGAATACGCGCCTCGTCCATGGGCTCAGCGATCGCGGTGAACTCCCTGTCCCACACCGACAGTTGCAGGTCGTCCATTTTACCATGGCGAAGCAGCGAATTCCGTTGTTTAAGACACTTCTGAAATCTGGACCACAGCTCACGGTAGGAATGTTCCACGTGAAACACTCCCCAATCCATAAAGCCACGGCGGGCGGATGGCGGGCCATCCAGCAGCAAAAAGCTGGTGGCGTTGATCAACTGGAGCGGAAGGGCCTCTGCCAAGCGGGACGCACTGGTAACCTGATTGCCATCCAACTTGAAGACAAACGCGCCGTCGCTGCTGCGGCTGACACCGATGGGCACCGGCTGGCCACCTGTGTCGCCGTTGATCAATCCGAAACAGGTACACTCAGCGATGTGATGGGAAATTACCGACTTGAGACTATTGCTGCGAAACGACCGACCTCTGGACAACAGATGGACAGCTTCGAGGAGGCTGGTCTTGCCGCTGCCATTGTGACCAAAGATCAAGTTGGCACCGGGGGAGAGAAATAGCTCGGCGTGGTCGATGTTGCGAATACCATGCACCGCGAGCCGCTCTAAATACATGAAGGTTAGGGTTCCGAAGGGAAACGCCGCCGGGGCAAGGACACCCCCTGCCCCGGGCGCAGCGGGATTGCTATAGCCTCATGGGCATGATGACGTAAACGGCTTCGTCGCTGTCGGGATTTTCCAACAGGGCGCTGCTGTTGGAATCGATAAAGTTGATCTTTACATTTTCGCATTTGAGGACGTTGAGGACATCGATCAGGTAATTGACGTTAAAGCCAATTTCCAAATCCCCGTCCCCTTGATAGTCCACTGCCAACTCCTCTTCGGCCTCTTCCTGCTCCGGATTATTGGCGGTGATCTTGAGGCTGGAATCCTGAAGCAGTAGGCGCACACCCCGATACTTTTCATTGGACAGAATCGCCGCCCGGGCAAAGGACTGGCGCAATTCTTCCCGCCCACCAATCAGGGCCTTGGTGCCTGCCTTGGGCAGTACTCGCTCGTAATCCGGATAGGCGCCGTCCACGAGCTTTGAGGTGAACAGAAAATCATCGCTCTTGATCCTGACATGGTTGCTGCCCAGGGTAACCTTGACCTCGCCGCCCTCGCCAAGAATACGGGAGAGCTCCATCACCCCCTTGCGGGGAATGATGGCCTGAATTTTCTCAGGAACGGAAAAGGGCATGGATCGGCTGGACATGGCCAAGCGGTGGCCATCGGTGGTAACGGTGCGCAACATACCTGTGGTGGCTTCCCACAACATACCATTGAGGTAATAGCGAACATCCTGATGGGCCATGGCAAACGCGGTACTGTCGATAAGGCGCTTGAGTTCATCGGCGGGGATCTGAAACTCGACACCACCGGGGGCATCTTCCACATTGGGAAACTCCGATGCCGGCAGGGTGGCCAGGCTGAATTTGCTGCGGCCACTGGAAATCTGGATTCGCCCACCGCTGTCGTCCGACGCGAAGTTGAGCTGGCAGCGGTCCGGCAGGGATTTACAGATATCCATCAGTTTACGCGCCGGAACGGTAATCTCCCCGGACTCATAAACGCCGTCGTCCGCCAGCTCCACACGGCCGACTATCTCCACTTCGAGGTCGGTCCCGGTGAGGGAAAGAGAATTATTATCCAATATAATCAATACGTTAGATAAAACAGGCAGGGTTTGCCGACGCTCCACCACGCTGGCGACCAGCTGCAGGGGCTTTAGAAACTGCTCGCGGGAAATACTGAATTTCATTGTCTCGTCATCCGATCTGTACGTTGTTGTTCTGCCCTATGCCCGGTGCATTGACCTCAGGTGGTCAGCAGGCGCAGCAGGTTTTTCAGGTCTTCCCTGATATCCGCATCTGATTCGTTCAGCTCCTTGATCTTGCGACAGGCGTGGAGCACTGTGGTGTGATCCTTGCCGCCGAATGATTCGCCGATCTCGGGGAGGCTGTGGTTGGTCAGTTCCTTGGCCAGGGACATGGCAACCTGTCGGGGCCGCGCCACGGATCTGCTTCGGCGGCGGGAGTGAAGGTCAGACAGCTTGATCTTGTAGTACTCCGCCACGGTGCGCTGGATATTGTCTATGGTAACCAGCTTATCCTGGAGAGCCAACAAATCCTTTAGGGATTCGCGGATCAAGTCGATATCGATGGCGCGGCCGGTGAAGTGGGCATTGGCAATGACCCGCTTCAGGGCACCTTCCAGTTCACGCACATTGGAGCGAATGCGCTGGGCGATGAAAAAAGCCGCCTCATGGGGCAATTGAATATTGGCGCTGGCGGCCTTTTTCATCAGGATGGCCACTCTGGTCTCCAGCTCCGGGGGCTCCACGGCAACCGTCAGACCCCAGCCAAACCTGGACTTCAGCCGCTCCTCCAGACCGTCAATTTCCTTGGGGTAGCGGTCGCAGGTGAGGATCATCTGCTGACCACCTTCCAGCAGGGCGTTGAAGGTATGAAAGAACTCTTCCTGGGAGCGGTCCTTGTTGGCAAAAAATTGAATGTCATCGATCAACAGGGCGTCCACCGAGCGGTAGAAGCGCTTGAAGTCGTTGATAGCATTGAGCTGTAACGCCTTGACCATGTCGGCGACGAAACTCTCGGAGTGCAGATAAATGATCCGCGCATTGGGGTTCTTGGCCAACAACTCGTTGCCCACAGCATGCATCAAGTGGGTTTTGCCGAGACCGACACCGCCGTAGATAAACAGCGGGTTATAGGAGCCGCCAGGATTTTCCGCCACCTGCTGGGCTGCGGCGCGGGCCAGCTGGTTGGACTTGCCCTCGACAAAGGAGTCGAAGGTGAAGGTGTGGTTGAGATTGCTCTCGTGGCGCAAGCCACCTTCGACTTTAACCTCCTGGCCCCGCGCAGCAATAATGCCCGGCGGCCGCACCGGATAATTGCCCGGGCCGGGTTTGGCCTCCTGAAATGCCGGTATTTCCCGCCCCTGGGGGCTGGGCCCATTGGCCCCGGAGGGGCGCTGCGGGGATGGCGACCTGGAGCTAAAGGCCGGCGGTGTCGGCCCCCCCGACTCCACCACCACAGTGTGATAGGTGCCGGAAATTTCGGAGTAGAGTTCAGAGATTCGGGAGATAAACTTGTCTGACACCCAGTCCTGGACAAAGCGGTTGGGGGCGATCAGGCGCAGGGTCTGCTGACTGGTGTCGTTGTCAGCCGCGGCCTGAAGGGGTCTGATCCAGGTGTTGAACTGCTGCACCGGCAATTCGTCCTGTAGATAATCGAGACACTTTTCCCAAACTGCGTGTGGCAAGGTCAAACTACTCCCTAAAAATGAAACTGTTTTTGTTGTGGGGATCCCCTAACAGCAGCAATGGATTCTACCCCCTATCAAAGCCCTTATCCACAGCTTAGTGAAATTTTTTTGCCGGGGGTAAAGATTGATTTTCTGATATTTATTAGGTAGTTAAAAATTTATTCACTTTTATTTATGCACACATTTTAAGCCATAAACTGATCAAATATTAACCATATATTGTGGATAACCTGTGTACTGTCTGTGGGAACCCGGTGAAGAACCGGGAATAACCACCCCCGCTCGCCATCCCCGTCGACCTGCCATGATTCAGATCACTTGCCGATGCAAAAGCTGGAAAAAATTTTACCCAGCAGGTCGTCCGGC
>Ga0172382_10006821_pt1 | contig 16436 bp, 14 predicted proteins | sample Leawel138RmetaG_FD_122245 | JGI IMG/M metagenome (GOLD analysis project Ga0172382, IMG submission 122245) | Leachate microbial communities from a municipal landfill in Southern Ontario, Canada - Leachate well 138R metaG | ecosystem: Engineered > Solid waste > Landfill > Unclassified | place...
CGCGGAGCTGGAAGGATACCAGGGGCAACACGCGGCTGTCGCTGGCCACGCGTTCAGACCTCTCCCTCGCCGAGCAAGTCAAGGCGCCCGGCGCGACCTGGCTCGACCGCCAGCTCATTTCCCGCGAACCGCTCGCGACCGGCGGCGGGTTCGGAGTTGAGATCCGAGACGCGATGGAAGCACGGTCCCTGCACCTCGAAGCTGCTGGCCTCGCGCAGCGCCGCGGCGCCGGTTTCCTCTTCGCCCGCGACCTGATCAATACACTCAAGGGCAACGAGGTGAACGCTGAGATCGAGGCGATCGGCCAGCGCACCGGTCTTTCGCATAAACCGTCGTCAGCCGGCGACTATGTGAGCGGCGTCTATCGCGAGCGGGTGACCCTCGCCTCAGGGCGGTTCGCGATGATCGACGACGGCTTAGGGTTTCAGCTCGTCCCCTGGCGCCCGGCGCTCGATCAGCATCTGGGCCAGCACATCAGCGGCACGATGACCCCTGGCGGCAGTGTCGACTGGTCGCTCGGCCGCGGCCGGGGACTGGGCCTGTGATCTTTCAAATCCTCATGACAAGGAGCTTAGTCTCATGAACGCGACCCGCATTCTCTGGGGCCAGGTCATTGCCGTCTTCGGCATCACATTTGCCGGCATTTGGGCTGCAACCCAATGGACCGCCCATGCGCTCGCCTACCAGCCCGAACTGGGTGACCCCTGGTTCTGGCTCGGGCCATGGCCAATTTATCCACCGCCAGCCTTCTTCTGGTGGTGGTTTGCTTATGATGCCTATGCGCCCGCGATCTTCGAGACCGGCGCGTTTATCGCGGTGTCAGGAGCCATGGCCGCCGTTGTGGTCGCGATCGCTATGTCGGTCTGGCGCGCGCGCGAAGAAAGGAAATCCGAGACCTACGGTTCAGCGCGTTGGGCTAACGTCAAGGAAATACGCAAGGCGGGTCTTTATGCAGACGACGGTGTAGTGATCGGCTGGCACGAGAAGCGCTACTTGCGCCACGATGGCCCCGAGCATGTGCTGTGCTTCGCGCCGACGCGGTCTGGCAAAGGTGTCGGACTCGTCATCCCCTCGCTGCTCACCTGGCCGGGAAGCTGCATTATCCATGACATCAAGGGCGAGAACTGGCAGCTAACCGCTGGGTTTCGAGCCCGGCATGGGCGGGTGCTGCTGTTCGATCCCACCAATCCTGCCTCCAATCGCTACAACCCGTTGCTGGAGGTAAGAAAAGGCGAATGGGAGGTGCGCGACGTCCAGAATGTCGCCGATGTGCTAATTGATCCCGAAGGATCACTGGAGAAGCGCAACCATTGGGAAAAGACCAGTCACGCTCTGCTGGTCGGCACCATCCTCCATGTCCTTTACGCGGAGCCGAACAAGACGCTCGCCGGTGTCGCCGCCTTCCTCTCCGACCCTCGGCGTTCGATAGAGACTACGCTGCACAGGATGAAAGCGACCCCCCATCTGGGAGAGGCGGGCGTCCATCCTGTGGTGGCCGCCGCCGCTCAGGAACTGCTCAACAAGTCCGATAACGAACGATCGGGCGTGCTTTCGACCGCGATGTCGTTCCTTGGCCTCTATCGGGATCCCGTGATTGCGAAGGTGACGGGTGCATCGGATTGGCGCATCGACGATCTCATCCATTCGCCCGTGCCGGTCTCGCTCTATCTCGTTATCCCACCGTCCGATATCAGCCGGACCAAGCCGCTGGTCCGCTTGATGCTCAACCAGATCGGCCGACGCTTGACCGAGGAATTAACGGTGAAGGGCCAACGCCAGCGACTACTGTTCATGCTCGACGAATTTCCGGCGCTGGGGCGGCTCGACTTCTTCGAAAGCGCGCTGGCGTATGTTGCCGGCTACGGGATCAAGGCGTTCCTCATCGCCCAGAGCCTCAATCAGATTGAGAAGGCTTACGGGCAGAACAACTCGATCCTCGACAATTGTCATGTGCGCGTGGCCTTCGCCGCCAACGACGATCGCACTGCCAAGCGTGTATCCGATGCGCTCGGTACAGCTACCGAGCAGCGGTCGATGAAGAACTATGCGGGTCACAGGCTCTCGCCCTGGCTCGGTCATGTCATGATCTCGCGTACCGAGACCGCACGTCCCCTGATGACTCCAGGCGAAGTTCAACAGTTCTCGCCCGACGAGGAGATCGTCTTTGTGGCGAGTACACCACCCATTCGCGCGACGAAGGCGCGGTACTATCTCGATGCCCGTTTCCGTGCCCGGCTTCTACCGCCACCGGAACCGGTGCCGCTCCAACCCGCTTTGCGCCCGAAGGATGACTGGTCCGGACTGGAACCGGTCACAGCGACACCCATGTCGGATCCTTCCAAGGACGAGACAACGGTCGGGAAGTTCAAAACTGAAGAAGAACCCGGCCCATTCGGCGGCGCGCGGCGATCATCCGGCGAGAACGAATCCGATAGTGACCCGGCCAATTCCGGTATCCGCCGCGAGCCCGAACTAGGCGAACATGAAGAAGTTGCACGCCCTCCAGAGTCGGCAGATAATGAAAGTTCTTCAACCGACGATGGCCAAGATGAGGAGGCCGCGCGCACCAAACGTCAGATCGATCACACTATGCGCCACAACGCCCGGAATGCTTCACTCGATCCCGATGACGGAATCGTGCTATGATTGATGGCCACGTCAAACGCAGCATCCGCCTGCGCGGTGATCTCGCCCGCAGGCTCGCCAGCCATGCCGACGCGCGGCGCACTACCCAAGCCGCCATCATAGAGGCCGCCTTAGAAACCTTTCTGTCGCCCGATGCCTCCGACCGTCTTGAAGCGGCGCTTGCCCGTCGTCTGGACCGGTTGACCCGCGATCTAGGACGCGTCGAATGGCATGTTGAATTAGCCAATGAGACGCTCGCCCTGTTTGTCCGTAACTGGCTCAGCGCGACGCCCCTTATACCCTCTAGCGCTGATCAGGCCACAAGGGCGCAGGGACGGGAGCGATGGGAGCGTTTTATCGACACACTGACCCGACGAATGGAAACTGGCCCAAGATTGAAGAACGAATTGTCCGAGGATCGAAAGTAGTATCTATTTTACAACATCTATGCGGTCGCCCACTGACAGTCGAAGGGATAATAGGTGTAGGCGCTCTCGAGTGCGTTCGCGTTCCGCAAGTCGTGTGGCGTAAACGGGTGAGATCCGGCGAAGCGTCTTCCATATGGTCGACCTGTCGAGCCCTGTGACAGCATCGCGCGAGACGTTGCGCACCCGCTGCCGAAATGGCCTCGGTAATGGCACTGTATCCTTCACTACCTCGCGACAGGTTTCCGAACGAGACCGGATAATTCGCGGTTAGCTTGGTCAAGATGAAGATTTTGTAAACTAAATTACCCCTACGTCGCGGCAGCTAAAACAGTGGAGGGGGCCGGAAATTTGTCGTCTTGGACAGTTAACGATAGGGCAGGTCGGAGAAAATATTTGACTGAGCGGGAGCGTGAGTCGTTCCTCCATGCCGCCGCGGGACGCGAGAAATGTGTCCGCAGCTTTTGCTGGATGCTGGCTGCAACCGGCTGCCGCATTTCCGAAGCCCTTGCGCTGTCCGAGGATCGCATCGATTTTGAAGCCGGCCATGTGATCATCGAGAGCCTGAAAAAGCGGGGCAAGCAGGTCTTCCGCACGATTCCCCTGTCATCGCCATTGCTGCGCCTGCTGCGAGATGCCCTTGATGCGGGGATCTTGGGCCAGGACCGTCTCTGGCCCTGGTCGCGCATGACCGGCTACCGTCGGGTCTGCGAGGTTATGCGGGCCGCCGGGGTCACCGGCGCTCATGCTTCGCCGAAGGGCCTGCGGCATGCCTTTGGCGTCAGCGCGATCCAGTCGAACATTCCATTAAACCTGATCCAGCGCTGGCTCGGCCATGCCGATATAAAGACGACGACGATCTATACCGATGCAATGGGGCCTGAAGAGCGTCAGTTCGCCTCGCGCATGTGGCGGTCCGAAACCAAGAGGGGGCCTAACCGGCAACCCAGACGCAAGCGCATCGCGGTGGTGCCTCGCGTGCCCTCTGCCGATACGGGCGCGGCTGTCGTCCTGCCAGCCACCGGGCATGATCAGACTCCCACCGACACCTTTCTTCCGCAAGCCGCCCGCAAGACTGGGTCGCTGCTGAGACTCGCCAGAGTGCTCAACAACCATGTCGGGGAACTCTTCCATCACGCCTGTCGCTCGGAGGAACCCGAGCGCCGATTCTCCTTGGCATGACGTCGAGCAGCTCGACGGCGTCGCGCGGATGGCCGAGCCTTCCGTAGCAAATGGGACGGCTGTTAGCCGGGCCCATTTGCGACTTGCAGCGAGGGTACGAGGCAGGTCTTCATTGTCGGGCAAGCCAATGCGGGTGGCATTCGACCGCGACAAAGGTCGGTCGGGCGCGGATGCTTGTCGAAGCGCGACCCATGCCATTGAATCATTGCGAATCGTCGCTCAGACAGGGCGGTCGGGCTAATCTCTTCGATCTTCCGGGGCGTTCAACGCAGCCTGGCGATCCTTCACCGATTGGGCCGTGACATCGCGCGAAAAGCGGTAGACGCTGGCAAAAGGCATTGCCGTGTAAACGCCGCCTAGGCGTAAGGCACTGTCGCTCCGCCGAAAATTTGAAATGAGGAGCCTGTCATGGCCGCCGAAATTGACGCGGGCCGTGTTGCTTTTGCACTAGCCCAAACCACCCTTTCGATGCTCGTCGCATCGGGAGTGCTCGATAGCGAAATCGTGCACGCTGCGGCGAACAAGCTGGAGAACAACGGAAACCTGGAAATGTCGCACCACGAAATTACCACTCTCGCAGGCGCCATGCGATCATCCGCCGCATCGTAAAGCGCGCTCCCTCCACGCAGTAGCAAGCACGGGCCAGCGAGGCTGGATCCTGGCGCTGCGCGACTCGTACGCATCGCGACATGTGGAGTCCGCCTTTCCTCTTTCAGGTTCCGGGCGGGCATAGAATTATGCCTTCGAGAGTTCCGGGTCGGCCCTGACCGACCCGGTTCCACCGCATGCGCTTGCTGCTGTTTGCACTTGCACAAATCTTGTCTCCGATGAACTCTGACGGCGGGCGCCTACAACACTGCGGAGCAGGACCCGACGTACCTGCCAACGCCCGTCGTCTGATCGCATGAACTGACTGCCCAGATGTGCCATGCGCCGTGCGCCTGATGGCTAGCCCGGGCTTGCGGTAGCCGAAGAATCGTGCGCTTCATGCATGCCCGCTGTCCCACCTTGTCCCACACACGCCTTGTCTCACGGTGCGCTGGGACTGGCGGCGGCAAAAAACCGCTAAAACCAGCGGTAATCCACGTCATTTGCGGCAATCAGGTGCGGCGTCGATGGGCTGGACGCAGGCGTTCCCTTAATGTGCCGGTCATCGGCAATCGATGACAACGTCGGCATGTGCAGTTTGCCGCGAATGGAAGGATAAGTATATGAAAACCAACGTGAAACCGCGTGACGCTATACCCAATTCTGTATCAGCGCCCGGCCAGGACGCCGGCGCAGGTCAAGCCGACGGCGATCGCATAAAATCCAAAAGCGTCTCGAAAGCGGGAACGATGACGCCGTCGACGATCTACGATCGTGAAGGACAGCGGAAATATTTGACGCCAGCTGAAATGGATAATTTCCTGACAGCGGCCGAAGAAGAGGAGCTATCCGTACGCAGCTTTTGCTGGATGCTCGCTGTTACCGGCTGCCGTATTTCCGAAGCTCTCGCGATGACTGTTCGTAACGTCGACTTTGAAGCGAAGCATGTCATCATCCAGAGCCTGAAGAAGCGCGGAAAGCTGGTTTTCCGGGCTGTTCCGCTGCCCGCGAAGTTCCTCAAGGAGCTTGGAAAATGGTTCAGCGCCAGCCCTTTGGACGACGCGCGTCTTTGGCCGTGGTCACGGATGACCGGCTATCGGCGCATCTGCGAAGTGATGCAGAAGGCGCGGATTTTCGGAAGCTATGCAAGCCCAAAGGGGTTGCGCCACGGCTTTGGAGTCCGCGCCATTCAGGCCAATGTGCCGCTTACCCTCGTGCAGAAATGGCTCGGCCATGCCGACATAAAGACCACCGCAATCTACACCTGCGCCATGGGACCCGAAGAGCGTGAGATCGCGGCGCGCATGTGGCGCAGCTCCCGAGCCGGCTCGCGCCCCGAATCCAAAAACGCGGTCCAGGCGGCCGATTGGATGGCAGTCGAACCCGGTCTTAAAATGGCCGGGAAAGACCGCGAGGAGCGGCGCTGCAATGCAAAAAAACCTCGCAGAACTGCGACTTTCGCAGCGGCGCAGGGTTCTCCCGAAGCACCTGATGTCGCACGATTTTTACGCCTCGCGTTCAACTTCTATTGCCCTCTGATACAGAATTGGGTATTCGGTCGCAGAATCGGGCGATGGCCTCGCTCGATCAAAGGGGGCGACTATGGCAGGGAGAACGGAGGAGAAGGGCGCAAGCATCCATTTTCTGCGGCCTCGTGCCCGGCGCCCTGATGTCCAGAGCATCCACTTCGTTTTTCGGATCGACAATTACCCGCATATTCTGCGCGCTTATGGGCCGGAAGTAGCGCGATCGGCGCTTGGTCAACTCAACGGAATCCTGGCGGACTTTTTCCGCGACGACGGCCTTGTGACGCCCGAGCCGGACGGGCGGCTCGAAGTGCTCCTGTGGAACCGCGCTCTGCTCGGCAAGCTGCCGCTCGAAAAGGGCTGCGAGAACTGGATCCATTCCTTCTGTGCCGCGATCGCGATGGTGCCCATCGACTGTGCGGGAGAGCAGCTGCACCTTGCCGTCTCCGGAGCGTGGGCCGGCGCGGAAGCGGGGGCTCACGAGGGGCCTGATGCATTGGCCTCCTGTGTCCTGCACGCGCTTGAGCGTGTCCGCTTTCCCGGTGATGTGCCCGATTATGGCGAGGACTGGTCCGCGCGCTATCGCGGCGACATGGCTGCCGCCGCTGAATTGTTCGGCGCGATCGATGCCGAGCAAATGGCTACTCTTTTCGCGGCGATCGAGGGCCAGGAGGGCTCCGCGCTGCCTCGGCGCGAGGGCCGCCAGGTCGCACTTGCCTGGCAGCCGGTTCGCGGCGCGGGGGATGCGAACGGAGTCCTGTATCATGAATGTCTGATCCGTCTGATCGACGATGAGGGGCGCAGCCATCCGCCGGGCGGCCTAATCGAAGGGCTGGAGCGGTTGGGGCTCGTTCGCGCCCTTGATCACTACATCCTCTCTGCGGTCATCAGCGAGCTTGAAAATAATCCGGGCGTCACACTCGGTGCCAATATCTCCGCGCAGAGCGCGCAACTTGATGGCAGGTGGCAGGATATCGAGCTGCGTCTGGCGGCGGACCGCTCGGTCGCGCAGCGCCTTGTCATCGAGATCACCGAAACGACCGCCTTCCCGAACATCTCGGCGGCGGCGACGTTCACATCGCGGATGCGCGCGCTGGGCTGCATGATTGCGGTCGACGATTTCGGCACCGGGTTTGCTTCGGTAAGGCAGCTTCTGGCTTTGAAGCCCGACATTGCGAAGATCGATCGTTTCTTCCTCGCGCGCGCTGGACAATCCCCGCGGGACCGGGCCGCCTTCATGCATCTGGTGGGACTGGCCGATGCACTGGCCTCCATTGTGGTCGTCGAAGGCGTCGAGAACGACGAGCAGTGCAAACTCGCACTCGAAGCGGGCGCTATGTGGCAGCAGGGCTGTCATCACGGGCGGCCTGGGCTGACCCGGACCTGGCGGTGGGAACCTGAGAGCGTCGCCAGCGCGTCTTCACTCGGTTTCAGGGAGCTGCCAGTAAACTCCTCCGTCTCGGGCCGGCCGTCATGAGGGCCGTCGAAGAGATGACGGGCCATGGGGGGGAAGCGGCGCATCCGCTCCACCAGGCGCTCAAGACGCTCCAGCTCGCGCAACGGATGCTTACAGGCGGTGCGGCTGATCTTGCCGCGCCACACGTCCAGCTCGCGATCGACCTGATCGAGCCGCTCGCGCGCCGTCAGACGACCTGTCTCCTGCTGCCGATCGACGGCGGCAAAATGGATCGCCGAACTCCATGCACATCGGTGCTGCCGGCGGAGATCGCCTCATGATCAACGCACGTTTCCTGAGCCGCGGCGCGGTGTCGACGCCTGTGCATCCTTCCTTGCTGGCGGGCAATTCGGCGGTCGCAGTCACCCGGGGCGCAGAGCTTTCAACGGAGGCGCGACGGCCATGATCAGGCGGGGGGGTGAACGGTACACGCGATTCCAACGCGACGAGGCCGGGAGGGATGACGAGATAGTAGCGTCGCCCGATGGCATCCGTTTCGCGAAGGGCTGCATGATCGCCATTCCGCTGAGTGCGTTCCTGTGGTGGCTGATCCTCCAGGTCGCGAGCGCGATGATATGAGCGGCCTGCGTGAAATCCCCGCGGCGCCCGGCGCGGCGCAGCATCCATCCTCGCTTGATGGATCGGGGGCCTATGTGTGCTGGGTCAACACCGGCTCCTCTGGCCACTGTGAAGAATGGACGATGGCTGTTGTCCAGCCCCCACGCGACGATGGACCCACCCTTCTCGCTGCGTGGGTCGTCGCCTTTGGAATGATCGGCCTTCCATTCTGGGTGGTGATCGCCTGGGCCGTGTGGCGTCTGTTCCAATGAGCAAGGCGCATCGTCCGAACGCCTCGGCGCCCACGGCGCCGAACGGCCGCAACGCAGGCCTCACGGCGCTGCTCGAGCCCGGCTGTCCCCCTTTCTTGCCGGTTCCCTCGGGTCGCACCCTGGGGAGGCGAGGCGCAACACCGACCAGCGCAACAAAAGCGCGACCCCTGCGGTGGTGCGTCTCGCCGAACCCGTCGATCGCCGGACGCGGCGATCACCTGACAGCCTCCTGGAGAGGATGCTGGAGTGGCGTGCGTAGGACGCCGAAAGAAGCGCCGCGCACGCCCTATCCTATCACCGGAACGCACTCGCCCAAGTCGCTCGCAGCACCGTCCGCGGGGCTCGTTCCTGTTTCCATCGCGTCACCATGGTGCGCGCCGCCCTGTAACGATCAGTTCGGTCTCCTGAAAGCGGATTCCCGGAGTATTCTTGCATGAAAAAGTCACCCATAATTTCGGGTGCGCTCGTCGTCGCGCTGCTTTCGTCATCGCCACTTCTTGCCAACAATGTTGGCGAGAACGGCGCGTGGCAATTCGACACGACCGCAGACAAGGTCAACAAGGCCTATCTGGAAGATCTCAGGCAGAAGAAGCAGAACGGGACTTACGCCGCTCCCGTCTATAATACTTATATCGATCGCCAATATAATTGCTCCGTCGCGGCAAGCGCGGTTGGCAACTCATCGTCATCCAGCGCCATCGCCAACTCGCCATCGACCAGCGGCCATTCCTCGACGTCGACGGGCAATGCGAACTCCACGTCGACCGCCAGCGGCTATGGTTCGGGCGACAGTTCGAACAGCGCCGATCAGTCGAACACGGGGTCGGTGAACGCCGACACTTCGGGAAGCATCTCGACCAGCGTCCGCGGCGACAACCAGCAGGCGCTCAATACCGACCAGAACAATTCCGGCGATCAGACCGCATCCGTCAACGGATCGACCGCCTGCCAATACGGTGTCCTCAACTGATGCGTGCGGGAAATAACATGTCGAAAAAGTCGGCACTTTTGAAACGCCTGGCGACAGTCAGCGCTCTTGGTTTCATGGCGTTCGGCGTGTCGGGCTGTGCGGTCATGCATCCCGGCCTCGACACGCAGCGGCTAGCGCCAGATGAAGTGCCTACGCCATTGGGCCCCCCGGTGCGCGACAATCGCACGCCGATGGAAGCGGCGCTCGCCTGCTTTGGCGATCAGTTGAGCGCCAAAGGCGGGCCAACCCGCGTCATCGCGGTGGGCGACGTCAAGGATTACACCGGCAAATATTCGATCAACGAGGGCAATGCGATCACCCAGGGCGGCGCCCTGATGGTCTATTCCGCACTCGGCAAGATCGGCGGACCACTAGTGATCGCGGAACGGTTCGATCCAACGATTGCCGAACGTGAGCTCGGTTATACCGATCGGCGCCAGCTTGGCGACGGCGAGGTGCATGAAGTCAACGGTAACTCGGTACCATGGCTGCCCTATTTTGGCGGCACTATCACCAAATCCAATTACTATATCGTCGGCGGCATCACCGAACTGAACTATGATATTCGTTCGGGTGGCGGCGAAGTTCAGATCAACAATATCGGCCCCAAGGCGCGCGTCTATACGCAGAGCGTGGCGGTCGACCTTCGCATCGTCGATTCGCGTTCGCTGGTCGTCGTCAAGACGGTTAGCCTGACCAAACAGTTCAGCGGCTATGAGGTAGGCGCGAACGTCTTCCGCTTCTTCGGCACCGATCTGTTCGACATCAATGTCGGCGCCAAAGGGCAGGAGCCCCTGCAGCTCGGTGTCCGCACGGCGCTCGAAGAAGCCACGATAAAGCTCGTCGCTGCCGTCGAGCGTGTCGACCCATCGCTTTGTATGGCGCAGCGGCTCGACACGATTCCCGACCTGCCGGCCGATCAATTACGTGGACGTGCGCTCCGTCAAGCCCACGATACGGCCGGGGCTGCCGTGACCGCGCCGGAAACGGTGCGTAGCCAGCCCCCGGCGACGGGATCGCTCAATCAGCCGAACGCTTCGTTCAACAGCCTAAACTCGAACAGTGGTGCGCCCAGCGGCGACATGCTGCAGATCGGTTTCGAGTTCGGCGACACGGTACTGATGGGCGGGGCCCAGTCGGTGCTCGACCAGATCGTCCAACGCGCCGCCAAGGGACCGGTCAACATCATGATCGTCGCCCACGACACCGAGAACTGGGATCCTGCGAAGCGGGATAGCCTACTCGATCAGCGCCTTGCGGCGATTGTTTCCGCACTTGCCAACAGGGGTGTCCCGCCAGCCGGGATCGCCGTGACGTGGCGACCGGACAGGGCAGACACCTCGATCCATCGCGACGGTCCTGGAAAGCAGGAAATCGCGCGGATTCAGGTCAGGAAATAAGGGGGGCAACGCGGGGAAACCGATCATCGAAAGTCTAGATTCCAAGAGTGCTTGATACGTTCACAGTACCGATTCAGAGAAGGAAATCATCACTATGAGTAAAACGACAAGGAATCTGCGTTCCGCACTTCTTGCGGGCGCAAGCACGGCGCTTATCGCCAGTTTCGGCTCTACCGCCGCTCTTGCCGATCCCTCGGTTAGCGAAACCGCGAGCCAGTCGATCGCAGTTGAACAGCAGTTCAACGACTTTTCGCTGCCAACCCCCGATCAGGAGCTGAATGGGAACAGCGAAGGAACCATCAAAGCTACCATCAACAGCAACGATGATGCGGACCATGCCCTTCAGAACAGCACGGTTTCCGTAGGAACCTCGGCCACGAACGGCAACAGTTCCTCGGCCAATGGTTATGCCAATACGGCAGACCTCACCGTAAATGCCGATCTCAACAATGTAACCGGCTCGGGACTCTCGACCCAGAACGCCCAGTCGAATGGGACCACCGATGGTGCGAGCGTGACTGCCCTGGCCGATATCGGGATCGCGCTGTCGCAGCAGAATATCGCGACGGCAGCGACGGTGTCGGACTCCACCGACCTGGGCATCGCGCTTGATACTGGCGCAGCGGACAGCAAGGCTACGATCGCAGGCAACAAGCATGGCGCGACTGGTGTGCTTAACGCCGGCACCAACGCCATCAATGCAGATGTCAACAACAGCAGCGGCTCGCTCGGTATCGCATCGGCTCAGTCGAGCGTAAACTCCACGCTGGCCGCGACTCAGTCTTCGCTTGACAGCTTCGTGACGGGATCGGTCGACACGGGAATGGCGCTGGACAGCAGCACCGTTGAACTGATCGGTAACAGCCAGTCCGCTACGGCTGTGGCGAACTCGGTGGCGAACTCGCAGAGCGTGACAGGCAATGATCTTGCCCTTGCCGGTGTTCTGGCAGGTCAAGCGCAGGCGGGAGATGCGGCCAGCGATGCGACGGCCAGCGGTGGATATGCGACGGCTGCCAAGCAGCAGTTGGACGCCGGCAGCGTCAGCGCGGCAGTCGACAGCGCCACGGGCGGCTTCCTTGCCCAGGTGACGGGCGACGTCTCGGGTTCCACTCTGAACAACGAGAGCAATTCGGCCAAGGCGCTCGCGCGCGGCAACGAAGCCGTCAATGCGACGACCTTCGATGCCAACAGCGTTTCCACGACTGGAGCGGGTACGGTCGCAGCGATTGCGTCCCAGCAGGATGTAACGGGCGCCGCTGCTATCAACGCCGGCGTAACCGCGGTTGGCGTGAACGGTCCGATGGCCGGGAACCTGATCTCTGGCGACGTCGCTGAAAGCTCGGAAGTCACTGCATCGAACAACTCGGTTCTGGCTGATGCGGCCGGCAATCGTGGCGGCAACTCCATTGTTGCGTCGGGAACCACGATCAACACGGCGACCCCGCTCCCAGGCTCGGCCAGCAACACTGGCGCCCAGGCCTCGGCTATCGCTGCATTCGCGGTTGCCAACAAGCAGTCCGTGTCCGGCGCGGCAACGATCACGGCCGGCCTCGTCGATGATGTAACAGCACCGACCAGCGGAACATCGGTCGCGACGGTAGTGAACGGCAGTGTCGCTGATTCCAGCGTCTTATCGAACGGCAACCAACTGACTGCTGCAGCGGCCGGAAATACCACTCTGACCGGGGGTAACGCCATTACGCTGACGGGCACCAATGTCGACACCAACGCGGCGGTAGCCAATGTGCAGACGATGGACGGCAGCGTCGCTGCGGCCATCGGTTCTAGAAGCGTGGGGAGCCTGGTCAACTTCTCGTTTGCGGGAACCAGCGCGCCTGCCGGTGCAACTTTCACCTTCACCGGTGCCACGACTACTGGTGGCTATACACAAGAGGACGTCGATGCGCTGAACGCAGCCTATGGCATTGCCGCCACCTTCACTCTTTCCGGCTCGGATATTCAGGTGACGGCACCGGGGCAACTTACCCCTGTCACGAGCTTCGGCGCGAGCTATACTGCTGCACCTTCAGCAAACTCGCCGGCTTCGGGCGGTGTGACCGTCATTGTCGGGAATGACATTTCCAACAGCAGCGTGTCTGTGAACGGGAACACCACCTCCGGCTCGGTGCTCGGTAACAGTGCCTCCAACAGTATTGTCGCCAACGCGACCAATCTGGACAACGGAAGCACGGTCACTGCGGCTGCGGCGGGAACGACCGCGACCGGCATCGCTGCGACCGCCGATCTCGCTGTTGCGAACACCCAGTCCGTTGGCGACACTGCGGTGCTGAGCAGCGATGTGGGAGCACAGTTCGTTATCGCGGCGGCCGGCACTACGGCGCTTGGTGATCTGAGCAATGTCACGAACAGTACCGTTTCCGTCTCGGGCAACACGGAAAAATCGGCCGTCACGGGTAACAGCGCCGGCAATTCCGTCCAACTGAGCGCGACCAACCTGTCCAACACCTCTGCGCTTGCCAACAGCCAGCAGATGGATGGCGCTCTCACCGCTACGGTTGCTGACTTCAGCGGCGCCTTCGCCACGATCGGTCGTGATGTGACCGCCAGTTCGGTTCTCGTCGACGGCAATACGATCACAGGTTCGACCACCGGCAATGACGCGACCAACAGTGTCGCCGTTGATGGCAGCAGCACGCTGGCGGCCGGAGATACGACGGCGGACGCAAGCGCCGATCCGTCGAATGGGACCGCGCCTACGGTCGCCCTGGCACAGGCCGACCATGCTCTAGCTAACATCCAGGGGCTTGGCGATGGCGCTTCGCTGGCAACCAATGTCACGGCCGGTTACGGCATTAAGACGCTGGGTGCCGGTGCAAGCGCGACGCCGGGGAGCGATGATGATGTAAGCGACGTCACGAACAGCACTCTGTCGGTCTCGAACAATGTCCAGTCAGCGAAGACGACCGGCAACATCGCGTCGAACTCCGTAGATATCAGCGGTGGCAGCATTGCAACTGATGGGGCGCTCTTGTCGTCGCAGTCTGTCGTCGACAGCACCCTTGCAGCCAATTCGACCATGACGGTCGGTGCTCCGGCCGCGAACAGTGCTTCAACGCTGGTGCTCAACGGCAATGCCAACAGTGCATCGGCAACGATGAATACGGCCACCAATGCTATGGCCGTTGCTGCTGCCACCGATCTCGCTTCGACTGTCGCTGATGCGGTGCTGTCGGGCGATGTCTCCGACGATTATGCTGCGGTCGGCACCTATGTCGTAAACAACGTCCAGAACGTGACGGACGGAAGCGTGGGAGCGACAGCTGAATCCACCATATCGAACAACGACGGCACCTTCCTTCTGGCGCCGATCGCGACGGACGGGATTCAGAGCAGCACAGTTACGTTGAACGGCAACAGCACGCTGGCGTCCGCAACATCGAACAGTTCGGTCAACACGCTCGCGCTGACTGCGAATAGCAGCACGGCTTCGGGCGGCGTTCTGAACCAGCAGACTAACGGAGCAGGCGTCACGGCCGACGCAGCGGCCACTGTCGGCGTCGCGGTCGCGGGCTTTGACGACGATGTCACTGACCCGAGTCCGGTGAACAACAGTGCGGCCACGATCTCCGGTAACGCCACAGTGGCGCGCGCCGGGGGCAACAGTTCGTCCAATTCGCTTTCGGCGGCAGCGACCACCTTCGCCAACACCAGCGTCGGAGGTAGCACTTCGCTCAATGCGGATCGTGACGACAGCGTGACGGCCAGCTTCGCCGTGCTGAATGAGCAGGCTAATAGCGGACCGATCAATGCTACGGCGACGGTCACTTATGGCGCTGCGTTCAACACCCTCGGCTCCGCGCCGACGGTCACGAACTCGTCGCTCGCTTTGAGCGGCAACAGCGCGGCATCCGTGGCCTACGGCAATGCCACGACCAATGAACTGACTTTCGCGGCGCTCAACAGCCCCGTCGCACCGGGAATTGTCCCGACTACGACGGCGATCGCCAGCAACCAGTTCAATTCTGGCAATGTCACCGCGACGACCGTCGCGACCAACGTGTCGTTCGGCGTCAATTCGCCTAGCATAGTTGGCAGCACCGGTTCTGTCAGCCAAAGCAGCTTGTCGATCACGGGTAATGCCTTGTCGGCCGCAGCTTATGGCAACAGTGCGACGAACACGCTCACCATCAGTGGGAACAACGTGAACGTTGGTGTTCCGCTCCCGTAAGGGCGTGATGGACTTCCGGCGCCTCGCCCCTGGGGCGCCGGAATGCCCGGGAACCTCATAACAATTGGCGGTCACGCCCCGAGACTGCCAAGGTCCGGGTATCCCCCTGCCTCACCCAAGGCAGGGGGCTTCCGGGAGCCTCAGAAAAATCCGTTGCAGACCGGCACTGTCTCGGTCCGAAATTTCAAGTCCGACATCGGGATCGCAGACATGCCCCGTTTTATTCTTCGCCACGCTCTGAAGCCCGTCATCATCATGGGTCTGCTCGTCACGGCGAGCGCGGGGCAGGCGGCCGACGGCTCCGGCAAGTTTTCCATTCGAGGTCCTGGCTCGCAAAGCTGCGCTGCCTATCTCGCGGCCGCTGGCAAGCCGGAAGACCACGCCCGCTACGCCAGCTGGCTCCTGGGTTATGCGAGCGCACGCAATCGCATCGAGCCGAATACGTACGATTTCATCCCCACCGAAGCAGGGACAGATTTTCCCAACATCGTCACGGTCATCTGCAAGAGCAATGGCAAGGCGAGCGTTGAACAGGCGGCCCATTCCGCCATCACTGCGCTGGCTCCGATGCGGCAGGCCAGCGCTTCGCCGCTCGTCGAAGTTCAAGCCGATGGCAAGGCGGTCAAGATCCATCAGGAAGCCCTGCGTACGCTTCAGACCGCACTCATTGCAAAGAAGGCCTTCAGCGGACGGGCCGATGGCCTCGCAAGCACGCCGCTCGTGGCGGCGCTCAAGGAATTTCAGCGCAAGGAATCCATTCCGGTGACCGGCTTGCCCGACATCGACACGTTCATTCGCGCGGTCATCAAACGCTGATGCGGGCGCCGGGCTTCGAGACGAAATAACGAAGGGGGAAAATCATATGAATGCCGGGTCCGCATCCACAGCGTCACCGTTGCACATCTTCATGAGCGCGGACTGGCTCGTCCAGAGCATTATCATCCTCCTCATTCTGGCGTCGATCGCGTCCTGGTCGCTGATCATCAATCGCAGCTGGACTATCCTGCGTGAGCGGCGTCATGTTCGCAATGCACGGCGTGCGCTGACATCAGTCGCTACGCGCGACGAACTTCATCAGCTGATCGAGCAGGAACGCGGTCAGATCGTTCCCATTCTGAGCGCGATCGGCGCTGAATGGCGCTGGTCCAGCGAAAACCCGCAGCACGACTACGACCAGGCACGCGAACGCATCCTCTCGATCGCCGAGATGGCAGTCACACGAGAGGGCCGGCGGCTTTCTGGCCG
>Ga0172382_10006825_pt1 | contig 16425 bp, 13 predicted proteins | sample Leawel138RmetaG_FD_122245 | JGI IMG/M metagenome (GOLD analysis project Ga0172382, IMG submission 122245) | Leachate microbial communities from a municipal landfill in Southern Ontario, Canada - Leachate well 138R metaG | ecosystem: Engineered > Solid waste > Landfill > Unclassified | place...
ACCTCAACAGGTTCATCTCCTTCAATGAAAATACAGGTGTCTTGAAAGCCGAATGTGGTGCAACTCTCGAGCAATGTTTGAAATTCCTCCTGCCGAGAAAATGGTTCCTGCCGGTAACTCCCGGGACAAAATATATCACTTTAGGCGGTGCTGTCGCAAATGATGTGCACGGCAAGAATCATCATAAATCAGGAACATTCGGTTCGCATGTGTTAAGCTTCGATTTGCTGAGAAGCGACGGTAAGATTTATCATTGTTCTTTGACTGAAAACACTGATTTATTCAAAGCAACTATAGGCGGGTTGGGGCTTACCGGTATAATGCTCAACATCGAGCTGCGTTGTGTCAGGTGCGCGGGTCCGGTAATAAATTGCGAAAATATTAAATTTGGCTCTTTTGAAGATTTCTTTCTGATTAACGAGGATTCCGGTGAATTTGATAATACGGTAGCATGGATAAATACAAATTCGAATGGTGAAGGCATATTTTCGAGAGGAAATTTTGCAAGCAGCGAAAAACAAGATGAGTTTAAGGGGTTTAAACAACAAATTCCTTTCATTGCCGAAGTGGATTTGATTAATCCCTTGAGCACGGCAATATTCAATCTGCTGTATTATACTAAACAATTCGAAAAGAAAACCTGCTCACTTGTCAGCTTCAACGAGTTCTTTTATCCACTGGATGCAGTGTCGGATTGGAATAAAGTTTATGGTAAGAAAGGATTTCTGCAGTATCAGTTTGTTATTCCTTTCGAAGCAGGATTAAAATGCTTAAAGGAAGTATTTGCAACAATTACAGAGTCCGGTGATTCGTCTTTTTTAACTGTACTCAAAATGTTCGGCAATAAAATATCACCGGGTATGATTTCTTTTCCGAGACCGGGAGTAACACTTGCCGTTGACTTCAAATTTAGAGGCGAAAAGACTCTCAAAATGCTTGACAGAGCTGACAAAATATTGATAAACTATGGCGGAAGATTATATCCTGCGAAAGATGCAAGAATGTCTGCACAAAATTTCCGCAAATTTTACCCCGAATGGGAAAAATTTTCAAAATTTATTGACCCGAAATTTTCTTCTGGTTTTTGGAGAAGAGTAACAGAGAATTAATCATGAAAAATGCACTTATCATTGGTTCCACATCAGGAATTGCTCACGAAACGGCAAAATTACTTGCCGAATCGGGCTATAATCTTGTACTTGCAGCTCGAAATCAATCGAGGAACGAATCCGTTTACATGGATATTAAGACACATTGCCCGAATGCCGAAACGAATTTAATTGCTTTCGATGCCGGCGATACAAGTTCTTATACCGGTTTAATTGTTGAAGCCGCGAAAATATACGGTAAGCTTGATTTAATAATGATTGCTCACGGTACTCTCCCCAATCATGATGATATTAAAAATGATATTTACAGAATATCAGAAGAATTTACAGTTAATGCATTATCGGTCATTTCATTGGCTACATCAGCAGCAGAGTACTTCGAGAAAGTCGGCTCGGGTACTCTTATAGTAATTTCTTCGGTCGCAGGAGACAGAGGCAGACAGAGCAACTATGTGTACGGAGCGGCAAAAGCTGCGGTCACTACATTCATGCAAGGGCTCCGAAACAGGCTATACCATTCCGGCATAAAATGTATAACGGTAAAGCCCGGTTTTGTAAATACTGCTATGACTGCTAAATTGAAAAAAAACTTTCTCTTTGCAGAACCTGAAACAATAGCAGCCGGAATCCTCAAAGCTGTTGATAACAATAAGGATGTGGTTTATTTACCATTCTTCTGGAAATATATTATGATGATTATTAAAAATATACCTGAATCAATTTTTAAAAAATTAAAGCTCTGAATGATATGATTGTTTTTTGTGATAATAATATTCCATTATTCAAAGAATCTCTACCCGATTCTGTTGAAGTACATACTTTTACCGGAAGAGAAATAACTAATCAACAACTTGTCGAATCAAAATGTGAATTACTGTTTACACGTTCTCAAACAAAAATCAATGGAGATCTTTTGAGGAACAGCAATGTTAAGCTTGTAGCTACAGCAACTTCGGGTACTGATCATGCTGACCTCGATTATCTTTCATCATCCGGAATAATCTTCCGTGATGCGAAAGGCAGTAATGCCAATTCAGTTGCAGAATACGCTGTTTATTCTATTTTGAAATGGGCTTATGACAATCAAAAGGATATTAATGAGTTGAATGTTGGTATAATTGGTTACGGATGTATCGGAAGACTGCTAGTTTCTTATTGTTTTGCACTTGGAATGAACGTATTTGTCAATGATCCGCCTCTTTTTGACAGGGATTTCAATTTTCCTGATTATGCAACTTACACAGACCTGACAAATTTGATAAAAAATTGCGATGTAATCAGTAATCATGTACCACTATGCACCATCGGCAATTATCCTACTTATTACCTGTTAAACGAAAATAATTTAAAATATGTTCGGGAGGGTGCTCTTATTATACATGCTTCAAGAGGGTCTGTCATTCAGGAGTCAGCTCTGATTGATTTACATGAAAAAAAATCAATCTTCACAGTCATTGATGTTTGGGAGAACGAACCTGAATATAATGACAAATTAGCAACTCTCTCTATGATTGCTACTCCACACATTGCAGGACACTCATATACAGGTAAGCTCAACGGTACGAAGATGATGCTGAATGTATTTAAGGAGATTTCAGGCATAGAGCCTAATTGGGATATCTTGGAGAATGAATTGAGTAAATCAGAATTCAAAACCCTAAGTGAATTTCGTACACGTAAAGAAATCATGGAACATCTGGACAGATGCAGGGATATTCAATCAGATTCAGAGATTTTCATGAAATTATCTAATAATAAAATGGAAATCAGGAGCCGAGAATTTGATAATTACAGAAAAAATTACCCTGTCAGACACGAATCACTGAGAACCCTTATTTAAAAAGTCACAATTTGCTACTTTCAAATATATTGAGTTCGGATTAGTATCTGCTAAACGAGTGAAATACATCGCAGCTTTTCTTTGATTACTTTTTGCACAGTGTATTTGACCAAGTCTAACAAGGACGCGTTCGAGAATGGAATCATTCGGCTGTTCAGCGAGTAAAGATTCTAATCGTATCAAAGCTTCATCCAAGTGATTCATGCTGATAATACACTCAATAAGATAGAATTCAGACTCATAATATAATGAATCATCTGTGTTAAGGGAACTTTTAATACCTGTAAGTTTTTTCATCGCCGAGTCGAATCTTTGAGCATCCATATCTTCAACAGCGGAATCAAACAATTGTTTCAACTCATCGGATACTTGTAGTTTAACAGGAAGTACATCCGGTAGTCTAATAATTGTGGTATCAGTAAATCTTTTCTCTACAGCATCATCATAAGTGGCGATTTCAGCGTCAATTTTATCATGTGACTGGCTCCTGAAAGTAGTATTTCTAACGGGAGAGCATGAAATAAAAATTAAACCCGCTACAAAAATAATAGAGCCGAATATTATACTAACCTTCAAATTTATCTCAAATCAATTAATTCAACATTTTCAGGAGCTACAAACATAAATTTATTATCGGCAATATTCGGATTTAACTTAAGATTAGAAATTTCCCAACTTTCTTCAGCATAATTTCTCACAATGGTTATACTGTAAATATCAAGATTATCAGGATTAATAATAAGTTTAATCAGTGTAATATCATCATCGTTATCCTCTGTTGGTTTCAACTCGAGCACGCGTGAGCTTCCTCGCCTTCCTGTCTGGTTTTTGTATAATTTAACAGGTGTAAAATTATTTGTAAATTTAAAGAAAATCTTCTCTATTGAAGCAGACTCTCCATGTGATTCGAAATTACTCACCAACACATTCTTATTCTCAGGAACGTAATTCCATATAGTCTTGCCGTCACAATAAATTTTTCTGTTTGCCACAGTAAGTATATATTTATTGCCTTTCTTAGCCATCAATGAACCTTTAACAGCTGGATTTTCATTCAATACAAAATTCAGTGATAAGGAATTTAAATCAGAATAGTCAGACTTTATTCTGTCAAAAAGTTTTTCTTTATCTGTTTGCGCATTAGAATAAGTAAATATAAAAATTGTTGAAAGTATATAAATAATTACCTTTTGCATACATATCTCGCATTAATTGATTTTAGATTCAAGACTGCCTCTGAGTCCGGAGTAAGAAGTTAAAGATGCCTCTACGTATCCGATAGGGATTTTGGTAGCTACTTTCACGGGAATTTTTCTCTCATCTTCTGAAACCCATATAAGTATAGTACCATCACTCTTAAAGAGTCCTCCCTGAACAACCAAAGGTTCTATTACGGTACATTTAAATTTACCTGCATCTACGCTTATTGTTTGCTTTCCTCTAATTTTAACCCCGAGTGTATATGTTGTGTCATCAACAAAATTGGGCAGAAAGAAAACTGTATCTTTCGGGAAACTCTTAATATCAAGCGTTCTGACATAGAAAAAAGCAGAAACAATATCATGCACATATTCAGGAGTAGTGATTTCCTTTTGCTTTACTTTTGCAAGCTTATTCTCCTGGTCAAAGTAAGCTTTTGCGTCACGTTTATAGGAACCCTCACGTATTCTTTGCTCGAACTCCCAAGGGAAAATTCCTGCTACATCAAGTACTGTACGATATTGGTCACGCACTTTGTAGAGCCAATCCAGACTTTCGAGTGACTTAACTTGAAACCTGATATCATAACACTTTCTGCCGTTCCTGTAAATCGGCTCAGGCTGTATGTGAAAGTGACCTGTTCCTGCTGTTATAAACTTATAACCTACCTTATAATTAAGCTTTTCGCCAAATCCGAATGCTTCGTTTGGTACGTATCTGAGCGCCTTCTTCAAATTATCGTCAGCTGTTATCGTGATTAAACTCATGACTCCGGTTATGAGAGTTAATCCTCCAATTACATAAAGTACAATATTTTTAATTGATTTATACATTTAGTTTCCATATTTTTATCAAAAATACTTTATTTATTTCAAATAATTGCCTAATTTTAAATAATAAAATTTTTCAACTATAAATATACTATAAATTAGACGGAAATCAAAAATGAAAGTTGCTGATGCCCATAGCGATACAGTAATATAATTCCCCGATTATATTTATCATATTAGTAAGTCACCAGTGAACATAAGTAAATTCAAGGCGTCAAACGGTGTTTAACAGTATTTTTCAATTATTACTCCGAATAAAATTTTCAGTTGATTCTTTGTAATATGCAGATGAAGCAAAAGGTAATTTCTAAATTTAACCGGACTCTTCTATCCGGCTGATAGAAAGCAAAAATAAGTTTTGACAAAGTAAGTTAAAACATAGTTCTATCAAATATGGAAGCCTCTCCTATCATAATTGATTTAAATTTCCTGCACTCCTTTTATGAAATGTGTGTAAATGATATGGTACAAACTCGAAACCTCAGTAATTTCACAGTTGTCGGTATTGATGTTACACATCTTGATGAAGTTGGATTTGAATATTTAAGCATCAAGTCTTAAAGTCCATTTATCGCATCATATTCAGATTCGAGCGCACAATTCCACCACAGACGAAATTTACACAATTATCAGATAAATAAGATATTTAATTGTGACGGATTTATGTGAATGTTCGCTAAGAACCTGAAACTTTGACTACCACAACATGTAGAGCATATTTTTTACTTAGGCAGTAATGATATCTTAGGTTTAGGAGCTGACTTTGACTATATTCCCAATTGTGTCAACTAAGATGTTTCCACCTAACTCAAGACTGCTGAACGCTCAGGTAATGAACTTGGATTGGATGATTTATTGACACTACATTTAAATTGTTTTTAGTAAAATATATAAATAACTCCTGTAACTTTTAATCAAATATATTGTTAATTATATTGTCGCGAAAATGAGAAATATTATTTTCTCTAAAATATTTGTTTTTATTTTCGTAGGTACTACTGTTTAATCAATAGTAATCAATTTTAACAAAAAGTGAACAATACTGTTTAAATTGTAATAATTAATAACAATGGTATAAAGAATTTTTAAATCAAAGAATTAGGTGAAATGATGAATTACTTAGTATTATTGATTGCATTCTTAATTCTTGTGCTTGAAGTTCGCACACAAGGAGATGAAGCGCATCTCAAACAACGCAATAAGGAAGGTGATCCTGAGTATCATAACTCAAGAAAGGAATGGCTGGAAAAAATCCACAGAAGCGACCCAAGCATCAATTATAAGCTGTTACGTCAAGAATTCATGAGAACACGCCTTAAATTAACCAATGAAGCCCGCAAATTAAAGAGTAACTCACCGGAACTAATGAAATTTGTGTCAGATAATCAAAAAATTGTCGGCACTTGGAAGGAGCGCGGAAGTAACAATCAATCCGGCAGAATTCACACAGCAGACGTTGATTTAACAGATAATTTGATTTATGCTGCTTCAGCCGGTGGTAATGTTTGGCGTGGTACACTCAATGGTGAAGACTGGACATGCCTGAACAACTCACTTCAATTTGATATACGAAATATCAAGGTAGAGCACATAAACTCGTCTCGCAGAATATTTGTTTTTGATCGTAACAATCTGTACTACTCAGACAATGAAGGTCATACTTGGGAAGGTGCCAAGGGCTTGGAGGAAATACAGAAATGGGGCGAAATAAACAGGGGTCAGGTGATGAACAATCCCGACCGCATCCATATTTACATCCTTGCAGATGAATGGGATTATGATGCTTGGATAGCAATAAAAGCACTTTATTATTCTAATGATAACGGTGAAAGTTTTCAAAGGGTTATCAGCTTGAGTAGCACAAATCAAATTGACATTTGTGGATGGGAAAAAAGTCGCGGTGAATATCAGGATGACGTTGCAAGCGGAGGATTAGGAAATAACTACCATAAACTTTATCTCATACACCGTGATACACTGTTCAGCGTAGATGGATTAGAAAGAAAAATAGTAAGCATACAGTCGCAAATCATACACAATAACCCAAACAACCTTAGAATTTCAGGTTGTAAGCATCAGAGTGATATAGCTCTCTACATACATGCCGGAAATTATAATCAAGCTAAAACTACAGTTTACTCATTTCGGGGTACTAATAATCATATCGAGTATATCAGCGATTCACCAACGAATTATTTCATGTCCAACAGTTTCGGAGTTTCAAAACTTAACCCTGACATAGCTATTCTTGGAGGAGTAAACGGTTACATTACTTATGACGGGGCATTAACATGGAATCTTATTAACTCTTGGGAAACTTATTATACTGACCCTGTTAATAATTTACATGCCGACATACCCGGCATTAAGTCATTCAGGACAAGTAAGGACAGTGAGTTTTTCCTAATATCTACTGATGGAGGAATATATAAAACTAAGGAAGATTATTCGGTAGTTAACATATCCTTGAAAGATTTAAATGTTTCACAGTACTATTCAATCTCATCATACCAAAACGATGACCAATCCTATATCCTTGCAGGAAGTCAGGACCAAGGCTTCCAACGCAGTGAACTTGTCACTGACAAAGTATTAGATTTTGAACAGATAATAAGCGGTGACTATGGTTCTTTAACTTCCGGAGACGGCACTAACAGCCTATGGACTATGTACCCGGGATTTGCAACATATTATCCAGATATAATAAATAATACAAAGTCATCATCATGGAATCTTCCAAATAATTATAATGACCGGGTCTGGATTGCACCAATCATTGCTGTTCCCGGTGAACCACACAAAGCTTATGTTGCACCGGGAGGAAGAATATCAGGACAATGCAAGATATGGACATTAGAATATGATAGTTTCTCAGGAAATATATCAGCACATGAATTACCCTATCAATTTGACTCCTCCGATCCGGACAATGACGTTACAGCATTAAGTGTATCTAGTCTAAATAAAAATAATGTATATGCAGCAACTCGCACAGGGAAGTTTTATACTTCAACCGATGGTGGCTTAAGTTGGAGTGAAGCAATTGACTTTATTGCTCCGGAATATAACTATCTGCACGGTACTTGTATATTTCCATCAAGACTTAAAGCAGAGACTGTATATATTGCAGGTAGTGGATACTCGAATCCGGCTCTATTTGTCTCAAATGATAATGGACGTACATTCGACAGTATTCCCGGATTACCGCCCTTGATAATTTTTCAGATTGATATGTCTGCTGATGAAGAGGTGATTTTTGCAGCAACGTCACTCGGTCCGTACATTTATGTAAAAAATCACGCCAGATGGTATGATATAAGGGGTCTTGATGCTCCCGACCAGTTCTATTGGAGTGTTAATTATATTCCATCAAAAAATATTGCCAGATTTGCTACCTACGGCAGAGGTATATGGGACTTTGAAATTGAGAAATTAGTTACAAGTGTTTCCGAAATCGAAAGTCATAACCATAACTTAATTGAGGTTTATCCAAATCCTGTTTCTGACAATTTCAACATCAAAACATACCTACCTGCCGGTGAATACATTTCTCTAAGGATATTTGATACCGAAGGAAGGGTGATTCATACTTGTTATGATGGTATTTTAGACCAAGATTATAAGGTATTTCAGCTGAATACTGCGGATTTAAAAATCCAGTCGAGTGCAACATATCTTGTAATACTTAGCGGTACAAGTTTTCAGAAATATGTTAAATTAAACTTTGTTAAATAGAAATCTCTTGCAATTAATATTTTCTGATTCGTCAATATTGCTGTTTAGCAATATTAGGGTTTGATATGAAGCTTGTTCTGATTTTTGGAATTTTTATTGCGAGTATAAATTATTTAATAAGTTTTGAGAACGGAGAAAAGATGTTTATTGAAAATGAAAGCAATTATAGTTTTGCAGAGACGATTGAAAAGCTAAGTGATGAAATTGAATCAGCAGGATGGAGAATAACAGCAATCCATGATTTACAAGAAACAATGAAAAAAAACGGTAAGGAAGTATTGCCGGTGAAAGTAATTGAAACTTGCAACCCGAGTCATGCTTATAAAATTTTATCGAAAGATAATGAGAGAAATGCATCTTCGATGATGCCATGCAGAATTTCCGTATATGAAAAATCTGACGGCAAAACTTATATTTCAAGGATGAAAGCCGATAAGTTAGCAGGTATGGTAGGTGGTTTAATAGACGAAGTAATGACTGATGCCTTCAAAGAGACCGAAGAAATGATAGAAAAAGTCATTCGATGATAAAATTGGTACCGGTTTCGTATATAAGAACAGAAATCGGTACCGAAATTTTTATATTTATTCCTATCCTTCAACAACTAAAAATTTATCGAGAAAACCTCTGAATAAATCATTATTCTTCTTTGCAAAATGTATATTTTCAAGGATTTCTTCTTTAGAATTTACGTATTTACCATCTGTTAGATAATCACTTGACTTCTCTAACATCCTTCCTATATGATATTCACTCAGTTCCGGATGACACTGAAAACCTACTGCAAGCTCACCATACTGAAAAATTTGATTCTGACAAGCCTCAGACTCGGCTACAAGCATACAGTTGTCAGGCAAATTAAATGTTTCACCGTGCCAATGGAACATGTCGTGTATTTGAGGATAGTGATTAAATAGTTTGGAATTCATTCCTTCTTTTGAGAATTTAATCTTATGCCATCCAAGCTCTTTAAATTCAGACTTCTTGACCTCGGCACCGAGCACTTCTGCTATTAGCTGTGCACCCAAGCAAATCCCTAAAACTTTTTTCCCGTCGTTTAAGGCTCTGTCAATAGAGCGTTTTTCTTTTATCAACCAAGGATATTTATCAGTATCGTGAACCGAGAAGTGAGCTCCCATTATTATAAGTACATCATAGAGGTCAGGATTAGGAATATCATCATTTACTCTGAAATTTGTTCTCGTCATATTATGTCCGTTGTCATAGCACCAATTTTGTATGACACCCGGTCCTTCATGATTCACATGTTGGTAGTAATGTATATTTAGTTTCATGTTACTTTATTGCATTTCCTTTATTCAGATACATAACAGCTTTTAAGGTATCTCCTAATGTCATAAATGTAGTGTATAGATTTTTATATAATTGCTTATTGGTATTATTCAAAGCAGCAGCAGTTTCGAACATCTGAGCAGCAAGTTTTACGTTTCCGGTTTGATAGTAAATAACACCTACTTCATTGTAGGCTTCGTACTTTTGGGAATTAGTTTTAATGCAATTTTTAAGGTAGAATTCTGCTTTCTGCAAGTCTTTTGCAAAGTCTCTGTATAGTCTTGCAAGGTTCAGACTTGCATCATAATTAGCAGGATAAATCTCCAGAGCTTTAGAATAATAGTAAATCGTACTGTCAGTATTGGCATTGTACTCATAATGCAAGTTACCTAAAGTCAAAAATGCATTGCTGTACTTGGGATGCACTTCAAGAGCTTTATGGAGGAGTTGATTGGATAAGATAAACAGGCTGTCACGAGTCTTGCTATCCTTGATATCCTTCATTTTTGAATAATATTGACCGCCTGCTGCATAGTTACCAAATGCACTGTTAGTTGAAGTCTTGACGTCAGTAGTCATTAGAGTGAAATTATCTTGCCAAGCGGGATTTCGTGTTACTGTCAGGAATGAATATACTCCCACTAATACCAGCAATAATCCCGATATAAAATTTTGATTTAATTTGAGCTTGCTCGGAAGTTTGGTAACAAAATATGCAGCAATTAATGCAAATGCTAAGGATGGCATATATACAAATCTTTCATTCATAAAGGAGCCTATAGTAAAAAATAAGTTCGACACTATAGACAAGGTAATAAAGTAATAAAAAATTGCAAAGCTGACAATCGGGTTAGATTTGTACTTTTTTACTGCCACAAATATCAACAGCAGATGTATTGCAATGGATAATAATGGTAAAAAAGAAAATAAATCTGTCTTTTCAATATGATACGGATAATAGTCATAAGTCAAAGGGTATGGTATTAACAACAATTTCAAGTACATGATTAAAGTAAGCATTACAGTTCCGTACTTTTCCATGAAATTCATGTTCAGGAAAGGCTCATTCATCAATTCAGGTGTAGTTAGTACTTTAGCACCGCCAACGATTAGCTGACGAATGATTATAAACAATATAGCAGTTAAAATAATCGGTATTGTCTTCTTTATGGCGGGAGTAATGGTCTCTTTCCTGAACATAATTAATGCAAGTGGCAGAACTGCCAAATATGTAATTGCATTTTCTTTCGATAACAGTGCAGCAAAAAATGTCAACAATGAAATAAACAAATACTTCTTTTGTTCGAAATCATTATATTTTATAAAATAATAAAAACTTGTCAATGCAAGCAGTAAGGACATTATTTCATCTCTTCCTTTTATATTTGCAACTGCTTCGGTATGTATCGGATGAACTGCAAATACCAACGCTGAAATAAAAGCAACAGATTCGGTAAATTTAATGTTACGAGTATCTTGCTTGAATAGAGAATTTAACAGCAAGAATATCATAAATGGTGTAAAACTATAGAGAAGTACATTTACAAAATGCCCGACACCAGGACTTTCGCCGAAAAATTCGTATTCTATTGCAAATAATACCTGCGAGAGTGGACGGTAGCGACCACCTGCAAGGTCTGCCTTGTAGTTTTCAATAAATCCTGAAAACATGTCTGAACTGATGATTTTCCCAATGCCAGTCAGACCCGATTTTGTGTAATTGTTGTCCTTGATTATCATATAATCATCAAGAGCGTAATCAAAACTCACAGTATTTATGTACAACAAAAAAGAGATGACAAAAAGTATCAGTCCGTACTTTTTTGAATCATCTTTTATTACTTTTGTCTTAACGGGTGACTTCTTCTTTGACATGCACTTAAATTTAAGAATTTGAAAAACAAATATATTCAAATTTAATGATTTTTATAATAAAATTAAGATTTTTTTTGCTAATGAAATTATACACAACTAATTTATATATTATTCGTATAATATCCTGATTACTATTAACTGAATCTTAATCAACAGGAAGAACATAATATGAACAAAATTATAATACTATTTATGCTTATAACTGCATATACTCTAAAATCAAATGAGATAACAGGCAGTTGGAACGGTATCCTAAAAGTCCAGGGTATGCAGTTTACAATTGTCTTCAACATCAGTGAAAGCGACAGTGGACTTGTTTCTACTATGGACAGTCCTGACCAAAATACTTTTGGTATTCCGGTAACAGAAACAAAATATGAGTCTCAAAATTTAATTCTCGAAGTTAAAAGCGCCGGAATTACATATCACGGAATATTGAAGGAAGGAATAATTGAAGGAACATTCAAACAGAGCGGCTTGGAATTCAGTTTGAATCTGACAAGAGAAATGCAAGAGAAGATTATTCCCAAAAGACCTCAAGACCCCAAAGTACCATATCCTTACAATTCTGAAGACGTCAAGTTCATAAACAAGAAAGATTCAATCACACTTGCAGGTACTTTCACATATCCTATGAACACCGGTATATTTCCGACAGTTGTACTCATTAGTGGCAGCGGTCCTCAGAACAGAAATGAAGAATTGATGGGACACAAACCATTCTTGGTTCTATCCGATTACTTCACTCGTAATGGCATTGCAGTTTTAAGATTCGACGATAGAGGTTTTGGCGAATCTGAAGGTGATTTTACAAATGCTACAAGTTTCGATTTCGCAGAAGATGTCAGAAGTGCTATTGAATACTTAAAGACCAGGTCAGAAGTAGATAAAGATAACATTGGATTAGTTGGTCACAGCGAAGGGGGAATTATTGCTCCAATCGTCGGCAGTAAGGACAACGGTGATGTTGCTTTCATGGTATTACTTGCAGGTACGGGCATTCGTGGTGATAAATTATTGCTTCTCCAACAAGAATTGATTTACAAATCAATGTCTATGGCTGATGATAAGATTCAACAAATATTAGCAACAAATAAAAGCATATTTGATTTGATCATCAATGAACGAGATAATGCTGCACTAAAAATCAAAATGACTGAGAGAATAAAAACATATATCAAAGAAAATGCAGAATTTGTTCCGGAAGGACTAAGCGAAGAACAATTTCTCGAGATGCAGATTAATACTACTATGAGTCCATGGATGTTGAATTTCATCAGAATGGAGCCTTCTGATTACCTGAAGAAAGTAACTTGTCCGGTGCTTGCAGTAAACGGTGAGAAAGATATTCAGGTACCCTCGAAAATCAACCTCGAATCTATCGAATCCGCTCTAAAAAGTGGAGGAAACAGCTCAGTCCAAACTATAGAATACCCGGGTTTAAACCATCTGTTTCAAAAATGTAACAAATGTGACATAAGCGAGTACGGAGACATTGAGGAAACTTTCTCAACTGATGTTATGTTTGACATTGTAAAATGGATTAAAGAAGGAATCAGAAAGAATTAATAATATATATTTCTCAAGCTATTAAAAATGCCAATTCTTTTGAATCGGCATTTTTTTTCGGATTACATCTATATCATGCTTCAGCTACTTCATTTTTACTGACTTTCTGAACTATCATTTCAGTTATTGCACATATAAGAGCAAGTATAACGAATATCTGCCATAACTCGGTTCCGGTTCGAACCCTTTGAATACCTGAAGATAAGTCGGACACATTGTCAATGATGCTAATGTTACCATCTATAAATCTGTCTGAAAGCTCTTTTTTTATAATATCATTGCCGTTCTGATTCATATTTGATTCTGTAGGGTCAGTATTTACAGCTATTTGTGATACATAATTATCACTCTCATCAAATATGGTATAAATCCCCGGAAATCTTAGATTTTCGATAGAAATCACTCTACCTTGAGGTAGTTCAATAGCGTCAGTATAAAAGTCATTACCGGAAGGGTCACTAATTTTGAAATTATTTGAACCTGCAAATCTTGCAGGAATACTGAACCTAAGTGACTCTCCTATAAACAAATCGGAACTCTTGTCTTCAGTTTGTGACAGATATAAAATACTCCTATAAATCAATGCGGGAAACAATCCTGTAACAGGCAAATTACTCATTCGGTTCTCGGCATCAACCGCGATATAAATCACTTTCCCTTGACCTTTTTTTGATTCTGAGAGAAATGCTCCACCCGGGATGCTAATGACAGCGAGTCCGGATTCTGCGGGGTATGCTCTGATAATTTTAGGAGATTCAATCTGGTTCGTTCCAGGTTTATCATCAAATACACCTTCGAACATTTGATGATTCTTATCAACATTTGTAAATGAAGCCGGTTCTATTGGATTGAACTTCCTGTCACTGATTTTCCCAATCCCGGTCTGTTCAAGGAATTTCGAAAATTTCTCAAACTCAGTTTCAATATTAGCAAATATGAGCAGTGAACCACCGGAATTTAAATATTGATTCAACCTGAATAAATCATTGTCACTGAGATTTATACCGGCAACAATCACAGTATTATAATCAATGAAATTTTCTCCTGAAAGTTGACCGCTTTTAACAAATTTAATATTTTGTGATACATCGTTTTCTTTAAATGGATTTAGCGCCGCATTAAGAAACAACTCGGATTCTTGACTACCGGCAACAAGAATTTTTGGCTTTGGCGGTATATTGAATCCTAAATAGCGATAGTTATCCAGGTCTTGAATATCACCTTCTAATTCAATTGAAGCTTTGTTCTGTCCATAGTCCTGTGGTTTAGCGGCAATCAGGAACGATTTGGTTTCTCCCGAAGCAATATCGGCACTCCTCTGGGCAACAGCTTTACCATTATACTTCATTGTTATCACTACATCTTTAATAGTATTCTTGGAATTGTTTCTTACGAAAGCTTCAATTTCGACTAATTTATCATATTGAAATATACCGGAAACAAGTTTGACTGAATCAATTGATATGTTTTGTAAGTCAGCATTCGAATTATTCCCGACCGGTACCGCTATAAGTGATGAGACTGGTGACTGTAGTCTGAAAGTATCATTGTTAATTATGTTAAAAATATTTGTTTGATAGTCGGATATAACATAAATTTCCTTATTCAAGTTAAGAGCATCGTCTATCAGTGACTCTGCCAATCTCATACTCCTGTTCAAGTTCGCCGGTGTTTTACTTATATTAATAAAATTGAGATTTTCTGAAGCAAAATCAAAATTTCTTGTGAATATATTCTGTTCATTTCTTTCTGATGCCATCGGTATAACTGCGACTTCATCACCATCTTTCAGATTTTCGATAATATTCAAAACAGCACTCTTAGCTTGATTGAATCTATTTCCGTACTCATCGGATATATCCATACTAAAAGAATTGTCGAGCAGAACAACGGCGGAAGTTTGAGCGTAACTGCCAAAAAACGGAAGTGAACCCGGTATTGTCGGTCTGGCGAAAGCAATAACTGCAAATATGATTAGTAAGGTACGCAGTATCAAAAGAAGTATCTGCTTAAGTTTGAGCTTTCGGATTTTTGTTTTTTGCAACTCTTTCAGAAACTTCAATGAAGAAAATTCTACTTTTCTTAATTTTCTTAAATTCAAAAGATGAAGTAATACCGGAATAGCAGCAGCTGCAAGACCAATCAATACTAATGGATTCAAAAAATTCATATTAAACTTTTTTCCGATTTCAAAATAAATTTTATGACGGATAAACCGTTTATTAAGGGTATAATCACAGGTATTACAATTTTTCGGAGTTTATTATGTTGCGTGTTCTGATTTTATCATCATTTTTTTTGATACTTAGTGTCAATTCAATCTTAAGTCAAGTAAACAGGAATCAGTTGATTCCGGAACGTGTGAAGATTATCGGGGATTTTCTGCGGAGTGAATTGGACATACTTCCGGGTGAGCAACTTTACAGAGCTCAAGATTTGTGGGAATCATTAGGCTCGAAAAAAATGAAAACCGATGAACCGAAAAATAATAAAGGAAAGGATATTACCAAAACTTTGAAAGTGGATGATGCAGGTGAATTTGTGGACGGTTTTTTAAAATTTTCGTATCAGGCAAAAAACGAAACAATAACAACATTAACATTTAGTACGGAGCTTGAGAAGGGTGATTATTTCATTGATAAATTTGTTGGTTTGGAAGGGCGATATGACCCTATTAAGAATAATTCAAAAGCTGTAGAATATTCAGGCTCATATACATTCGATGATTTCAAAATAAGAATAACCGAATATTCAAAAGATCCAAAGATAGAATTTGTTATTACAAAAAATCCTTCTTTCAATCGAATCAGGACGAAACGATGATAAATTCAGGCAAATAAATATTAAGAGTCATCTCAAATGTAATATCCCGAAAGATTAGATTTTGGAATGTCAAGTTAAAGTAATCGAAAAAATAGTTCGACACGCTTTCAGTATGTTTAAACAACTGTTAACTTTACTTTTGAGACAACTC
>Ga0172382_10006826_pt1 | contig 16424 bp, 10 predicted proteins | sample Leawel138RmetaG_FD_122245 | JGI IMG/M metagenome (GOLD analysis project Ga0172382, IMG submission 122245) | Leachate microbial communities from a municipal landfill in Southern Ontario, Canada - Leachate well 138R metaG | ecosystem: Engineered > Solid waste > Landfill > Unclassified | place...
CCACCAATAACGAAACCCCAACCGTTCTCGGTTGGGGTTTTTCATTTCTGGACCTGCGTACTGGCGCGGGCTCGCGCGGAATCCCACGGACTTCTCGGAACGGCCACCCAGCCTGCCTCGCGCCGGCATTCGCTCTCTCCGGCCAGATATTCTCTGGCACTCTCTCCTGCCGAAAGGGGCGAAGTCCGTGACCGGAGAATGCCACACCCTTTACAATCAAGCACTTATCAACGGACTTAGCGACAGGTTTGATTGGGAAACCGGTTGAGCGAAGGAAACAATTACACTCAAAGGGCCAGCACCGCGTATCTCCTACTGCAAATCAAAGATATAATCAAGACCGTTTATATATTCAAAAGTACGGATAAAACACTATGCCAGAGATAGAGGCGGTGCCGGAGCAAGGGCAAATCGTCAAGCTGCGCCACAAGATATGGGCGGTTACAGCAGTCAACAAAACGAAGACGCAACCAAACCAAGCCATCCACAGGGTTGCCCTTGAGTGCCTGAGCGACGATGCACTTGGAGAGAATGTCCAGGTTATTTGGGAGCGTGAAATTGCCCCTTCTTTGGTTGAATCGACTGCACTGCCCAATATCTCCGCCCACGATGAGCCGGAACTATTCGATGCTTTTATAAGATCCTTACAATGGGGTGCTAGCTCGTTGGCCGTCGGCGATATGCTGCAAGCCCCATTCCGGGGTGGTGTACAAATGGAGGAGTATCAGCTGGCGCCAGTGATCCGGGCCACCAACATGCCCCGGGTACGCCTTTTACTGGCCGATGACGTGGGTCTAGGTAAAACCATTGAGGCGGGCCTGGTCACACAAGAACTTATCCATAGCCACAGGGCAAGTCGGGTCTTAATCGTCTGCCCAGCCCATCTGAAGATCAAATGGGTCGATGAAATGGCTGAGAAATTCGGTCTTGAATTTAAAATCATTGATCGGGATTCCGTCCTCACAATGAGGAAAGAGTATGGCCCAAGTATCAACCCCTGGGCCAGCTTTCCCCGGCTTGTGACATCCATCGATTACCTGAAAACAGAGCATCCTCGTCGTCTGTTTGATGAGTACACTCGCCGACGGCTTGAGGAAAGCCCAAATAATCGCCCATGGGACCTCCTTATCCTGGATGAGGCCCATAACGCTGCGCCATCAGGCAAGAAACAATATGTTCGCGATTCTGAGCGCACTTCGCTTCTCAGATCCATTTCCGAACAGTTTGAACACAAAATGTTTCTTACTGCCACACCGCACAATGGGTATCGAGAAAGCTTCACTGGATTATTAGAGATTCTGGATAATCTGCGTTTTTCACGCGGCACGGATCTCGATAAGGCTCAACTTTCTGCAGTTACCATTCGCCGCCTAAAACAGGACATCTCCAACCCAGATGGCACGCTCCGCTTTCCAAAGCGAGTCATCCTGCCTCGCAATGAGTCCGAAGACCCTCAGCTCTACGTTAAGTTAGAAGGCGATGAACAACGCCTATTCAATTTGCTTAGAACTTACACTGAAAGCCGCCTTGCCTCTGTAGATAAGCGTTCCGAACGTCCCCTACAGTTCATTCTTACCCTGCTGAAAAAACGGGCACTGTCCTCGCCTTTGGCGCTACGCGAAAGTCTTATCGTCCACACGACAAATGCTGGCATTAAAGACGAACTCGGCATCGGTGAATCCTTATTCAACAGCTTCGAGCAAAAGGAATCCGAAGATTGGAGTGATGACGACGAAAAAGAAGATAACCTGGAAGCCGCCACGGGTACCGCATCAAAACTCATTAATGAATTGTCAGATGATGAGAAGCAGCTTCTGCGAGACATGTTTGAAATTGTAAATCGCCAAGTTTCTCACTTTTCCATTCAAGAAGACAGCAAGGCGGCCGCGTTGATTTCCTGGATCAACAACAACTTGCGCGATAATGACGAGTGGAATGGTGAACGCGTCATCATCTTTACCGAGTACAAGCACACTCTCAATTATCTGGAGCGAGTGCTAGAAAAGCATGGCTTTCTGGACGCAACGAGAATCATTGTCGGCGGCATGAATGATAGCGAGCGCCAGAAAATCAACGACGAATTTCAGGCACCGAATAGTGAAACCGATGTGCGTATTTTGCTGGCAACGGATGCAGCATCCGAAGGCGCGGATTTTCAGAAGCACTGCCGCAATCTGATTCACTACGAAATCCCCTGGAACCCAATTCGCCTGGAACAGCGCAATGGCCGGGTCGACCGCCATGGACAAAAGGCCGACGAAGTTCGCATTCATCACTTTGTTTATAAAAACCAGGAAGACTCTGAGTTTCTCAAACACATCGTCGATAAAGTCGAGACCATCAGAAACGATCTTGGCAGTGTTGGAGCCCTGATTGCCGACAATGTTCGGCGAAAGGCGCTTGGTCAAGCCGTCAATCTTGCCGCGATCGATGAAGATGCGCGCAGACAAATCGCGCGAGAAGAAATGGCCATTGAAGCGCGTGATAACGAAAGTGTCGCTCAAATGGTTGAGGCACTAAACAAGGCGCGCAGCGCCCTTGATATATCGGATAGCAATCAGTTGGAGCTACTGCGGCAGGCTTTACGGATCGAAGGCTGCGATGATGCCATCACTCACTTGAGCGACGACGAGTTTACTTTGGCTCGTGTGCCAACCGCCTGGACCGAATGCAAAGCCTATGTCAGCACGGATTACCTGCAAAAGCGACTTTCTTTTAATCGCAACAAGACTAGAGAAGATGACGCGGTAGGGATTGTCCATCTCGACCATCCTTTAATGCGAAGGGCGGTTTCTACCTTCCGGATTCAGATGTGGGGAGCCCCCTCATCCAGGCATCGCCTAAACCGGGTCGCCGTATCAGAATCCAGCCTGATCACGTCGCCAGCCGTTATTGCCTGGGGCCGGCTCGTGCTGCTGGGGCCCGAGCATAATCGTCTGCACGAAGGTCTGGTCCGCTGCCAACTGGTAATTGATAACAGAGCACTTGCGGTTCAGGAAATCACCCGACCAGAAGACTCCACAAGTTACACAGGCGACATCGCGAGTGTTCAAGAACTCATTACCCCCCATTTAGATGAGATTACCCAGCAGCTCGCTACCAGTGCCAATGCAGAGGCACAGCAGCTGATTACAACTTTAAACGAACGCGGGGAACTTGCTCGTAAACATGCACAAAGCCTGGCCACAGAGCGCATTGCCGCCATCAGAAATGCCATTAAAGACTGGCAAAAACGTTCTGCCGATATGCAGATGCAATTTGCCTTTGACGATGAAGAACAAGAGCAACGAGAGCAGGATTTACTTGCCCTTCAGCGCAGGCTCGAGCAACTTCAACTAGAACGAGAAACCGAGCCAAAACGCCAGAGAGATTTATACAAGGTGACAGATCAGCGAATGTACCCAGTTGCTCTGGAGGTTCTCCTTCCTAAGGAGCGGAACTGATGGCGACCAGTAAACGCGTAGCAAACAGACAGCATCGCTGGCTTTCCAGCGTCGAAATTACCGGCGTGGTTCTAAGTGAGCCAGTGCTCGCCGATGCGGGCAATTTCAGATCACTCGATAAAGCGGAAATTGCAGCTTTCAGAAAACAGCGTGAAATCTGGAACCTGCCCAAAGGCATGGTCGAGGGTAACGGCCAGCCAGCCTGGATCAATTTTATTCTCGAAGATTTCCTCGGCCTCAAGGATAGAGACTACTGGCAGGTTGGCGCGGCCATTCCGGCCGATAAGGTGGTTAACCTCCACGAGCAGCAAGAACTGCTGCGCCCCAGCCGCGTGCTGCTGGATGAAGGCAACGCCATCATGCTGGTGCTTGAAGTCCCGCGAGAACAATCTCTGGACAAACCCTGGCTTCAGGATAGAGGTCGTTGGAAGGCATCACCCACCACCAAGTTTGAGCGATTGCTGCGTGAAACCGGTGTCGAGCTGGGCTTGCTAACCAATGGTGAAGCCTGGCGTCTGGTTGTTGCGTCACCTTCTGAAACCACGTCCTGGATGACCTGGACCGCCCAAACCTGGAACGACGACCCGCTGACCTTGGCAGCCTTTAAGGATCTACTGGGTGAATCGCGTTTTTTTGCCGGGCCCCGGGATCAGGTCATTCTTGAACTCATCAAGCAGAGTCGCCAACGGCAACTGGATGTAGCGGATCAGCTCGGCAATCAGGTGCGAGAGGCGCTGCAGAGCCTGGTGCACGAACTGGACAGAGTGGATGCCGAACTCGGCGGCGAATATCTGCGGGGCTATAGCGAAGCGGAAATCTTCGAGTCTAGCGTCGCCTTTATCATGCGCCTGTTGTTTACCCTGTACGCCGAAGAGAACGGCTTGCTGCCCCACGGCAATGTCACCTACGACCGAGCCTATGGCGTGCTGCATCTACTGACGGAGCTGGAGGAAACCAGACGGCTCGCTCCGGAAAAGCTCAAACATTCGTACGCAGCCTATGCCCGCCTGCTGGCGAGTTCTCGCCTTTTGCACGATGGCAGCGTCGACGCGGACATTCGCATCGCCGCCCATGGCGGGCAACTGTTCGACCCTAACCGTTATCCATTGCTGGAAGGGCGGGCGAAAAACGGCAATTGGCCGACCGAGGTGCCGGAGCCGCCAAAGGTCAGGGATGCGGTGATACGCGATATCCTGCGCAGCCTGAAATACGCCAAGGCCGACGGCGTGCGCCAGCTGGTGAGCTACCGGACGCTGGCGGTAGAACAAATCGGCCATATGTATGAAGGCCTGCTGGATCGACGCGTAGCCAGAGCGCCTGCTAACCAAACCCTGCTGTTGTTGCAGGGTGGTAGCAAGATCGCCGAGCCGGAACCTGTGAATGCAAATGAATTTGCAGGCCTGGAACAAGCGGCACTGATCAAGGCCATTGCCCAGCACACCAGCAAAACGGCAGGCACTATCAAGAAAGTGCTGGAACGGAACGAAGATCGGCATACACAGGCTAACCTCGGTACTGATGACGCCGAGCTGCTGGCGCAAGCCAAGCCGGTGGAGCGCTTTCTGCAACCCTTGGGTATCGTCCGGCCGGGCGGGCTCTATGTCACCCACGGCCAGGATCGCCGCTCCAGTGGCGCCCACTACACACCACCCACACTCACCGAGCCCGTGGTGCGCCGTACGCTGGAGCATCAGGTATATGTGAATGTAGAAGGCAAGCCCGGCCTGTTGGTTGAGCCCAGGTTGATTAAAACACCGCAGGAAATATTGAGCCTTAAGGTTTGTGACCCAGCCATGGGTTCCGGTGCATTTCTGGTCCAGGCAACACGATATCTCGCCGAGCGATTGGTAGACGCCTGGGAGCGCATGGCATCTGAGCAGCCTGACACGATATTAACCATGCCGTTTGGCAGCCCATCACAGGGGGAAGCCAGTGAAAACTTGATGCCAGAATCCCGAGAAGAGCGCATTGTGTTCGCCCGCCGCTACGTAGCTGAGCGCTGTATCTATGGCGTCGATATGAACCGACTGGCAGTGGAGATGGCCAAGCTATCCCTCTGGCTGGCCACACTCTCCACCGATCGCCCATTTACCTTTGTAGATCACGCGCTGAAACATGGCAATTCCTTAATTGGCCTCTCGGCAGAACAGATTCGCAATTTTACCTGGAAGCCTGTCAGCAATGACTTCGGCCCATTGTTCGCAAATCAGCCGGACCAGGAAGTGGAAGAAGCGGAACAACACCGGGAAGCAATTCACGCCATTCCTGACCATGACTTCACCGCCAAAGAAAAAGAAAACCGCATTGCCGAAGAGGTACTTAGCAGTATTCGATTAAGGGCAAATCTAGCCTTAGCAGCCTTCTTCAATGGTGCGAACACCAAGCAACGCGAAAACAACCTGATTAGTTACCGATACTGGCTAGAACGCCTGAACCAAGATGAGAAGGCCTTTACTCAAATCGATAATATCGTGAAGGGCCTAACTACGGGTGAAAAACCAATCATTCCTTTTTGCTGGGAAGCGGAGTTTCCGGAAGTTTTCTATAGGAAGAATTGCGGGTTTGATGTTGTTGTTGGAAACCCACCATTCCTTGGCGGTCGCAGAATAAGTATGCGGCTAGGTAGTGAAATATTAGATTATTTAAAATTAAACCATCCAAACAATTCTGGATCCGCAGACTTATGCGCTTACTTCATACGTCAATCCATGAAACTGACCAATAACAAAGGCGCATTCGGGTTTATTTTAAGTGACGTAGTTTCTCAGGGCGACACCAGGGAAGTAGGTTTTGGGTATGCCATAAATAAAGGGGCAGACATTTTTTATGCGATTAAAAGCATGGACTGGCCAGGCTCCGACGCCGGAATAAAGATCGCAATCGTTTGCTCAAGCAAATCAAACTTTAACGGCGACAAAACACTTAATGAAACGAAATGCACTCGCATAAGTAGCAGCCTGAGTATAGGCTCTGACATTGACATAAAGCCTCTGAATGAAAATAAAGGAATTTGTTACTCTGGGCATTATTTAGGGAGCAGGGGATTTGTCATTGACGATGAGCTTGCTTCACAATTAAAGAAGTCTTCCAGCGGCTGCATATTCCCTTATTACAAGGGTGAAGATATAAATAGCAATCCAAAGATCTGGGCAGGAGAATATGCAATTTACTTTAACCAAATGTCTTTGAGAGAAGTAAAAGATAAATATCCAGAAGCACTTTCATTTGTAGAAAAGTACGCTAAACCCGACAAAGACAAAGCGAAACGTGATAGGGTCCGAGAATTATGGTGGCAGTACAATGAAACTAGGCCTGGTCTGATGGCAGCAATCGAAGGCCTTGACCATGTAATAGTTCAGCCTTTTACATTTAAATACCTATGCCCCACACTTGTACCCAGCGGATGCATCTATGCGCATCCTATGGCAGTCTTTGCTAGGAATGATATTGGCTTCTTGGGTATTCTTTGGAGTAGCATTCATTGGCTGTGGACAAACATTAACTGCTCAACCAGCTTAAATCTGTACAGGTATACAGCATCCTCGATTGTAGATACGTTCCCAATTTTTGATTGCGCAACTAATCCAGAAGTAGTCGCAGCATCAAAGGCATTTATTCAAACAATGATGGACCTGAGAGTTAAAAATAATCTTTCACAGCTAGATCTATTAAACAGGTTCAACGACCCCAAAAGTAGTGAAGATGACATCAAAGCTCTTCGCGCATTAAGAAATAATCTTGATAGATCAATATTGAATCTATATATGAAAGACACATCAGGGATATCATACGAATTTTATACTGATAAAGATCGAGGCATTTCCCATTACACTTTTGACGAGCCATCAAGGACGATCGTATTTGAGCTTCTAAAATTGGAAAATGGGGAAAGGCAATCTCCTACTTGAGAGAATAGGGAACGACTACTTTATATCGTTCAAGCAACTCAAAGTGCTGGGCAATCCGTTCACTGGGTTGCCCCTGCGCTCTGACCCCCATCTCCATATTGCGGTCCAGCGCATACATGGTCAGGTTGGCGGAAGTCACCAGCGCATCGTGACGATCTGCCACCAATACCTTGGCGTGCAGCTTCAAGTGTTTATCGTCGGGCGGTATCTTCCAGGTCAGGAGTTTTGGCAGTGCTACACCTTTCGGCCATAGGGCAATCAAGGTATCACGGTTATTTTTGCCGTAGCCTTTTTCACCCTCGTCCAGCACCATGGTGACTTTCACGCCGCGCGCAACAGCATCGGCCATCAACTCGATAATGTCGTTGATAATACCTTCGTAATCTTCCTTGCCTGCCAGCCAGTAACCCACCACCAAAAGCTCGGATTGGGCAGCGGAAATAATATCCTGCACCACTTGGCGGGTTGCGCGAAGATAGGAGCCGTCCACCCTGGGCCCTGTCCACACCACTTCAGTTTGGGTGGCTTCGCTTTCGGTCAGTATTACGGCTTCTTTGAGCGCAGCCAATTGCAGGGCAAATGCTGGATTGCTGAGCGTAGCAGACTCACCGGCCCAGCTGGCAATTAGGCTGGATAATGCACTTTGAACCGCTCCTCGCCCTGCGGCCAGCTTGGCGACGCTTGCCGCACCGGATTGTGCTGTAAGCACTCCCGATTCCACCGCCGCGATCACTTCGGCAAAGGCCCCAGCATTGATCAACTGGCGTACGCTCTGCGCCAGAGTATGGGCAGCTTTACCTCTGATAGCAGACATAGCCACTCCTTATTTGAAATAGGCCATGTCGCTGTATGCCATGGTGGGCACCAGGAAGTTGCGATCCAGAAATCGGTTAAAGGCCTCGCAAGAGGTCTCCGGCGCCAGCACACAGGCGTGGCAGGCCGCGCCATTGATAGTGGCATGCACATCCGGCTGATGGTCGGCACAGAGCGGGTCCGACGAGCAGCGCTTGGCGTTTTCTAAGGCGCTGTGGAACAAATTGGGGAAGCGCTCTTTAGTACCCAGGTCCACCAAGCCACCCAGGCTGCCTTCGGAATCGGCACTAGCCGTGTATAACAAAATGCCTGCCATTTTGCGGTCTGGATCGGTGCTGCTGTATATGCGCTCGCGCACAGAAGATTCGGAATAGCCGCAATCCAAAGCAAGCTGGCGCATCAGCACATGAGCCAGGCTGTGCAGCAGCACATAGCGGGCGCCAGGAAAATCATCGGCATCCACACCGCGCTCAGCCGCCCACTCTCTGTATTTTTGCTCAATGGCCGACGCCCGCTTTTGCACCGCTGGTTGAGTTTCCCAGCTGGCCAGTGCTGTTTCTTTCAACTCGATAAAGATGCCTTCACCCCGCACCTCAACGGCGGGCAGCCAGTCCTGGCGCTCTTTGTAAATCGGTGCGCGCGAGGCGCCCATGCCGTCGTCGTCCATGCCCGAGGCATAGTCGATACGGGTGAAGCTGGTAAGCGCTCGTACTTCCAGGAGCTTTCGAGCCAGTACAATGCGATCGATCTTGTCGGCTAAAAAGTCGGGGACGTCACCTGCCTCCAGGAAAAAGTCCGACTGGTCACCCTGGTTGCTGCCTTCAATGTCCCGGAAGGCATTCCACTCTGGCAGGCGCAAATCGATTTCATCGGTTTCAATCTCGCCCCGCTCTTTAAGCAAGGTCTGCCAAATATCTTCCGCCTTGAATTCAGCCAAGGCGGGGAACATTTCCATATCGAGCAGGGTTTGCAGCTTGGCCTGTGAATCGATTTTTTCCACCTGATGCTGCGGACATTTTTTAAGTGCTTGGCCTATCGGGCTGGCCGCTTCCTTGATGGACAAGGCACTACGCACCAGTGGAAACCAGCCGTTGGTGGCACCGCGCTGTATGGCCCGCACTTGGCCGGCGTGTTTGCACTCGTGCGGGTCCTTATTTTTGATACCAAGCCAAGGGCGCTTTCGGGTACATTCACCCAAGGCCAGACTGCGGTTTTCGCCAAAGGCATCGCTTACGCTGCGCTTGGCATCGCAGGCGCAATAGATCCAGATATCGGACACCGACCCGGTCGTGCCAGAGTAGACCAAGCGCATGCGCTTTTTGCAGTTGGTGTCGGCATCCCGGTGAACATAGGCTCGCCAGGGGAAGTCATCGATATGGCCACTTGGGCAAGCCACCACAAAAGGCGCCGGAACGGTGGGGGCTCGGTATTTGCCGCGCCCCTTACAGTTGGGGGCTTTGCACTCCATTTCCTGAGTTTTCTCGTTGTACTCAACCAGTCCTTCACCGGGTTCGGATAGGGTTGCGCACTCAGGATGAGTGCAGACTTGATAACGTGGAAACAGAAAGGTGGGCACTGTCCCGCGCTTGGTAAAATAATTGCCGCTGGCCGGCTCTGCGGCAAAGAAGCGCTTTACCTTCAAGGCTCGCTGTAAGCGCGGCTCGTGAATAACCAGCTCTTCATCCAGTCGCCAGCCGTCGATGCCGGCGACGATAACCGACAGGGTTTGCAGGTCCACAATGGCGCCGGGGCCAAAGGTTGTGATCACCTGACTGGGGCGAACGTCGCCAATTGCTCTTTTGCTCGACATCCGTTACTCCTCGTCACTCAGGTAGAATGCTGCTGTTGGTTCGACTTCTCGCAGGGAGCCAGGTGTTGGCCATTGGCCTTCGTTGTCCGTCCCTGATGTTTTCAGCAGCACCCGGGCATTATTGGGTGGGCGCTCTCCGCTCTTTAACCAGCAATAGCGCAATAAATCGTCAGCATAGTGAGCCCAATCGTCACGGCTCGACATCAATCGTTCGTTAACCAACTTCGCATTTTTCTTTCCCACCAGGTCTGCTGCGCGTAGCGTGATGTCGGTGATCATTAGATCTGTACTTGAGGAAGCGGGGTCAAAATTCTGGGCTTGAACTTCACGAGCCATACTCTGGCCCCCCAGGCGCTGCATGGCGGCAAAAGCTCCGCGCAAACCTCTGTCTAGCGCTCGGGACGAAAAAGGCGTCACACTTATGGCTTCGACATGGCGATAAAGAGCCGCGTGATAGGCTCGGAAATGCTCGTAGTGTGAAAGGTCTCGCGCACCGAGCCAGTTGTACATGGTGATGACCAGCCCCGGATGCTTTCGACCCACACGGCTAGTTGCTTGAATATACTCAGCCGTGGCTTTGGGTTGCCCGGTAACGACCATCAGACCAAGCCGATCTATATCCACACCCACCGAAATCATATTAGTTGCCAACAACACATCAACGGGGTATTGCTTGCCTTTTTCGCGCGGGAATTTGTTATCCAACCGTTTTAACAAGCCTGGAATTCGCCAGGAGTCGAGACGACTGGTCAGCTCGTCTGGATCATTGATATAACGCTGTGGAAAGCCGCGTTGTTGGGCCAAATAGCGCAGGCGCTTTTTAATGTCGTCCTCGACCAGCCTGCGTGCACCACCCAGCGCGCGAAGGCTGTTAAAGTAGCCAACAACCGTTGCGTACGGATCTGCCGCTTCGTGGTCGCGAGTGATTTCTGCCTCACCGGCCGCCAGCAGCGCCGCATATACCCGGACGAGTAAGGTTTTTGTGCTGGAGCCCGGTGCGTTCAAGCCCACATACAATCGGCCGGCAGTCTTGTCGTCGTCCACTTTGATTTCCTGCTCTTTGGCAAAGAAGGAATCCTTGGATGACAAGCCACTAGGTGGAAAGATAGCCAGATCACGGTTATAGAGCTGGCGGATTTGCTCGCGAGCTCGGCGTATTGTGGCTGTGGATGCTATGATTTTTGCCGGTATTGATACCCCAGTTTCGACTTCAACGCGCGTGAGAAAATCAACGGCTGTTTCATACAGGCCGACCATGGTGCCGAGGGGGCCTGAAATCAGGTGTAACTCGTCCTGAATGATCAATTCTGGCGGTACTAAACGGCGCGCTGGGTGATCGTCTTTTACCACTCGTTGATTGGGCTTTTCGCCGTGGCCAGGTGTTAGGTGCCCGTAAGTAGGGCTGTATCTATCTCGTAATCCGAATAGTGCCTGCGTTTCGCCCTTGAATGGCATGCGGGCGAATTTGTCTACCGTGGCGATAACCAATGACGGACATTCACGATAGATTTCATCATCGACGACCACCACCGGTAGGCCTTGGTCGTTAGATTTTCGGGCACAAAATTCACATTTCGGATTGGGGCAGCGAACCAGCGTTCTCAGCCTAGCATTATCGAAATCGTAGGTCTGGTTTTCTGGCTTGCCTTGAGGGGTTACCAATGAGGTTCCGCAGCGAGGGCAAGAAACTAATTGTACCGGGCTGCCATCCCGAGGCTTCTTGCCTTCATCCAAATCTTCCAGCGCCTTGCCTGACGCCTTCGCGTCGTTGGGCGTGGTGGCTTTACCAACCCACAGGCCAATTTTGAAAGGCTCTTGCCCCCACTTTTCGGGGTTGCTTTTGCGTACCAACTCACAGGCACAGATGAGCGCGGTTGCGCGTTGGAACTGCTGGACTGTCAGCAGTCTCAGGGTGTAACGCATGATAATGGCCACACCGGCGCTGGAATCCAGGCCGTTGACATCACCGCGCAAGCGTCGGTATGCCAAGGTGAATGCTGCCAAGCCGAGATAGGCCTCCGTCTTACCGCCACCGGTTGGGAACCAAAGCAAGTCAACTAGTTTTCGATCTGCAGCGATCTTTTCTCCTGGTTTGGGTTTGTTCACCATACTGGCAATATTGAGCAGAATGAAGCCCATCTGGAATGGCCGCCAAGTACGGTTATTTGGCGCATCAAAGTCGGCTGGCGTTCCGACTATTTCCCCTTTGTCTCGGTTCCGGCCTGCCCAGATGGCGTGAATACGCTGATCCCACATGACATGGTTGGCAAACAAAAATGCTTCAAAGGCTTTCGAGTCATCTCTAATGAGTTCCAAGCCTTCGCGCATTCTTCGGGCAGCGTCATCGCAACACTCTATCAGAACCTTTGCAGTATCCCGGCTCTCTGGTGTGGAAATAAAGGGCGCGCCTTGCGCCTCTTGTTTTCTATCTGAAACCCATTGCTCATAGGCCGAGACCAGCGGTTCGATAGCGTTGAATAAATCGTTGGGAGATGCGCATTTGCTCAGTTCCCACATATCCAGATTCAGGCCGGGAATATCACCACTTTGGGCGATTAGACTTGGCACTTCGAAGTTTGGAATGAAATCAGTAAACAGGACGCTGGCTCGATCACGCGTGGCACTAACCCCATCCCAACCAGCGGCGACTCCATGACCCGTTGCAAATTCTTTCGCATCCCGATAGAGAATGTTGGCCGCAGCAATTTCTGGGTCTTTTGAAATATCCTTATCAAAATCCTTGGCGATGAATATGGGCGTTTTGTCAGCTGCAAACACTTCCAACTTGGGCTGCATCAACCATTGCTGGTCTTTTGCCTTATCGGAATCTTCACCTTTTGGGCGCCTGTTTACGAGGAACAGGCTAATTGCTTTGGCTCCATCAATATGATGAACGACGCCTTCGAGGAATACCTGGCCGTCGCCATCACCATCCTCCCCCGGCCTTCTGAAGCCGTCAGGCGTAATGGTAATAGTGTCCGGGGCATTTGACTTGGACAGGGGAATTGGGCTGAGCTTGCCGACCGTATCGACCGGTATACCCTCAACTAAAACCGATCGCTGATACCGCTGCCAATAGGTTCCACCTTCGGATTCATCCTTTTCGCGTCGATAATCGCCCCACGAAACGCTGGCGTTAATTGTGTTGGTATCTTTTGGTACAAGGAATGAGAGCCCCATGGAGGAAGGACTAAAACCAACAATGAGCGGTGGCTGAGGTTCGTACTCACCGCCCTCATCATCATCATTTCCGGCTGCAAATTGGTCGTTCTCTAATTCCGGAATCTCTGATTCCAAAGGTGCCAGTCGTCCAACAATATAACGGGTAGTCGGAAACTCGGTAATTGCCTCATCTGCTGAAGTGGGCCCCATTAACTCACGCTCAAGCGCTTCAAGAATTCGTGAGCGCGACTCTCGCTTACTGCTATCAGGCATAGACGTGTTCCTTCTGTTCGCGTTTTTGTGCTCCTGGACCTTTCCCTGTTCCGGGGTGGGCATCGTGAGTGCCACTTAACGACAAATATTTTTTCGGTACGGCTTTGGGCTTTTCCGGTGGTGGGCAGTCATTTCTTTTTTCAGGAATGAGATTTAGCTTTTTACGAACACGCTCACCAAAGAATTGACGCCGTATCTCCAATCCAAAAAACTCCCCGATTGCCGGGGGGACCGCATTGCCGATCTGCTTGTGAGCGGCACGTCGATCTCCTGCAAATTGATAGTCATCCGGAAATGTTTGGAGACGGGCGAGTTCACGAACTGACAGCAATCTTCCCTTCCAGTGAAAGGGGCCTGTTGCAGGACCCGGTTGAGCTTGAATAGTCCAGCTTGGCTTGTCCTTGGCCAGCTTCAGAAGAAACGACCAAAAACGTGTTCGCCAGCCAAACAACGGCACCCCCCCCATCTTTTCTGTATGCCACAGATAGTTTTGCCCTTCAGGAATGGTTGGAAGTAGATCGGCCCATTTACCTGAGGGTTTGACCTCATCGGGCCAAATATCAACGTCCAGATCGCCAATGGCATCCCATGCTGTCAAATAGGGCAAGCCTTTGCCTTGAGACTTTTCAGGGTCGAAATGTGTGGGCGCTGGAAGATTGAATTGCATGCCATCTCTACTGGCAATGATAAACACACGCTCCCTTGACTGTGGAACACCATAGTCAGCCGCATTCAATGCTATTACATGGGGTATGTAGTTGGTTTTCTTTGCTCTATTGATCTTGTTTAGCTCATTTACCAAAAGCTTTAAGCCTTCATCCTTCTCGGAAAAGGCTATGCCTTTGACATTTTCGAGCAAGATAACTTCCGGTTGTGCTTCGCGGACGATATCAAGATAGGCTTTCAGGGTTTTTGCCCGGGGATCTGTCAAGCGATCTGTATCGCCTGTGACCCAATATCCAGATTTTGAGAAGGGCTGACATGGTGGCCCGCCCGCAAGGAGGGTGAGTTCTCTAGGTTTCAGGCCGGCCTGTTGCAACAAATCGGCCGGCGTTAATGCGTGGATGTCTCCAGGAAAGGCCAACTTCCACTTGGGATGATTTAGAATGAGCGTCTGCTGAGCGACATCGTCGATTTCTACACACAGCTTGTTGGCGAATCCAGCCGTACTCAACCCCAGATCCAAACCTCCTGCTCCGCTGAAGAGAGAAATCATCGTTTTAATCGGCTTTCTACTCACGCGTTATTCTCGCTTTTTTGGTATTCGAGTAGCTCGCCTACGGAAACAGATAGATACTCGCAAAGTGTGTTTATGGTTTCTAAGTCAATTCGTACCAGGGTCTCGTGGTACATCCTGGTCAATGTCCCCCTGTTAATTCCAGTGTCTCTTGAAACATCTGAAATTTTGAGCTTTTGCTCCCCCATTACTCTAGAGAGATGACATTTGATCATCAGAATATTGCTCAATTTGCTCTTCAGGAGGTCATTTTATACATCAATGAAAGCATATTACATCATTATGCGTTTTTGGCAAGCAGTTCATTGGCGTTGACTGCCTGGTAGAATCTACTTTCTATTTTTCGCCTCTTTTGTAAACCTTTGAGCTTTCTCCCACCAGCCCAGACCCACCGCATCAGCTGTGCTGGCACCTCAGCATGCTGCTCCCGATTCACCTTCCTCCGCAATGTGGACCGCTGCAGCGCCCCGGCCCCCAAATTGAAGGTGAACGACACCAGCGCATCGTACTGGCCATCGGTCAGGGGTACATCGATCAGCCGCAGGACGGCGCGTTCAGCCGCCTGGACATCCCGGCGCAGCAGGTCCTCGGCCTCCTGCTCAGTAATGCCCTGTTGGTACCGGTCCTGCTCATGGTCCCGAACCAGATGACCGTAGCCGATGGTGGGATACCCCGCCGGGCAAATGTAGATGGTGGGGCTGAAGCCTTCGAAGCGCTTGATCAGGTCCAGCCCGTCCTGGGTTATGTGCCGCATCTCACTGCCCTCGCGCCTTGGCCAGTGCGCGCTGGCCAAACCAGAAGCTCATCACCGCCGCGAACAGCGCCTGGGTCTCCGGATCCCAAATCTGCGGCAGGGCCACCACGAAGGCGAGTCCCTGGTCGGCCATCAGCACGTACAGGGCGCTGAGTTTCACGGCGGTGAAGAGCAGGAAGAAGGCGTAGGTGATCACCGGGCGCACCGATGCGCGCAAGCCGTCCACCCATTTCACACCGGTGAACCGGTTGTCGTGCTTGTAGAGCGCTTGGCTCTCGGCGATATCCGCCTCCACGGAGATCTCTTCCAGGCGCTGGCTGTGCCCCAGCCGCATCTGCTCCATCTGGCGGTCCAGGATGGCGAGTTCGTGTTTGCGGTCCTGGCGGTCCTGCCAGAGCTTGAGCAGGTCGGGAAAGGCGCTGGAGATGAAGCCCAGCAGGCTACCGAGCAGGGTCAGCATGTTTATTGTCCTCCGAACAGTTTGAACTTGATGGCCAGCCCTGCCATCAGGGCCAGCAGCAGACCGGTGGTGGCGATGCGCACCATGGTCTGCCAGGCGGTGCGCTTGGCGAGGTTCAGTGCCTGCAGCAGCGAACGCAGCTCGCGGATGTCCTCCCGGGCGTTCTCCCCGTCCAGACCGACGTCGGCCAGTGCCCGCCGGGCACCGCGCTCGGCGGCCCGGCTCAGCATGTCCTCGAGGTCTTCCTGCGGCAGGGTCACCAGGGGTGTGTGCTTGTCCTGTGGCGCCATAGGCCCTCCCAAAAACACAACGACCGCTCGGTGGCGGCCGTCAGAGTGAGTCGGTGTTGGAATCAGAGGTTGGGGGTTTCGGCTTCGATGCGGGTGACGAAGCCTCGGCCGTCGAGTTGGTGTTCGACCCGCTGGAGCAGCCACTCCCCGCCCACCAATAGATAAAGGCCAACCGTTCTCGGTTGGCCTTTTTTCTTTGCGCGCTCGCGCGTGTCTGCGGGGGTTCGTTCGGATTCCTGTGGACTTCCTGCCCTGGCCGTCTCGCCCACCTCGG
>Ga0172382_10006828_pt1 | contig 16422 bp, 16 predicted proteins | sample Leawel138RmetaG_FD_122245 | JGI IMG/M metagenome (GOLD analysis project Ga0172382, IMG submission 122245) | Leachate microbial communities from a municipal landfill in Southern Ontario, Canada - Leachate well 138R metaG | ecosystem: Engineered > Solid waste > Landfill > Unclassified | place...
CGTGTCTCGATCAATCGGAACAAATCTGCTCATCCCAGGACCCACCCAGTGCGCTACGCTCAAGGCTCGATCTTAGCCGGCCACCGACTCATCGTGGTGGCCGATACTCCGACAGACTCCTAGGCAGGCCGCTCAGGCAAAGAACAGGGTCGCCAGGCCCAGGAAGATCATGAAACCCATGCTGTCGGTGCTGAAGGTGAGCAGCACCGAGGAGCCGATCGCCGGGTCGCGGCCCAGCCGCTCCAGCGTGAACGGCACAGCAAACGCGATCAACGCGGCCACCAGCAGGTTGAGCACGATGGCCAGCCCCATCGTGACGCCGATCAGCCAGCCCTGAGGCGAGTCACGGTACAGCAGCCAGGCGGCAATCCCGGCGATCGTCCCCCAGGCCGCGCCGTTCAGCCCGGCGATCGCGAACTCCTTGAACAACAGCCGGCGGGCATTCGAGGCGGTGACCTGGCCGAGGGCGATCGAGCGCACCAGCAGCGTCATCGTCTGGTTGCCGGTGTTGCCGGCCAGTCCGGCGACGATCGGCATCAGCGTGGCCAGCGCGACCACCCGCTCGATCGTGCCCTCGAACAGACCGATGACCCGGGAGGCGAAGAAAGCCGTGCACAGGTTGACGGCCAGCCAGGGCCAGCGGTTGCGGGCCGAATCCCAGACGCTGGAGAACAGGTCTTCCTCCTCGCGCAGACCGGCCTTGGCCAGCACCTCGGATTCGCCCTCGTGGCGGATCAGGTCGAGCACTTCGGCCACCGTGACCCGGCCGATGACCCGGTTGTACGGGTCGACGACCGGCGCCGACACCAGGTCGTAGCGTTCGAAGGCCTGGGCGGCCTCGCTGGCGTCTTCGAGCGGCTGCAGGGTCAGCACGTCGCGCTTCATCACGTCGCCGACCAGCACGTCCGGCTGGTTGATCAGCAGACGGTCGAAAGGCAGCGCGCCGAGCAGCGTCCCCTGGGCATCGACGATGAAGACCTGGTCGGTGTGATCGGGCAGTTCCTCGAGGGTGCGCAGCTCGCGCAGCACCATGTCGAGCGTGAAGTCGTCACGCACCGTGATCGCCTCGAAGTCCATCAACTCGCCGACCGAGTCCTCGGGGTAGGACATCGATGCGCGCAGCTGGGCGCGTTCTTCGTGGCTCAGCCCCTGGCTGACCTCCTCGACCACGTCACTGGGCAGGTCGGGGGCGAGTTCGGCGATCTCGTCGGTGTCGAGCATCTCGACCGCCTCGACCAGCTCCTCGTGATCCATCGACTGGATCAGCGATTCGCGCACCGAATCGGAGACCTCGAGCAGGATCTCGCCGTCGCGCTCGGACTTGACCAGATCCCAGACGATCGTCCGGTCGGGGTGCGGCAGCGCTTCGAGAACGTAGGCGATATCGGCCGAGTGCAGCCGGTCGAGCCGCGCGCGCAGCTCGTTCAGGTGCTGCTTCTCGACCAACTGCTCGACCAGCTCGCGCCGCTCGGCCGGGTCGCCCTCACTTTGCCGGTGGGCCAGGTCGACGACGACGCGGTGCCGGCGAAGCAGTTCCTGAACCTCGCTGAGCGCGCGCGACGCGGCCTCCGGATCGCGCGGCTGCGACGCATCCGGCCCGGGTTCTTCATCGCGCCGATCGGTGGCTTCAGCCAGCTCGGCGTTCAGGGCATCTTCGTCGGCCATGGCCTGGTCATTCTAGATCAGGGCGGCTCGATCGACCCCATCCAGCGTGTCACGAATGCCGAGCGTCGCGCCAAAGCAGCAGATCCGGGGTTGGCGTCATAGTGACGCGGACTGGGCAGCATGGCAGCCATCCGGGCCGCCTGCGCCGACGACAGCCTGGCCGCCGACACGCTGAAGTGATGCCGGGCCCCGGCCTCGGCTCCGAATACCCCGACGCCCCATTCGACGACGTTCAGGTAGATCTCGAGAATGCGCCGTTTGCTCATGACGGCTTCGATCATGTAGGTGATGACCAGCTCCTGGGCCTTGCGCGGGTAGCTGCGCTTGCCCGACAGGAACAGGTTCTTGGCCAGTTGCATCGTGATCGTCGAGCCGCCGTGACTGATCCGGCCCTGCTCGAGATTGCGCTGCCAGGCTTGCTCGATCGCAGCCCAGTCGACCCCGTCGTGTTCAGTGAAACGAGCGTCCTCGGCGGCGATCACAGCCCGCTTCAGGTGCACCGAAATCCGGTCGTAGGGAACCCATTCGAAGCGCAGCGCCGCATCCGGATCCTGCTCACGCAGGCGCACCAGCTCGGCCCGCATGAAGGCCGTCGAATCCGGGTCGATCTGGCTCCACCACAGCACATGGCCGAAATACCAGGCCTGCAGCGCCAGCACTGCCGTCACCGCCAGCGCAGCGGTCCAGGCCAGTGCCCGCCCGAGCATGGACGGACGGGTCAGCGCGCCGACCCGACAGCCAGCTCCGCGCGCAGTGCCTCGTAGACGGCGTCGGTCGCCGGCCGTACGCCGCGCCAGACCAGAAAGGATTCGGCTGCCTGCTCGACCAGCATGCCCAGGCCGTCGGAGACCCGCGGGCAACCGGCCTGGCTGGCCTGCGCCATGAAATCGGTGGGCCGGGCAGCGTAGAACATGTCGTAGGCGAGCCGGGCCGGCGCGAACAGCGCATCGGGCAGCGGCAGCCGCTCGCCGCCCAGGCTGGCCGAGGTCGCATTGAGCAGCAGGTCGAAGGGCCCGCCACCGTCCAGCATCGCGCCGATCTCGTCGTAGCCACCGCCTTCGACGCGGGCGTCGCCCGCGGCAGCGGCCAGCGCGCGCGCCTTGTCCGCGCTGCGGTTGACGATCGCGATCCGCACCGCACCGGCATCGAGCAGCGGCCGCAGCGTGCCGCGCGCCGCACCGCCTGCGCCGAGGATCAGCACCGACCGGCCGACCAGCGCCAGTCCGAGCCGCTGACCGATGTCGGCAACCAGGCCGGCGCCGTCGGTGTTGTCACCGATGATGCGCTCGCCGTCGAACCTCAGCAGGTTCACGGCTTCGGCAGCCTGTGCCCGCGCGCTGCGCTCGGTGGCGAGCGTGAAGGCCTCGCCCTTGAAGGGCAGCGTCACGTTGAGTCCGCGCCCGCCCTCGTCGCGAAAGCGCAGCGCGAGTTCGGCAAAGCCGTCGACCGGCGCCAGCAGGCGTTCGTAGACGAGGGCTTCGCCGGTGGCTTCGGCAAAGCGGGCATGAATGGCCGGTGAGCGGCTGTGCGCGATCGGATTGCCGATGACGGCGTAGCGGTCCGGACGATTCTGTTCCATGGCCCTGCGATGATGCCATGAACCCTTCCGCGGATCTTTCCCGCGGCCCTTTCCCTGCGGGCCTTCGCGCGATTCGCTACGAGCCTTCGCGCGATTCGGTCTCCAGCCCGCCGCGGGTGAAATTCCAGGTCCGCACGATCTGCAGGATATCGCCCTCGCGCGCCATCTCCGCACTGAACGGCGGATACGGCGCGCCGGCCAGCACGATCTCTCGCACCGCGCGGTTCAAGGCCTCGTGCTTCGACGGCTTGTCGATGATGACGTCGACCACGCTGCCGTCGCGGTCGATCTCGACGGTGATGATCAGCGAATCGTAGAGTCGGCCACGCGCCTCGACCGGATAGCGCTCGGTGCCGATCCGTTCGATGCGCTCCGCCCAGTCCTCGACGTAGCGGGCGTAGCTGACGCCGACGGCGTTGATCCCGAAGGCAAGCCGTTTCGGACGCTTGTTGTAGTCGGAGATCTGCTGGTCGATCCGGGCCTGCAGCCGGGCGATCACGGCATCGACATCCTCCTCGTCGCTGCCGTCCGGCCGCACCGGGGCTTCGACGGCCGGACGATCGGTGGGCAGCGGCATCGGCTGGCCGGCCGCCAGGCTCATCAGCTCGCGCTGGCGGGCTTCGAGCTCTGCCACCCGCCGGCTCTGCTCGGCCAGCGCGTCGCCATCGCTGGCCTCGGTCATCGCCGGCAGCGGGCTGGTGGCCCGGCCGCTGTCGCGATCGCCGCCGCCCACCATGTCGACCTGGGCCAGCACCTCGGGCTCGGCCGGCCGAGCCTCGGTCCGTGCGTTGAGCAGAATGACTTCCAGACGGGGATCGGTCGGCGCGAGCCTGAGCGGCGCCGGCGGTGCGAAGTGCAGCGACAGCAGGGCCGCGTGCAGCAGCAGCGACACCGCGATCGCCATCATCAGCCGGTCGCGCAGCCAGCCGGGCAGCCGCGACGGACCCGGCATCACCGTCGTCAGCGGGGTCGTAGCCGTCATTGCGCCCTACAGCGTCCCCACTGCCGGCGCCTCGTCGGTCTCGTCGAACAGGCTGCCGGCCGGTCCGGCCTCGACGAAGCGCGCCTCGACCGACAGGTCGAGCGGGTCGGTGGCGAGGATGTCGACCGTGAAGCGCTGCCCCGGCGCCAGCATCGGCATGCCGGGCAGACGGAAGTAAAGCGGCGCCTCGACCAGCCGGACCAGGTCGTCGCGCACGACGACCGCGTCGGCCCGGCTCAGCCCCTGCTGGTCGACCCAGCGCAGGCACCAGTAGCGCTCCATCCGTTGCTGGAAGTCCACATAGGCGGCGTACTTCGCATCAAAGGCGTTCATCACCGAGAACAGGTCGGCATCGTTGCGCCCGAACGGCGCCGACTGGTCGGTCAGCACCGCGACCAGTTGCCGCTGGTTGACCAGATCGACATAGCGGCGCAGCGGTGAGCTGGCCCACATGTACTGGGCCACGCCCAGGCCCTGGTGCGGCAGCGGATGGCTGGTGACCCGGACCCGGCCGTTCTGCTGCGAACGGTAGATGCCCGGCACTTCATGCTCACCGAGCAGGCCCCCCCATTCGCTGTTGGCCAGAATCGCCATCTCGGCGACGATCCGGTCGAGCGGCGAATCGCGCCGGCGCGGCACGATCCGCACGCGCGGCTCGTCCTCCTCGCCCTGCGGATCGAGGTAGAAACTGAAGTCCGCCCGGAATCGCGGCTCCGGTTTGCCGCGCACCCGCTCGCGCTCGGCACCCAGTGCCTGCGTCAGCCGCCACAGCAGCGCGAGCTCGTCGGCAAAGGGCAGCGGCCGGCCTTCGGCATCCTGCCGCGGCTGCTGACCGGAATCGAGCATTTCGGCGGTATAGACGCCATCGAGCAGGTCGTGGCGCAGATTGGCCGAGACCCGCACGCGCTCGACCCGCGAGGAACGTCCGACGATCGTCTGGCCGTCGGCATCGATGTCGAGATACAGCGACACCACCGGCATCTCCCGCCCTTCGTCGAGCGAACAGGCGGCGATCATCGCCTCGGGCAGCATCGTGATCTTGCCGCCCGGCATGTAGACGGTGGACATCCGCTCGCGGGCGATCAGGTCGAGCTCGCTGCCCTGCGCGATTGCCAGCGCCGGGGCGGCGATGTGGATGCCGACCTGCCAGCCGCCGTCGACGCGGCGCACCGACAGCGCGTCGTCGATCTCGACCGTGGTCGAGTCGTCGACCGAAAAGGCCTCGACCCCGGCCGGCGGCAGCGCTGCAACCGCATCGGCGAAACCTTCGAGCGGGTCGCGCCGCAGCGCGATGCCCAGGCCATGCGGAAAATGCTCGGCGGCGAAGCGCGCCAGATGCAGCTCGCGCGCCGAAGCGAAGGCGCCGAGTTCGAGCAGCAGGCGTTCGGGCGACCTCCCGGTGTCAGCCAGCGCGCGCTCCAGCGCCTTCCAGGTCAGCGACATCTTGTCGGGCCGGGCAAGCAGCCAGGCCGCCTGTTCCGCGACCTCGGCCGGCAGGCGACCGGCGACCATCTCGGCTGCCATCGCCTCGACCCGGGCCTCCCGCTCGCGCTTGCGCTCGAGCGCCGCCAGCGCCGCCTTCAGGGTCTCGACCGGCGCCGGCCGGTAATGGCCACGCCCCTTGCGATGGAAATGGATCGGCGCGCCATGCAGGCACAGCAGCAACGCGGCAGCCTGCACCGGCGAAACCGGGTCGCCGAAATACTCGCGGGCCAGGTCGGTGAACGAGATCTCCTGCTGCGGCGCGCATTCCCAGAGGAAATCGACGTCGATCCCGTCGGCCAGCGCACGCGCGGCCGGCAGCAGCCCGTCGGGTTCCGGAACATCGAAACGCAGCAGGACATGCGAGGCCTTGATCTTCGAGCGCTTGCCGCTCACCAGTTCGACCTGCAGGGACGAACCGGCCTCCGACATCACGGTGCCGGCCTTGAAATCACCCGTGTCTTCGAACAGCAGATACTTCATCGTCGACACAGGTTACCGCAGTCGACGGCCCGCTCGCAGCAAAGCACCCTCACAGCATGATTCCGCCGGAAACCTCGATCACCGCGCCATTGATGTAGCTGGCATCGTCACTGGCCAGGAAGGCATAGACGGCGGCGATCTCCTCCGGTTTGCCCAGCCGCCCCAGCGGCACCTTGTCGACCATCTTGCTCATGACGGCCTTGGGGATCGTGGCCAGGATCGGGGTCTCGATGAACCCCGGGCAGACCGCGGCAACCCTCACCCCCTTGGGACCCAGTTCGCGCGCCCAGGTCTTCGTGAAACCGATCAGCCCGGCCTTGGTCGCGGCGTAGTTGGTCTGGCCGAAGTTGCCGTACAGGCCCACCACCGACGAGGCATTCAGGATGACCCCCGAGCCCTGGACGATCATCGTGTCGACCACCGCCTGCGTGCAGTTGAAGACACCCTTGAGGTTGACGTCGATCACCCGGTCGAACTGCTCGGCGCTCATCTTCACCAGCCGCGCGTCCATCGTGACGCCGGCATTGTTGATCAGGCAGTCGATCCGCCCCCACTGCTCGCGTGCGGCGGCAACCATCGCGTCGACGCTGCCGCGATCGGTCACGTCGACGCGCTGGCCGGCCACCTGGCTCCCGGCCGCCCCGATCTCGCCGATCGCCGCGCCGATCCGGTTCTCGTCGATGTCGGCCACCAGGACCCTCGCGCCATCGCGCACGAACCGCCGGGCCGTGGCCAGGCCGATCCCGCTGGCCGCCCCGGTGATGATCGCCACCTTGTTCTGAAGACGCATGCTTACTCCCTTTGCTCCGAGGTTTGAGGTCTGAAAACTGCTCGCAGTTGAAGTCCGGGAAGCCGCCACGGCACCCGGCCCGGGACGGGTCCGGGCAACGCGATCGAAGCCGCCTCAGCCAACCGGCATGAACCCGGCGAAACGCAGCACGTCGTCGAGCAGGTCGGCAAAATCGGACAGGCCGTGGTCGCTGCCCTCGAGGACGATCTGCTGCGCCCCCGGGTAGCGCGCCACCATGTCGCGCCAGTCGAGCAGTTCGTCGCCCTTGGCCGCGACCAGCAGCAGGCGCTGCGCGAAGGCTGCGACCGGCCCGGCCCGCAGCGCAGCGAGCTCGTCCAGATAGCGCGCCTCGAACACGAACGGCGCGTCGCTGTGGTACATCGTCTGCACCCCGACATGGGCGCGCAGCCCTTCGGCCGGATCCACGGCAGGGTTCAGCAGCACGGCCCGGCAACCATGGCGCTCGGCCAGCCAGGTGGCGTAGTAGCCGCCCAGCGAACTGCCGACCAGCGTATCGCCGGGCTGCGGTGCAATCTGCTGCTCGATCAGCGCGATGGCCTCGGCCGGCGAGACCGGCAGCTGCGGACAGACGAAGCGTTCGGCGTGGCCGAGTTCGGTCATCCGGCGCTCCAGCAACTTCGCCTTGAACGAGCCCGGCGAGGAGCGGAAACCGTGCAGGTAGATCAGTCGGGATGCGGCAGGCGCGACGGGATGGAGGGATTCGGCAGTCATTCGGCGGTCGCTGCGGATTTCGGCATGCGGATCAGTCCAGGCTGGCGAGAAGTCGTTCGTGAATGCCGCCGAAGCTCCCGTTGCTCATGACCAGCACATGGTCGCCAGGCCGTGCCTGGGCTACGACGGCCGCCACCAGCGGATCGAGCGCGTCGAAGACCTGGGCCCGATCGGCCAGCGGCGCCAGGACACCCGCCACGTTCCAGTCGAGGCCGGCTGCATGGCAGAAGACCCGATCGGCATCGGCGAGGCTGGCCGGCAACTCGGCAGCCACCGCGCCCAGTTTCATCGTGTTCGAACGCGGCTCGAACACGGCCAGGATGCGCTCGCCGGCAGCGAGCCGCGCACGCAGCCCGGCCAGCGTCGTGGCGATGGCGGTCGGATGATGGGCGAAATCGTCGTAGACCCGCACGCCGGCCCGCTCACCACGCAGTTCGAGCCGGCGCCGCACGCCCCCGAAGCGCGCGAGCGCGGCCAGCGCCTCGGCCGGTGCCACGCCGATCTTCGCTGCCGCGGCAATCGCCGCCAGCGCATTCGAGCGATTGTGTGCACCGGCCAGTGGCAGCGCACCGCGGCCATGCGAGTGGTCGCCTTCGAAGACTTCGAACTGTGTGTGCTCCGGAGTCTCGACCACATTGCGGATATGCCAGCCGTCGGGCGAATCCAGCGCGACCCGGCCGCTCCAGGCTCCGCGCGCCAGGACCCGGTCCAGCGCCGGCGAACCGGCGTTGGCGAGCAGCCAGCCGCTGCGCGGCACCGTCCGGACGAGATGATGGAATTGCGTCTCGATCGCTGCCAGATCAGGGAAGATGTCGGCATGATCGAATTCGAGATTGTTGAGCACCGCCAGTTGCGGCCGGTAATGGACGAACTTGGAACGCTTGTCGAAGAAGGCCGTGTCGTACTCGTCGGCCTCGATGACGAACCAGTCGCCGCCGCCGAGCCGGGCCGACACCGGGAAGTCGCGCGGCAGCCCGCCGATCAGGAAGCCCGGCGCCAGGCCGGCCTGCTCGAGCACCCAGGCCAGCAGCGCCGCCGTCGTCGTCTTGCCGTGCGTGCCGGCCACGGCAGCCACCGGCCGGCCGCGCAGCACCTGCTCGGCCAGCCACTGCGGCCCCGAGACATAGGGCAGCCGCGCGTCGAGGATCGCCTCCATCAGCGGATTGCCGCGCGAAACGACGTTGCCCACCACCCACAGGTCGGGGGCGAGCGCGAGCTGGGCCGGGTCGTAACCGTCGATCAGCGTGATGTCGAGCGCCCGCAACTGGTCGCTCATCGGCGGGTAGACATTCGCGTCGCAGCCGGTCACCCGATGGCCGGCTTCGCGGGCGATCGCCGCAACGCCGCCCATGAAGGTGCCGCAGATTCCGAGAACGTGGATGTGCATCGAAGCGATAATCCGGAAAGGCCCCGGATTCTAACGCCATGACCGACTCCTCCTCCGACATGCTGCGACGCGAGATCGCCGCCGCCGCCGCCCGCCTGATCGCCGACAGCGGCCTCGACTACGTGTCCGCGAAGCGCAAGGCAGCCCGCCAGTTGCTCGGTGATGCGGCAGCGCGGAAAGTTTCGACGCCCGACAACGACGAAGTCGATGCCGCCTTGCGCGAGCATCTCGCGCTCTTCGACGACAATCACGCCGAGCGGGTCGAACGCAGGCGACGGGTCGCCGCCGCGCTGATGCGCAGGCTGGAAGCCTTCCGCCCGTTCCTGACCGGCGCGGTCTGGAAAGGGATCGTCGCCGAACATGCACCGATCCACCTGCAACTCTTTCATGACAATCCCAAGGACGTGGCAATTCATTTACTGAACGACGGTATCCGCTTCGATGTGGAAACCACTGCGCATTTCCGCGACGCCCGTCGCGACGAGGTCGAGGCCATCGTCTTCTGGTGGCATGACGAGCCGGTGCTGCTGTCGCTCTATGACGAAGACGATCTGCGCGGCGCCCTGCGCGGCGGGCCGGCAGGCGCCGAGCGCGGCGACCTGGCCGCGCTGCTGGGCCGCCTGCAGACGCCGGCCGACACCCGCCGCCTCGTTCCCGGAGCCAGCCAATGAGCACGCGTCGCCGCTGGCTTGCACTGGGGACCGTGGGCGTGATCGCCGGCGGGCTCGGCGCCCTGACCGCCTGGCGCCGCTACGCGCCGGGCTCGCCGGACGTCGAGGCCACCGAGTTGCTGTTCGCCCTCAATCTGCCCGACGCACAGGGCGCACCGATCGGGGTCGGCCAGTGGCGCGGCCAGCCCATGGTCGTCAACTTCTGGGCCACCTGGTGTGCGCCCTGCGTCGAGGAAATGCCCGAGCTGAGCGAGCTGCAGAGCGCTTACGGACCGCGCGGGCTGCAGATCATCGGCCTGGGCATCGATTCGCCTGACAACATCCGCAAGTTCTCGGTCGAGCGGCCGGTCGTGTATCCTCTGCTGGTCGCTGGTGCCGGGGGCAGCGAGCTGACCCGCCGCTTCGGCAACCAGGCCGGCGGCCTGCCCTACACGGTCGTCGTCGACCGGAACGGGCGGATCACCCGGCGGATCATCGGGCGCTTCCGTTATGCGGATCTGCGCGATGCGATCGAAGCGGTCGTCGGCTGAAGCCCGGCGACCGGGCGCCCTGCCTCCCGCTGGACGCCGAATTTTCCGCAAGATCGCTTATTTTCCTGTAAAGTCCGTCATCTTCGCTCAATAGCGGGTTGAATTCCGCCCAAAACCTCATGGCGAAACTGATCTGGATTCTTCACGGCCCCAATCTGAATCTGCTCGGAACCCGCGAACCTGGCGTCTATGGCGCGAGCACGCTGAGCCAGATCGACGAAGATCTTCAGACATACGCGCAGAAGCGTGACGCGAGGGTAGCGAGCTTCCAGTCGAATCATGAAGGCGCGCTGGTCGACCGCATCCAGTCGGCCCCCGCCGCCGGGGTCGATTTCATCGTCATCAACCCGGCAGCGTTCACCCATACCAGCGTGGCGATCCGCGACGCGCTCGCCGCGGTCGCAGTGCCCTTCATCGAAGTCCACCTGTCGAACATCCACCGCCGCGAGCCCTTCCGCCACCATTCCTACTTCTCGGATCTCGCAGTGGGCGTGATCGCGGGGCTCGGGCCGGCCGGCTACCGGCTCGCCCTCGACTATGCGATCAGCCATGCCGGCGCGAACCGCTGATACCCGCCGCACCGGGCCGCATTCCGTGGCCAGCGCCTGACGGCGACGCTCCGACCCCTCCTGAAAAGACACCAACGGGTGACCGCCCGGCCACCCCGGAAGGCAAGACACGATGGACCTCAGAAAACTCAAGACTCTGATCGACCTGGTGGCCGAGTCGGGTATCTCCGAGCTCGAAATCACCGAAGGCGACGGCAAGGTACGGATCGTCAAGGCCCCGCCTCCCGCCGCGCAGATCGTCGCCGCGCCCGCCGTGGCGATGGGCGCGGCGCCGCTCCCTGCCCAGGCCGCACCCTCACCGGCCGCCCCCGCGGCCGCCCCCGCTCCGCCGGACGGCCATGTCCTGAAGTCGCCGATGGTCGGCACCTTCTACCGCTCGGCGAACCCGACGGCCGATCCCTTCGTGCAACTCGGCAGCCAGGTCAAGGAAGGCGAGACGCTGTGCATCATCGAGGCGATGAAGCTGATGAACGAGATCGAGGCCGATCGCAGCGGCACGATCACCGAGATCCTCGTCGAGAACGGCACCCCGGTCGAGTTCGGCCAGCCGTTGTTCGTGATCCAGTGACATGTTCGAGAAGATCCTGATCGCCAATCGCGGCGAGATCGCCCTGCGGATCCAGCGCGCCTGTCGCGAACTCGGCATCAAGACCGTCGTCGTCCACTCACAGGCCGACACCGAAGCCAAGTACGTCAAGCTGGCCGACGAGTCGGTGTGCATCGGACCGCCGCCGTCGCGCGACAGCTATCTGAACGTGCCGGCCATCATCAGCGCCGCCGAAGTCACCGACGCCGAGGCGATCCACCCCGGCTACGGCTTCCTGTCCGAGAACGCCGACTTTGCCGAGCGGGTCGAGCGCAGCGGCTTCGTCTTCATCGGACCGCGCGCCGAATCGATCCGGATGATGGGCGACAAGATTTCGGCCAAGGAGATGATGCGCAAGGCCGGCATTCCCTGCGTACCGGGTTCGGACGGCGCCTTGCCCGACGATGCCGGCGAGATCCTGCGCGTTGCACGCGCGATCGGCTATCCGGTGATCATCAAGGCCGCTGGTGGCGGTGGCGGGCGCGGCATGCGCGTCGTCCATACCGAGGCCGCACTGCCCAACGCGGTGGCCATGACCCGCAGCGAGGCGCAGGCCGCCTTCAACAACCCGTCGGTGTACATGGAGAAGTACCTCGAAACCCCGCGGCACATCGAGATCCAGGTCCTGGCCGACACGCACCGCAGCGCCATCCACCTCGGCGAACGCGACTGCTCGATGCAGCGCCGCCACCAGAAGGTGATCGAAGAGGCGCCGGCGCCCGGCATCAACCGCCGGCAGCTCGATCGGCTCGGCGCGCGCTGCGTCGATGCCTGCCGCAAGATCGGCTACCGCGGCGCCGGCACCTTCGAGTTCCTCTATGCCGACGGCGAGTTCTACTTCATCGAGATGAACACGCGGGTCCAGGTCGAGCACCCGGTCACCGAGATGATCACCGGGATCGACATCGTCGAGGAACAGATCCGGATCGCGGCCGGCGAGAAGCTGCGCTTCCGCCAGCGCGACATCACGCTCAGCGGCCACGCGATCGAATGCCGGATCAACGCCGAGGATCCCTACCGGTTCACCCCGTCACCCGGCCGGATCACCGGCTGGCACCCGCCGGGCGGACCCGGTATCCGCGTCGACTCGCACGTCTACACCAACTACTTCGTTCCGCCACACTACGATTCGATGATCGCCAAGGTCATCGCACACGGCGAGACGCGCGAACAGGCCATCCGGCGGATGCAGATCGCCCTGTCCGAAATGGCGGTCGAGGGCATCCAGACCAATCTGCCGCTGCACCGTGAACTGCTCGCCGACTCGGGCTTCGTCCTGGGCGGCACGTCGATCCACTACCTGGAGCAGAAGCTGGCCCTGCGCTGAGACCTGCCCTTGGCGGAGCAACAGATGTGGAATGAGGTGATCTTCATCGTCGACCGCGACCACGTCGATGCCTGGTCCGACGCCCTGCTCGAGTGCGGTGCGGCCTCGGTGCAGGCCGAGGACGCCGACGAGGGCGCCCCCGACGAGCAGGCAATCTTCGGCGAACCCGGCGAACCGCCTCCGGCGCAAGGCTGGCGCCGCACGCGGCTGAGCGCAATGGTCGGGCCGGATATCGTCGCCGCCGAACTGCTGGCGGCCGCAGCCGCGCTGTGCGGCGCCTGCGCACCGGCCACCCACACGCTGCGCGCCGTGCCCGAACTCGACTGGGTCAGGCTCACGCAAGCGCAGTTCTCGCCGATTCCAGTCGGAACACGGCTGTGGATCACCCCGTCCTGGCACCTGTCGCAGGACGCCGGCACGCGACTGCCGATCGTTCTCGATCCCGGCCTGGCGTTCGGCACCGGCAGCCATCCGACCACACGGATGTGCCTGGAGTGGCTCGACGCGAACCTCCCGCCGGCGGCCACTGTCGTCGACTACGGCTGCGGGTCGGGCATCCTGGCGATTGCCGCGGCCCGGCTCGGCGCGGCGCAGGTACAGGCGATCGATATCGACCCGCAGGCCATCGAGAGCACCCGGGAGAATGCGCGGATCAACCGGGTCACGGTGCAAGCGGGCCTGCCCGCCGAACTCCGGCCGGCACCGGCCGATGTCGTGCTGGCCAATATCCTGGCCAACCCGCTGCGAATGCTCGCGCCGCTGCTCAGCAAGCTGGTCAGGCCCGGCGGCTCGCTGGTGCTGGCCGGCCTGCTCGATCGCCAGGCCGACGAGATCGCCGCCTGCTATCCCGATATCGCCCTCGAACCCTGGCTCAGCCGGGAAGGCTGGACCTGCCTGGCAGGCCGCCGGCGCGAGTGAATGAGGCTGCCCCGATGAGCCTGATCACGACCTGCCCGAACTGCCAGACCAGTTTCCGAGTCGTCGCCGATCAGCTGAAACTGCATCGCGGCCTCGTCCGCTGCGGCAAATGCCAGAATGTCTTCTCGGGACTGGATCGACTGCGCCGGATCCCCGACAAGCCACCGAAGCCGGCGGCCGGCCCTTCCCCTGCACCACCGGTCTCGGTGTTCCGCACGCCCCGCCAGCGCCAGCGGCGCGACCACGACACCGCCGCACCGGTCACGCCCGTTGAGCCATCGGTCGACTCGCTGCCTGGCTCCCCCGCTGATCCGTCCTTCGATCCCCCGCTCGACGCGGCCGACGATCTGCCCCCGTTGCTCACCTCCTCGCCCGACAGTGAAGACCTGCGCTTTGCGCAGGAGCTCGAGGCTGTCGCCCGCGAGATCGAGGCCAGTGCCGATGACGAACAGGCGATCGACTACTTTTCGGCAGACCGCAAGCGGCTGGGCTTCATCGGCCGCCTCAGCGGCCTGAAGCTCTCGATCGCGGCTTTCCTGATCGGGCTGCTCGCGATCCAGGCCGTGCTCGCCAACCGTCACTGGCTGGCCGCCCGTTATCCGGCCCTCGAACCGGCGATCGTTGCGCTCGCCTCGCCGTTCGGGCTGAGTGTCGAACTGCCGAGGACACTCGACGCGCTGGCCATCGAATCCTTCGAACTGCAGACAACCGGTGCGCCGGGCCTGTTCTCGGTGGCTGCGATCGTGCGCAACGACGCCGTGCATCCGGTGCGCTGGCCGTCGATGCTGCTCACGCTGACCGACCCGGCCAGCCGCGTGCTGCTGCGCAAGGCGATCGACCCCGCCGACTTCCTGGCGCCCGCCGACGTGGCCGCCGGCTTGCGGGCACGCTCCGAACGCCCGATCCGGCTGGCTCTCGAAGCCCCCGGCGTGGAACCGGCCGGTTATTCGGTCACCCTTTTCTACCGCTGAACCCCTGGCGTGCGCCCGCAACCCCGCCCTTCCGACATCGAACAGGAGTCCCCATGTCCCGTCGCGTTCTGATCAGCGGCTCGGTCGCCTACGACACGATCATGGTCTTCGACGGCCACTTCCGCGACCACATCCTGCCCGAGCGCGTCCACATGCTCAACGTCGCCTTCCTGACGCCGCGGCTCAAGCGCGAGTTCGGCGGCTGCGCCGCCAACATCGCCTACACGCTGCAGGGCCTGGGCGCCCAGGCCGTGGTCCTGGCCACGATCGGCCACGATGGCGAAGCCTGCATCGACCGACTGGCCGCGCTGGGCGTCGACACGACGGCGATCGTTCGCTGCGAGGCACTGTTCACCGCCCAGGCCTTCATCACCACCGACCTGGCCGACAACCAGATCACCGCCTTTCATCCCGGAGCCATGTCGGAGGGTCACCAGGTGTCGGCCAGTACCGCGGCAGCCGGCGGCGCTGCCTGGGCCATCGTCGCACCGAACGGCCGCGCAGCCATGCTCTCGCACGCCCGTGAACTGACGCTGGCCGGTGTGCCCTGGCTGTTCGATCCCGGGCAGGGTCTGCCGATGTTCGATGGTGCGGAACTGCGCGAATTCATCGAACAGGCCGCTGCGGTCGCCGTCAACGACTACGAGGCCGGCCTGCTGACCGAACGGACCGGCTGGTCCGAAGAAGAGATCGCGTCGCGCGTGCAGGCGCTGATCGTGACGCGCGGCGCCGAGGGTTCGGTGCTGTACGAATCCGGCCGTCAGCAGCTCATCGAGGCCGTGCCGGTCGACATCCCGGTCGACCCGACCGGCTGCGGCGACGCCTACCGGGGCGGGCTGCTGTTCGGCCTGTCGGCCGGCTGGTCGTGGCTGGATGCAGCCCGGCTCGGCTCACTGATGGGCAGCGTGAAGATCGAATACCAGGGCGCACAGAACCACCCGGTGGACCGGGCCGCGATCTGCGCCCGCTTCGAAGCGTTGTGGGGGCCCCGCAAGTGGTGAAGCACGACGGGCCGAACCGGCCGCTACCCACTGTCATTCGAACGGCTGGGGGGCAAGCGGGCCAAGGCGCGGGGTGAGGTTTTCGGCCCCCGCCGGGTGCTTGCCCCGCTTCGCGGGGTGCCCTGTGATGCTCGCGCTCGTGGCCTGCCGCCGAAACTCGCTGCACTCCCTACGCTTCGCTCCGTTCGTTTCGCTCAAACAGTCGGCGGCAAGTCAGATAGTTGGATGCGCGCTGCGCGCGCAGGCCACGAGCGCTGCGCTTCTCGGCTGCGCACAAGGCGGGCGCCGAAAACCTCACCCCGCGTCTTGGCAGACTGTGGCCTGGGATCGAACGCAAAGCGGTATCGGCTCGGCTCGGCTCGGCTCGGCAGCACGAGCGGAATCTGGCTTGGCGGCAATCGGGCTGCGCGCACCCAGTTGGCGTGACGACCTCCTGAAGCTGGCCTGACGAGCCTCCGAGCTCGATTCACCGGCATTCCGGCAAGGCGCCCGCGACCGGCAACTTGACTGTCACGGTGCCCGAATTGCTGCGCTATCCGGATCGTCGCACTGCCCCGATGCCACGCCCCTCGGATGGCTTTCCATCAACGGGCACAACGTTGCCGGCCAAGGTGCGGGGGCTGGGCGGGGGCCGGCGCCTTGTGCGCAGCCGAGGAGCGCAGGGCTCGGGGCCACGCGCGTCAGCGCGCACCAATCATCTGACTTGCCGCCGACTGTCTGAGCGCAGCGAGCGCCGCAAAGCGGCGGGA
>Ga0172382_10006829_pt1 | contig 16418 bp, 13 predicted proteins | sample Leawel138RmetaG_FD_122245 | JGI IMG/M metagenome (GOLD analysis project Ga0172382, IMG submission 122245) | Leachate microbial communities from a municipal landfill in Southern Ontario, Canada - Leachate well 138R metaG | ecosystem: Engineered > Solid waste > Landfill > Unclassified | place...
CAGACCATCGAATATCGGCGCTTGCAGCACCGCAAGCTCGCCGCCTAACATCAACCCCCAGACGAGGCCCGCACTCCGCTAATCTACGCCGCGAGTTGTGCCGAATGTTCTGACGACGAACAAGTCCGGGTGGTGCCGCGCAGACATAGGGGATGGCATTAACGATGCGCGTCACTGTCATGAGGTACCCGTCATACCCATGCTCCTCTGGCTTGCCGCTATCGCCGATCATGCACTCGAGCGTGATGTTGGGATCGTCTTCAACCTCAATCCGCATCACGCCGTGGCCGTCGGCCTTCTTCCATTCGGGGGCGATGTCGTTGCACATCCGGTTGCCGTGCTCGACCCCGAGTGCGCGTTCGATGGCTATCGAGCGGGCGAGGCCGGACATAAATAGGGCGGCCAATTTCGGAGAAAAGGGCGCGCCGACGCCGTACCGCTCGAACACCGACTGGAGCGCGGCCGCGATGCTGCCGCGGTCGCGGATGATCGAATGCGCGATCACCCCGCGAAGGACGGGCCGGTGGCAGGCGAGCGCGTTGAACTCGAGATTGAGCTTGCTTCCCGCCGCATCTATGGCGTGCGCCCAGAGGGCGCGAAGGGGGCGTGTCGAGGCGGCCGCGGCGGCGAGTTGCACGAAGTACCAGTCCTCCCGCCGGCGGAAGACGGCGATGAAGAGGTCATCCATGGTGCGATAGTGGTAGTGAAGCAGGTTCGACTTGAGGCCAACCCGGGCGGCGACCTTGCGGGAGCTGACGCCGGCGTAGCCATCCTCAAGCATGAGGTGTTCAGTAGCATCCAGGATCCGGCCGCGCCCCTCCGCCGTAGAGTTCACCCGGTTACCAGTCGCCATGTATCCTACCATCGCAGCGCCATCGGAGCGTAGGCCGGTTTAGGGGCGGACGCTCGCGGCCGAGATTACCCGCTTACGCTCTGAGGGCGCTCGCGTGCAATACGCCAGTTGTCCGGTCAGCCGCAGGCTTTCGAATCAGGGGCTAAGCAGCTGGCTGCCAACACCAGTGGGGTCATCTCCTGGCATCGCCGCGATAAACATCAAGGGGCTTGTGCTACCTAGAGCGCTACCTAGCATGGCTGTCACTACGCTCGACCGGGTGCAAGGCCAGCGCAAGTCATTGGTTTATGGTAGAAATCTGGTGGACGCACTAGGGCTCGAACCTAGGACCCGCTGATTAAGAGTCAGCTGCTCTACCAACTGAGCTATGCGTCCACTCTGCCGTTCTGGCTGGCCCGAATCATCGGGAGCGCCCCCTATAGCGATTGCTCGGCGGAGGGGAAGGGGTTTTTCGCTTCTTCTTTCAAACACATTTCAGGAAAGCCCGCGGGGGCGTCCGCGCCAGCGATCGATCGCCATCAGCGTGCCGACGCAGAGCATGTTGGTCATCATCGAGGAGCCGCCGTGGCTCATGAATGGCAGCGGAATGCCGACGACCGGGGCCAGGCCCATGACCATCATCATGTTGACGGCGATGTAGAAGAAGATCGTCGCCGTCATGCCCGCGGCGAGGAGCTGCGAGAAGCGGTCGGGGGCGCGGCGGGCGACGCCGATCCCCCAGCGCAGCACGAGCGCGAAGACCGCCAGCACGAAAAGCCCGCCGACCAGGCCCCATTCCTCTGCCATCGTCGCGAAGACGAAATCGGTGTGGGCTTCGGGCAGGTATTCGAGGTGGCTCTGCGAGCCGTTGCCGAAGCCCTTGCCGAACACTCCGCCCGAGCCGATCGCGATCTTCGACTGGGTGATGTGATAGCCTGAGCCGAGTGGGTCGCTCTCGGGATCGAGGAAGATGGTCACCCGCCTGCGCTGATAGTCGTGGAGGCCGAAGAAATAGACGATGGGCGTGGCGATCACGGCGAGCATGCCGCCGCCGACGAACCAGCGCAGCGGCAGCCCGGCGAGGAACATGACGACGAAACCGCCGAAGCAGATCGCCAGCGCGGTGCCCAGGTCGGGCTGGATGATGACGAAGGCGGCCGGCACCGCGATCAGTCCCGCCGCCGGCACGAGCCCGCGCCAGCTTGCCGTCATCGGCGCGGGAAGGTCGTCGAAGAAGCGTGCCAGCACCAGCACGATGGCCGGTTTCATGAGTTCCGAGGGCTGAAGCGTCATGAAGCCCAGGTTGAGCCAGCGCTGGCTGCCGCCGCCGATTGCGCCGAGCATCTCGACCAGGACCAGCAGCACGAGCACGGCGAAGTAGATTGGATAGGCGGCGAGCTTGAACCACTCGCGCGGGATGCGGGAGAGGATCACGGCCATTATCAGGAAAATGGCGAAGCGGATCACATGGTTCAGCGCCCACGGCTGGAGGTGGCCGCCCGCGGCGGAATGGAGCACGGCCGCGCCGAACAGGACCAGCACGGTCAGCGGGACGATGATCCGCCAGGGTTGGCGCGCCACCGGCTCGGGAACGATCGAGCGGTTCATGGCGTGGGCGCAGGCGCCGGCGCGGCGGCGGCCGAGGGGGTGCCTTCCGCCGCGGTTTCGGCTCCCGGTTCGGCCGCGGGGGACTGGGCCGCGCGGACTTCGGGCTGCTTCGGCGCGGGTGCGGAGTTCTGCGCCGCGGCAGCGGCTTCGGCGGCTTCGCGCGGGACCGGCGGTGCCTTGACGCCGTACTGCGCGGCGTAACTCTGGTACCTGGCGGCCATGCGCTGCTGCGGCGTGCCGCCCCAGCCTTTCTCCATTTCGAGCAGGACGTCCATTGCCTTAACCGGATCGAACAGGAAGGTCATGACGTCGCGCGCCACGGGATAAGCCGCGCTCGAGCCGCCCCCGTGCTGGATGATCACGGCGCAGGCATAGCGCGGCTTGTCGAAAGGGGCGAAGCAGACGAAGTGGCCGTGGTCGCGGTATTTCCACGGGCCGCTCTTGCCGCTGCTGATGTGGAGGCCGACGACCTGGGCGGTGCCGGTCTTGCCCGCCAGCAGCACGTCGGGGATCGGCAGGCGGGCACGGCCGGCGGTGCCGGGGCCGTTGACCACATCGCTCATCGCATTGTGCACGAAGTCGAGATGCTCCTGCGAGATGCCCAGCGAGCGCACCTGCGGCGGGTGCGGATCGTAGACCAGCCGCGGCATCAGCTCCAGGCCGCTGGCGATGCGCGCGGTCATGACCGCCTGTTGCAGCGGGTTCACCAGCATGTAGCCCTGGCCGATGGTGGCGTTGACAGTATCGAACACTGCCCATTCCTTGCCGTATTTCTTCCGCTTCCAGGCCGGGTCGGGCACCGTTCCGTAGGATTGGCCGACCACCGGCAGCGGGAACTGCTCGCCGAGGCCCAGCCGTCGCGCCATGGCCGCGATCCTGTCCATGCCGATTTGCTGGGCGAAGTGATAGAAATAGACGTCGCAGCTCTGGTAGATGCCCTTGGCCATGTTGACCGTGCCATGGCCGCGCCGGTTCCAGCAATGGAACACGCGGTTGCCGACGCGCAGGCCGCCGTTGCAGGTAGTCGAGGCCTGGGGGTCCAGCCCCGCCTCTAAAAACGCCAGCGCAACCATCGGCTTTACCGTCGAGCCCGGCGGGAAGAGGCCGCGCAGCGCCTTGTTGCGCAGGGGCACGTGGTCGTCGTCTGACAGCATCTTCCATTCGATGCGGCCGATGCCGTCGGCGAAGCTGTTGGGGTCGAAGCTGGGCATCGACACCATGGCGAGCAGGTCGCCCGTGTGGCAGTCCATCACCACCACCGAGCCCGATTCCGGGCCGAGCCGGCGCGAGGCATAGTCCTGCAGTGGGCCGTTGATGGTCAACTGGAGCGGCTTGCCGGGCACGTCCTCGCGCGTGTCGAGATCGCGCACGATGCGGCCCGTGGCGGTGACTTCCACCCGCCGCGCGCCGGGCTTGCCGCGCAGCAGCGTCTCGAAGCGCTTTTCCAGCCCGTCCTTGCCGACTTTGTAGCCCGGGGTGATCAGCAGCGGGTTCCTGTCCTTCTCGTAGTCTTCGGCCGAGGCGGGGCCGACGTAGCCGATCAGGTGGCCGACCGAGGGGCCGGTCGGGTAATAGCGCGAAAAGCCTCGCTGCGGCACGACGCCGGGCATGTCGGGCAGCCGCACGCTGACCGCGGCGAAACGCTCCCAGTCGAGCCCCGAGGCGACCTCTACCGGCTGGAAGCCGCGCGACTTGTCGAGCTTGTCCTTGAGATCCTGGATGTCGACCGGCTCAAGCCGCAGCAGCCGGCCGAGTTCGTTCACCGTCGCATTGGCGTTGACCAGCCGCTCGGGAATGATGTCGACGCGGAAGTCGGCCCGGTTCGAGGCCAGCGGCGCGCCGTTGCGGTCGAGGATCCAACCCCGCCGCGGCGGGATCAGCGTCAGGTTGACGCGGTTGCTTTCGGCCTCGAGCTGGTACTTGCGGTTCTGCGTTACCGACAGGTAGCCGAGCCGTCCGGCCAGCAGCAGGCCGACGCCGCCCTGGATCGCGCCCAGCAGCACGATGCGGCGCTCGAAGCTGTTGCGGAGCAGGGCCGGGCTGCTGGCGGGCGCCCTCCAGATGGCCTTCCATTTCATCGGCTCGCATCCACGAAAGGAATGAGGCGGAAGCGGTCGAGTGCCGCGACGATCCGTCCGACGAAGGGATAGAACAGCACCGCCAGGATGATCTGCGGCGCCAGTACGCTGACCGGCGCACTGCCCCCGGCGGCGTTGGCCAGGCCCAGGGCGCCGAGGGCATGGGCAACGATCATCGCCGTCGCCAGCAGCCATTCCAGCGCGAAGCTGCGCCAGGGAAAGCGCAGTTCGATCAGATCGATCACGATCATCGCCGCCGACCACAGCAGGATGGCGCTGCCCATGGGCTGGCCGCTGTAGAGATCGTCGAAGAAGCCCAGCGGCAACCCGGCCCAGACCGGCAGCAGGCCGGGCCGCAACTGCCGCCAGGCGAGCAGCGTCAGGAACCCGAACGGCGGCACATAAGGGGCCGAGGCCAGGAACAGCCAGGCCGGCAGCAGCGAGGCGAGCATGACCGAGAGCCAGGGCACGCCGCGCGCCAGCAGCGGCGAGGGCGCGCGATTGATGCGCCGCCGCGAGCGGTTCTGGACGATCTTGGCCAGGCGCGACGGCATCAGCGCCCGGCATCCGCGTCGGGGGCGGTGGCCGGCGGCGTCGGTGCCTCGACCTGCTGCGTCCAGACTCTGTCGACGGCGACGAACTCGGTGGCGGCCGGGTCGCTGAGCACGCGGGCGACCGCGCCGTCGCGGGTGAGGCTGGTGACGGTGGCGATCGCGATGCCCGGCCGGTAGAGGCCGCCCGAGCCCGAAGTGACGAAGACGTCGCCCACCTTCAGCGGGTTGATCCCGAGATTGATCAGGCGAAGCTGCAGGCTGCCGTCGCCGCGCCCCTGGGCGAAGGCGGCGACGCCATCGTCGGCGCGGCGCGCGGGCACGACGCTTTCGGTGTCGGTGATCAGCAATACGCGCGCGCTCGACTGGCCGACCTCGAGCACGCGCCCGATCAGGCCGAGCGGCGAGTGCACCGGCATGCCGACCGTCACGCCCCGGTCCGCGCCGACCCCGATCGTGGCGAAGCGGCGCGTACTGGAGCCGGTCGCGGCGACGAGCTGGGCGAAGGCGACGGGCTTCTGGTCTTCCTGCATCAGACCGAGCAGCGCCTTGAGCCGGACGTTCTCCTCGGCCGTGGCCTGTGCTTCGACAAGCCGGGTCTTCGCCTCGGCAAGTTCGCGTTCGAGCTTGGCGTTGCGCGCGCCGGCCAGCGCATAGCCGCGCACGATCTCGAAGAAGCCGTGGCTTGCGTTCCGGCTTTCGGCGGCGACCCTGCCTCCCGGCGCCGCCGCGTCGGCCGCGACGCTGCGCAGGCCGGAGAAGCTGCCCGGATCGACGATCGACACGATCAGGAAGCCGCCGCCGACAAGCGCGCCGACGATTCCGGCGATATAGCCGAAGAAAGTGCCGTATTGCGCCCTGCGGGAATAACCGGAGCGCCGGTTCGGTGGCGGCGCCATGGGGTGCTATCTACCTCCTGGCGATCAGGCCGTCATCAGCACGCCGCGATAGACCGGGTCTTCCATCGCCCGGCCCGTACCCAGCGCGACGCAGGACAACGGATCTTCGGCGATGCTGACGGGCAGACCCGTTTCCTCGCGCAGATAATCGTCGAGCCCCTGGATCAGCGCGCCGCCGCCGGTGAGCACGATGCCCTGGTCGACGATGTCGGCGGCGAGTTCGGGCGCGGTGTTTTCCAGCGCGATGCGCACGCCCTCGATGATCGCGCCGATCGGCTCGGACAGCGCTTCGGCGATGTTCGCCTGGGTGATCGTGATCTCCTTGGGCACGCCGTTGACCAGGTCGCGGCCCTTGATGTGGATTGTCTCGCCGACGCCGTCGGCCGGAACCATGGCGATGGCATAGTCCTTCTTGATCCGCTCGGCGGTGGATTCGCCGATCAGCAGGTTGTGGTGGCGGCGCACGTAGGACACGATGGCATCGTCCATCTTGTCGCCGCCGACGCGCACCGAAGTGGTGTAGGCGAGACCGCGCAGCGATAGCACGGCGACTTCGGTGGTGCCGCCGCCGATGTCGACGACCATCGAGCCGACCGGCTCCGTCACCGGCATGTCGGCGCCGATCGCCGCGGCCATCGGCTCGAGGATCAGGTAGACTTGGCTGGCGCCCGCGTTCGAGGCGGCGTCGCGGATGGCGCGGCGCTCGACCGAGGTGGAGCCGGAAGGCACGCAGATGACGATTTCGGGATAGCGGAACAGGCTGCGCTTGCCGTGGACCTTGCGGATGAAGTGCTTGATCATCTCTTCCGCGATCTCGATGTCGGCGATGACGCCGTCGCGCAGCGGGCGGATCGCCTCGATGTTGTCGGGCGTCTTGCCCATCATCATCTTGGCGTCGTCGCCCACCGCCTTGACCCGCTTGACGCCGTTGATCGTTTCGATGGCGACGACCGAAGGTTCGTTGAGCACGATGCCGCGGTCCTGCACATAGACCAGCGTGTTCGCCGTTCCGAGATCGATAGCCATGTTCTGTGAGCCGAACTTGAAGAATCGCGATCTCAACGAAGCCATTGAAAAATCCGTAACTTGCCGGACACTTACCGCAAAGTCCTGCGGCAGCGGCGAACCGGCTGGTGAGCGAGGAAGGCGGCTTCCTAGCTTAAGAATCGCCGAAACGCCAAAATTTTGTCGCGAGAATTGGGGGATAGTCCGCAGGTTCCGGTCTCGAATTTGCGACGCTTCGTCGCTAAGCGGTGGGAGTGCCTCAGTCCGCCCATCGAATCCGGCGTCTGCCCGAGGAACTCGTCAACCGCATCGCCGCCGGCGAGGTGGTCGAGCGCCCGGCTTCCGCGCTCAAGGAACTGGTCGAGAACGCGATAGATGCGGGCGCGCGGACGATCGCCGTGCGGCTCGGCCAAGGCGGGCTCGACCTTGTCGAAGTGACCGACGACGGCTGCGGCATGACCCCGGACGAGATCGCGCTGGCGTTGGAGCGCCACGCCACCTCGAAGCTGCCCGACGCGCATATAGAGCGCGTCGCGACGTTGGGCTTCCGCGGCGAGGCGCTGCCTTCGATTGCCAGCGTCGCGCGGCTGACGATCGAGAGCCGTCCCCGGATGCGGGACGGCGGCAGCGGCGAAGGCTGGAAGCGCGTGGTCGACCACGGCGAGCTTGCCGGCGATGGCCCCGCCGCGCTGCCGCCGGGCACGCGCATCCGGATGGAGAGCCTGTTCGGCAAGGTGCCGGTGCGGCGCAAGTTCCTGCGCTCCGCCCGGTCGGAATATGCCGCCTGCCTCGACGTGGTCCGTCGCCTCGCCATGGCCCGGCCGGAGATCGGCTTCACGCTGGAGCACGATGGGCGCCGCGTGCTGCAGGTGCAGGCCGGCGAGGCGCTGGCCGCGCGTGTCTCCCGGCTCGTCGCGCGGGAGCTTGCCGGGGATGGCGTGGTGATAGATGCCGAGCGCGGGTCCGCCCGGCTCAGGGGGGTGGCGGGCCTACCCACCTTCAATCGCGGCGTGGCTGACCACCAGTATCTTTTCGTCAACGGCCGTCCGGTGCGCGATCGGCTGCTGATCGGCGCCGTGCGCGGCGCTTATGCCGATATGCTGGCGCGCGACCGTCATGCGGTGCTGGCGCTGTTCCTCGAGCTTCCGCCCGAGGAGGTGGACGTCAACGTCCATCCCGCCAAGACCGAGGTGCGCTTTCGCGATCCCGCCTTCGTGCGCGGTTTCCTGGTCGGCGCGCTGCGCCATGCGCTCGACGCGGCCGGTCAGAAGAGCGCGCAGAGCCCCGCTGCCGGCGCGATGGCGAACTGGCAGGTGGAGCCGCCGGCAGCGGCGCCGCTGCCGTCCCTGTCGGTTCCGGCGTCGGTTCCGGCGGGGCGCAACCTGTTCTCTACCTTCGACGGGCCGCCCTCGCGCGTGAGCGAGGGGGGGCAGGTCTGGCGCGGCTACGAACAGGCGCAGATGGCCCCCGCCGGCAGGGCTGAGCCCGCCGTGGAGATGCCGGAGGCGGTCGCCAGCTATCCGCTCGGCGTCGCGCGCGGGCAGGTCGCGGGCACCTACATCGTCGCCGAGGCCGAGGATGGGCTCGTCATCGTCGACCAGCACGCGGCGCACGAGCGGCTCGTGCTCGAACGGCTGCGCGCCGCCGGCGCGGGCGAGGCGGCGGCCGCCGCCCAGGCGCTGCTGCTGCCCGAAGTGGTCGAACTGGAAGAGCCGGCCTGCGACCGGCTGGAGGAGAAGGCGGCAGAGCTGGCCCGCTACGGCCTGGCACTGGAGCGTTTCGGCCCGGCCGCGATGCTGGTGCGCGCGGTGCCGGCGGCGCTGGGCAGAAGCGATGTCCAGGCGCTGGTCCGCGACGTCGCCGACGACCTCGCCCAGAACGGCGACGCGCTGCTGCTCGGCGAGCGGCTCGACCACGTGCTGGCGACGATGGCCTGCCATGGCTCGGTTCGCGCCGGCCGTGCGCTGTCGGTGGCCGAGATGAATGCGCTGCTGCGCGAGATGGAGCGGACCCCGCGCTCGGGCCAGTGCAACCACGGCCGCCCTACCTGGGTCAAGCTGGCGCATGGCGACATCGAGAAGCTGTTCGGGCGCAAGTGAGGTGGGCGGAAGCGCCCCGGAGGATCGCCTTCAGGCTTGCTTCGCGCGATGGGCCCGCGCCCAGGCGAGAATGTCCCGCCGCGCCCACGCCAGCGTGTAGAAGCAGGGCCGATAGCGGCCTTCCCGGTACAGCTCCATGCGCCGCGGCGCGAAGCGCAGCGCGTCGTTGGTGGCGAACTCGTGCTCGCCGACGCGCAGGACGAAGGCGCCGCCCCGTTCGGGAATGGCGCCGATGAACGACAGTTCGGGGCTGATCTCGGCGACCTTGGGGTCGTGCCACCAGGACCAGCTGCTGATGCCGCGAATGGCGGGATTGAGCGCGAGCAGGTCGGCAAGGCGCAAGTAGAGATCGGCATAGCCACGGGCGTTGAAATGCCTGACCAGCCGGCGATCGAAATGAAGCCCCCAGAGCGCCTTTACTCCGCCGAGCCGCCCGACCATCCGGGCCATTGTCAGGGCCTGTCGCGGGCCGCCGCGCAAGGCCAGGCCGCGGGGAATGCCGCCGATCGGATCGAGCATCTCGACTCCGCAGGGCAGCAGCCGTCCGCGGCACACCGCGAAGTCCTTGGCAAACGGATCGTGCCCGTGGCGGAAGAAGCCCCGACGCCCCTTGGCGACGTCGGCGAAGACGCGGGCGAGATGGCCGTCCAGCAGGCCGCGCGCCTCGGGCGTCAGGCGTATATCGGTGGCGGGCCCTTGCTCGATCGTGCGCGCGATCAGGTGCAGCAGGACCAGGCGGTGGTAGGCTTCCACCGCCTCGGCGCCGCCGGCCCCTTCGATTGCCGCGCAGGTGGTCCGGGCTTCGTCCGGCACCGCATGATACTGCGCGCCCGGCGGCAGCCGCGCGAAGGCGGCGAGATAGCCTGCGATGGGGTGATCGGCCAGCGTCCGCGGCGCGCGCGCCGTCAAGCCGGCCTCGATCTCGCCGGCCAGAACGGCAATCGTGTCCGGGGACGGCGCCCGGCCGGGGATGGTTTCTGTCCGCTCCAAGGATACGTCCTTTGCGGCGCCTCCATATCCCTGGCAGATGGAGGATTTGTTAATGTTTCCCGGCGTCAGTGCCCGAGGATGAGCCGCGCGAAGAGCGTGTAGCCCCACGGGTCCTTGCCATAGGCCGCATCGAGCGCGGCGGGCTTGGCGTAGACCGCTGCCGATCCGCCCAGCGCCAGCTCGAACGGCCCGAGCGGAACGCGCCGCGCATAGCCGAGCTGGAACTTGCTGACGCGGAACGCGCGGTCGTGCAGCGGGTCGGCATGGTCGGGAAACAGCTCGGCATTGGCGGCGTTCTCGAAGCGGCCGAACAGCGTGTTGCGGCGGTCGATGTTCCAGTTCGCCTCGGCCAGCCAGGCGGTGAGCGAGGGGCCGGGCACGCGATCCTTGTTGCTGAAGGCGAGCATCGCCGAAATGCCCCTGCCGTCGTTGTAATGGGCCGAGGCGCTGAAGCGGTGCTCGTCCTCGCCGGGGTGGAGCGCTTCGGGTTCGGAGATCTCGCCGTAGCTCGCCTGGAACGCCCAGCGCGGCAAGGGCGTCAGCGTCGCGCGCACCGACCAGCTATCGAGCCGGGGCGTCTCGATGTCCCAGCGGTGCTCGTCCGGCTCGGCGCCGCGGAAGCCCGACGCCTCGATCTGGAGCGCCGAGGTGGCGAGGCCGAGCGTTACGACGCCATAGGAGATGTGCGTCGAATCGAACCAGTGGTGCGTGATCGGCGGCTCGGGATTGTAGCGTGCCGAGGTGCGATGGCCGAAGGCGCTGGGGCCGAGCGCGGGCTCACCGACCGGGCCGCCGTAGAGGAACAGGCTGGCGTCCTTGCCGAGATCGACGTCGACCCGGCCGGCCAGTTCCATGACCAGGTCGTGCGGGTGCTGCCGGTCGACCAGCGCCGCGCCGCCGGCGGTCTCGCCCGTGGCGAAGAGGTTGGGATAGCCGCGCGCCGACATCAGCGGCTCGAGGCTGAGCGCCGCCCTGAGCTGGATGCGGCCCCATCCGGCCTCGCGCTCCCCGCTCAGCATCAGCATCGAGGTGGCATAGAGCTTGTCGTCGCCGCGCGGGCCGGAATGATCGGTGTATTGCAGCGAGACGGCGCCGTGCGTCATCATCGTCCAGTCGTTCCCGACCGAAACATGCAGGCCGTGCATCGGGCCCTCCGCGCCCGGCAGGCGTGCGGTGCCCGAACCGTCGGTATAGGGCGCGACATGGTGGGCCGGGCTGGAAACCCGGGCCGGGCCGTCTTTCATCTGCACGGCATCGGCGTGGTCTGCATGGGCATGGGCATGGGCAAGGGCATGGGCATGGGCATGGGCATGGTCGTGCGTCTGCCCGAAAGCGGCGGGCGCGAGCGTCGTGGCGCAGGCGAGCGCCAGCATCGTTCTGATCGTCATTGTTCTGGTCCTGATCGCGTTGTCGGTCTGGCGCGCAAGGCGCGCGCCGGCTCGTTTCGCGGTCAGGCGCGGGGTGGGGGCGTATCGGGTCCGGAAACGCGGCCGACTATGGGCGGGGTGGGGCGCGCCTCGGGCGGGACGGCCGCGAATCGCGTCGCTGCCATCGGCCGCGGGACGCCGGCGAGAGGCGCGATGCAGCCGATGCAGTCATGCGCGGGCTGAGCGTGGCGTGGCGGGTCTTCCCGCTTGTGCCGGGAATGCCCGTGGTGGCCGCTCGTCGCCATGGTCTCCGCCGGCGGGCAATGCAGCGGCGCCGCTGCCGCCGGCAGAGCCAGGCAGAAGGCCAGCAGGGCCAGAAGCAGGCGGCGGATCATGCGGCGGTACTAGCGGGAATTCGTCCCTTCCGCCACTCAGACGTTGAACCGGAAGTGCATGACGTCGCCGTCCTGCACCACATAGTCCTTGCCCTCCTGGCGCAGCTTGCCCGCGTCCTTGGCGCCGGTCTCGCCGCCAAGCGACACATAGTCGTCGTAGGCGATGGTCTCGGCGCGGATGAAGCCGCGCTGCATATCGGAATGGATTTCGCCCGCGGCCTCCGGCGCCTTGGCGCCCTTGTGGACGGTCCAGGCGCGCGCTTCCTTGGGGCCGACGGTGAAGAAGGTGATGAGGTGCAGCAGGTCGTAGCCCGAGCGGATCACGCGGGCGAGGCCGGTTTCCGACAGGCCCAGCTCCGCGAGGAAGGCCATGCGCTCATCCGCATCCATGCCGACGAGATCGGCCTCGATCGCGGCCGAGACGATCACCGCGTTGGCGCCCTCGGCCTTCGCCTTCTCGAACACGCGCGCCGAATGGGCATTGCCGCTGGTCGCCGCCTCTTCCTCGACGTTGCAGACGTAGAGCACGGGCTTGGCGGTGAGGAGCTGCGCCTGGCGGAACACGCGTTCCTCCTCCTCGTCCCTGGGCTGCGTCAGGCGCGCCGGCTTGCCTTCGCGCAGCAGCTCCAGCGCCTGGCCGAGCACCGCGGCGATCAGCTTGGATTCCTTGTCGCCCTGCGCCGCCTTCTTCTGCGCGGCGGGAACGCGCTTTTCCAGGCTGTCGAGGTCGGCCAGCATCAGTTCGGTCTCGACCGTCTCGGCGTCGGAGATCGGATCGACCCGGTTGTCGACGTGCTGGATGTCGTCGTTCTCGAAGCAGCGCAGGACGTGGACGATCGCGTCCACCTCGCGGATGTTGCCGAGGAACTGGTTGCCCAGCCCTTCGCCCTTGCTGGCGCCGCGCACCAGGCCGGCGATGTCGACGAACGAAAGCTGCGTCGGGATGATCTTGCCCGAGCCGGCGATTTTCGCCAGCGCGTCGAGCCGCGCATCGGGCACGCCGACCTGGCCGACGTTGGGCTCGATCGTGCAGAACGGATAGTTCGCCGCCTGCGCCGCCTGCGTTTCGGTCAGCGCATTGAACAGCGTCGACTTGCCAACGTTCGGCAGGCCGACGATTCCGCAACGAAAACCCATGATCTACTCCAATCAGCGCTTGAGCCGGCGCCCATACCGGCGCGCGCGGCAAAACGCCAGTTGGTTGGATCAGTCGAGCACCGCTTTGGCCCAGGGGCCGTAGGGACCGTCGCCCAGCAGGGCGAGCTGGGTTTCCGCCGAGACGCGGTTGATCGCCTCCTGCGGCTTGGGCGCCGGATGGACCGGGCGGCGCAGCGGGCGCGTGCCGGCCGGCATCGCGGCGATTTCGGCGATCGCCCGGGGTACGTCGAGCGGATCGGGCGCGCCGGGCCAGCTTGCCGGCTGTGCGCCCGGCGCGGCGGGCTTCATCCGCGCGACGAGATCGGGATAGCCGTCGGTATGGCGGCTTTCGGCCCGTGCCGCGAGCGCGGCGGTCAGCCGCGCGCGGTTGGCGCCGATGCCGGTGGGATATCCGCCGGGTTGGATGATGCAGACTTCGATGCCGTGGGGCGCCAGCTCGTAGGCGAGCTGCTCGCTGGCCGATTCGACCGCGAACTTGGTCGCCGAATAGACGCCGCCGGCCGGCATGACCACGCGTCCCACCTGCGAGGAGACGTTGACGATCAGCCCCGACTTGCGCCGCCGCATGCCCGGCAGGACCGCCCGGACCAGCCGATGCTGGCCGAAGACGTTGGTATCGAACGAGAGCCGGACGGATTCCATGTCCTGCACCTCGACAGGCCCGTGGATGTTGATCCCGGCGTTGTTGACCAGCACGTCGAGCGGACCGCCGTTGCGCTTTTCCGCTTCGGCGACGGCGGCCTCGGCCTGTTCCTCTGAGAGCACGTCGAGCGGCAGGACATGAAGGTCCAGCTTCTCGTCCTGCGCGATCCGGGCCAGTTCCTCGCCCTCGGGCCGCGGCAGGTTGCGCATGGTCGCGAAGACGCGGGCGCCGAGCCGCGCGTAATGCAGCGCGCCGAGCCTGCCGAAGCCCGACGATGCGCCCGTGACGAGGAAGCTCTTTCCCGCGAGGCTGGCGGTGGCGGGAGCGGGCCGGGCGGCGGCGGGAACGGCGGCCGCGGCGGCCAGCGCTCCGCTTCCGGCCAGCAGGTGACGGCGGCTGATATCCGACATGGCGTCCTCCTCTCGTTCGGTACGGGGGGAAGAATAGCCTTGCGGTCCGGCGAGTCGAGCGCCGATCTGCCGTCGTCCCGGGTCAAGCTCGGGGCGGCTCGTTCGCCATCATTCCTGCAGGCGCAGGGCCACGTCGTTCATGAAGCGCGTGTCGTCGCCTCTGGCCAGCCATTCCGCCTCGGCCGCTACGGCGCCGAGCATGTCGGCCAGGTCGTCCATTTCCGTCTTGGCGTAGTTGCCCAGGACGTAGCCGGTTACCCGACCCTTGTGTCCGGGGTGGCCGATGCCGATGCGTACGCGGCGAAAGTCGGGGCCCAGATGCTGGTCGATCGAGCGCAACCCGTTATGGCCGGCGGTTCCGCCGCCCTGCTTCACCTTGATCTTGAACGGCGCGAGGTCGAGTTCGTCGTGGAACACGGTGAGCGCCTCGGTGCCGAGCTTGTAGAAACGCAGCGCCTCGCCCACCGCGCGGCCGCTTTCGTTCATGAAGGTGGCGGGCTTGAGCAGCAGGATCTTGTCGCCACCGATGCGGCCTTCCTGGAGCCAGCCCAGAAACTTCTTCTGCACCGGGCCGAAGCCATGGACCTCGGCGATGGTGTCGAGCGCCATGAAGCCCACGTTGTGCCGGTTCATCGCATATTGCGGACCGGGATTGCCGAGGCCGACCCAGAGCTGCATGGCTTTCCCGGAATTGCCCTAGATATGGCGTTGCCCCGGACCCGCCTGCGCGGAGGCAGGCAGGTCCGGGACGATGCTTATTCCTGTTCCTCTGCCGGCGTCGAGTTGTCGCCTTCCTCGCTGCGCAGGCCCGAGGGCGCGACGATCGTCGCGATGGTGAAGTCGCGATCGGTGATCGCGCTTTCGATGCCCGCCGGCAGCGTGACGTGGCTGATGTGGATCGAATCGCCGACGTCGCGGCCGGTAACGTCGATCGACACGAAGTCCGGGATCGCATCGGGCGAGCAGATCAGATCCAGCTCGTGGCGAACGACGTTGAGCACGCCGCCGCGCTTGAGGCCCGGCGACAGCTCTTCGTTGGCGAAGACCACCGGCACGTTGACGCGGACCTTGGCGTCCTTCGAGACGCGCAGGAAGTCCGCGTGCAGCGGGCGGTCGGTGACGGGATGAAAGGCAACGTCCTTAGGCAGCGTCCGCACGGCCTTGCCGTCGACGGTGACGTCGACGATCGTGTTGAAGAAGTAGCCGGTGCCGAGCTGGCGGACCAGTTCCTTCTCCTCGACGTGGATCGTCAGCGGTGCTTCGTTGTCACCATAGACGACGGCGGGGACGCGGCCGGAACGACGCAGGGCGCGGGAGGCTCCCTTGCCTGCCCGATCGCGCGTCTCGGCCGGCAGCTTAAGCGTATCGCTCATTTTACTTGCCTTTCGAAAGCGGTTGATATGGTCACGGTTCGCCGTCACGCCTCCAGGGATGACCATGACGGGAAGCGCGGGCCGTTAGCCGGATTACGGGGAAAAGGCAAGGCGGGGGCATTTCGCGCCATCCGCGTTTCGCGCCGTGCCGGCCGTGATCCGGGGACGACGGCATAGTTACTGCACCCGCGTCACCTTGTAGCCTCTTTCCGCCAGCAGCGCCGGCAGACCCTCCGGCCCGGCCATGTGCGCGGCGCCCACCGCGACGAATGGCTTGTCTCCCCGCGCCAGCATTTCCGCCAGCCGCGCGCTCCAGGCGTGGTTGCGGGCGGTGAACAGCGCCTCGCGCAGTTCGGGGTCGGCCAGCAGGCCCTCGCGCGTCTCGGCCTCGATCCGGGCCATGTCGCCCTTGCGCCAGGCGGCGGCGAGGTCCTCGTCCTCGCCGGCGAGGCTTGCGGCATCGCGCAGCACCGCGACGAGCAGGTCCTGCTGCTCCTTCTCGGGCAGGCGGTCGAAGATGCCGAGCTGGGCGGCGGCGCCTTCCAGTTCGATTACCGGCCGTCCGCCGGCCGCCGCCAGCACGGCCCGGTCGATGCCGTTGGCCGCATCGTTCGCGCTTTCACCCGCGCGCGCCAGCGTCAGTGCCGCCGCCCAGGTCTCTACCCCGGCGAAGTGGCTCTCGCGTGCGCCGGCCCTGGCCAGCGTCTCGGCCAGGCTCTGGCGTAGCTCGGGCGGAACTCGCGCGGAGAGCGGCGGCAGGCCGGGGCTGTGCGCCAGCGCCGCGAAGGTCCGCTGCAGCGCCTGGGTATCGGCGAGATCGGCAACCTCGACGACCACCCGGTCCGATTCGCCGAGCGCGCGGTCGACCGCCGGCGAGCGCCACCGGGCGGGGCGCTTCAGCGAATGGATCGTGCCGAACAGATGGCCGCGCTCGCCCTGTGGACCTTCGACGCGCCAGAGCGCTGGCTGCGCGCTTTCCGGCTCGGACGCGCAGCCGGCCAGCGCCAGCA
>Ga0172382_10006832_pt1 | contig 16417 bp, 17 predicted proteins | sample Leawel138RmetaG_FD_122245 | JGI IMG/M metagenome (GOLD analysis project Ga0172382, IMG submission 122245) | Leachate microbial communities from a municipal landfill in Southern Ontario, Canada - Leachate well 138R metaG | ecosystem: Engineered > Solid waste > Landfill > Unclassified | place...
CGGGGGGGTTCCCCCGGTGGGGGGGGGGGCCGGGGGGGGGGGGCGCCCCCCCCCCCCCCCTGTCTCTATTGCGCAAGGCTTTTCCTTCCCTACCCTGTACGGCTCTCCCCTAATTCCCTCCTACGCAACAGGCCGTAAAGATGCCGTCACGGGGGTGGAGATGGAAACGGAGGTAGGCTCCCTCCCTCCCTCCCATAGCAGAATACCTCCTCCACCCTCACCGTGGATCACAACATTCTAAAGAGCCCCCGAAGAGTATCTCTCAGGAGTACGCCGCATGGACTACCTTGAGGAGTTTCCCGTTCTCATCATCGACGACGAGCTGCACTCGGACACCGCCGAAGGCCGGGCATCGCGGGAGATCGTGAAGGAACTGAAGACCGACGACTTTATCGTCGTCGAAGCCCTGACCGCCCGCGACGGAGTTCACGCATTCCTCACGCACCCCCACGCGAGCTGCATCGTCATCGACTGGGAACTCACCCCATCGGCTGCGGACGGCATGCTCACCGCACGGGACGTCATCACCCTCATCCGGGAGAGGAACCCGAAGATCCCGATCTTTCTGAACACCGAGAAACTGGCGATCTCCGCCATACCGCTCGACGTCATATCCCGGATCGACGGCTACATCTGGAAACTCGAGGACACCCCGGGGTTCATCGCCGGTCACATCAAACGAGCGGCAAAGAACTACCTCGCCGACGTCCTCCCGCCGTTCTTCCGGGGGTTGATGGATTACGTCGAGGATTACCGTTACTCCTGGCATACACCGGGGCATATGGGGGGTGTTGCGTTCCTGAAAAGCGCTGCAGGCCGGGTCTTCTACAACTTCTTCGGCGAGAACACGTTACGGGCCGACCTCTCGGTCTCAGTTCCCGAGCTTGGATCGCTTCTCGAACACTCCGGCGTCGTCGGGGAAGCAGAGCGGATGGCTGCGGAGGTTTTCGGAGCCGACCGGACCTACTTCGTCACCGGCGGCACGTCGGCGGCAAACAAGATCGTCTGTTTTGCGACCGTCACTCCCGGAGATATCGTTCTCGTCGACCGGAACTGCCACAAATCCGTCATGCAGGCGATCATCATGACCGGCGCCGTTCCGGTCTATCTCATACCCGCGAGAAACGAGTACGGGATCATAGGACCCATTCGCAGCCGCGAATTCCATCCCGGGGTCATCATGGAGAAGATCCGGAACAATCCGCTCATAGAAGACCCGGCATCGCAGGCGGTCAGGCTTGCCGTTATCACGAACTCCACGTACGACGGGATCTGCTATAATGCAGACCGGATCGAGGAGCAGCTGCAGGATGTAGTCCCGTACCTCCTCTTCGATGAGGCGTGGTCGGGCTACGCGAGGTTCCACCCCCTCTACACCGGGCGGTTCGGGATGCATGCAACCGATACCGCCGGCCCGACGGTCTTTGCCACCCAATCAACCCATAAAGTCCTCGCCGCCTTCTCGCAGGGCTCGATGCTCCACGTCAGGCAGGGCAGGGGCCCCGTCGACCATTCAAGGTTCAACGAGGCGTTCATGATGTTCACATCCACCTCTCCCCAGTACACCATCATCGCGTCCCTCGATGTCGCCGCCAGGATGATGGCCGGGCATTCGGGGAGGTTCCTCGTCGAGGAGGCGATCGAGGAGGCGATAGTGTTCCGGAAGAAGATGGTGACGGTGGCCGAGGAGATCCGTGCAAGCCCTCTTCGGGGGGGTGACTACTGGTGGTTCACCGTCTGGCAGCCCGACTGCATCATGGACCAGGAGACGGAGCGGGCACTTCCGGAGGTGGATGATGCGCTTCTCCGGAACAACGCCGGGTGCTGGCACTTAAACCCTTACGACGCATGGCACGGTTTTGACGGGATCGAGGAGGGGCACGCCATGCTCGACCCCATCAAGGTGACCATTCTCACCCCGGGGATCAGGCCGGGTGGGGGTATGGAGGAGCGAGGTATACCGGCAAGCATCGTCACGAAATATCTCAGGAAGAGCGGGATCGTCGTCGAGAAGACCGGATACTACTCGTTCCTGGTTCTCTTCACGCTCGGGATCACGAAGGGCAAGTCGGGGACACTCCTTGCGGAACTCTTCCGATTCAAGGCCCTCTACGACGGAAACAGCCCGCTCGAAGAGGTCTTCCCTGATCTCGTGCGCCAGTATCCCGCCCGGTACTCCGGCCGGGGGCTTGCCGATCTCTCCCGGGAGATGCACGAGTACCTGAAGGAGAAGGCGATCGCCGATCTCGCTCGGCGGGTCTACGCGACGCTACCGGAACCGGCGATGACTCCGGCAGAGGCATACCGGCGGTTGGTGCGGGGCGCGGTGACGGCGGTGCCCGCAAGCGAACTCGAGGGGAGGACGGTCGCGGTGATGGTCGTGCCCTATCCGCCGGGGATACCGGTCATCATGCCAGGGGAGCGGTGCGGGGCGGCCACGCGGGCGATCGTCGATTACCTCACCTCCCTGCAGGAGTTCGACACCATCTTCCCCGGGTTCGAGAACGAGGTGCACGGGGCGGACGCCGTGGTAGGGGACGGCCGGCGGGTCTACTACGTCTACTGCGTCGCGGAGTGATGATCGCCCGGTCACCCGCGGACCTTACCGCGGGCGAGCGAGGCGAAGATGCCCAGTGTGCAGAGTATGGTGAATGCGGTGAACGCCAGATGGAGACTCGCCATGAACGGCTCCTGGACATCCGGCCGGATCTGTGTCGACCCTATGATGAGGGCGAAGACGGCGGTGACGAACCCGAGCGAGAGCATCATCCCGGTCGTCCGCATGGTGCCGAGCATCCCCGACGCAACACCGTAGAGAGACCGGTCGACCGAACTCATCACGGCGTTGGTGTTCGGTGAGGAGAAGAGGGCAAACCCGAACCCGAGGAGGACGAGGCTTGCGATGATCTGCTCTATCGGGGTTGCCGGGGTCAGGAACGTGAGGAGGAAGAGGCCGATGGCGGTGAGTCCCATTCCTGCTGAGGCAATATACCGCGGTTCGATCCGGTCGGAGAGCCGACCGGCCGGGGTTGCGAAGATCGTCTGGATGATCGGTTGCGTGATCAGGATGAGCCCCGCGGTCCCGGGATCAAACCCCCTGACCACCTGGAGGTAGAGGGAGAGGAGGAACCCGATGGCGAACGTCGCCCCGTAGTTGATCAGGGCGGCGAGGTTTGAGAAGGCGAACGCCCGGTTCGATGCAAGGAGCGGGATGTTGAGGACCGGAGCCGGTGTCCGGGTCTCCCAGATATAGAAGATCACGGCGAGCACCACGCCGGCGATGATTGCCAGAACACCGCCAATCTCCGGGAGTCGCGAGAACCCGTACATCACGGCAAGGAGCATTGCGCCGTAGAAGACCGAGCCTACGATATCGAACCGTTCTTCACATGCATCCGCCCATTCCCCGGCGAGGTGGCGGCGGACCTGGTAGATGATGTAGATGCCGAGGGGTATGTTTGTCAGAAAGATGCTTCGCCAGGTGAAGAACTCGGTGAGGTAGCCGCCGAGGAACGGTCCGATGGAGAGGCCGATGTAGACGGCGGTGACGTTGATCCCGAGTGCCTGCCCCCGCCGCTCGGGCGGAAAGACCGAGGTTATCATGGCGATGCCGGTGCCGTAGATCATGGCGCTCCCGATACCCTCGATGAACCGGAGTATGATGAGCTGCAACCCCGATGCCGCGAGCGCGGAGAGGAGAGCCGATACCGTGAAGATGATGATGCCGATGGTGAAGATCCGTTTTCGTCCGTAGATGTCGGCACACCGCCCGAGCGGAACCAGGAACATGACGGTCCCGAGAAGATAGGATGAGGCGACGAGGCTGAGCGAGACGGCATCGAGAGCGAACTCCGCGGCGATGGATGGGAGCGCGATATTCAATGCCGAACTCATGAACGGGGTGAGGAACGCCGCGAGGGTGGCGACGATGAGGACGGTCCGGCGCTCAGCGGTATCGGGGGCGGGCATGGAGGCTCTTTGCTGCGGCATTTACTTGAGTTTGGGGTGGCCGGGGAGTAAAGGGTTGTGATGTTGTGCTTTTCTGTGGGGCGGTGTCTGGTGGGGGCGGCCGACCATTGTTTCAGGCTCCCGGTTGCAATGAAGCCGCCCTGGAGAGCAGATCATGGGCACTTCGGCAGATCTTGGAGCAGAGACTGTTAAGAGATGGTTTTTCGCGCATTCCTTTCGATAGTTTTCACGTGCTGAGTGCAGGGTGGTCGGGATGATGCCGGATCACCTGCCGACGGTACGGTGCCGGGCAGGAACCTGCTCGGCTGAGAATAATGAAATGGAGAGGAGCGGGTTAGCCAGTAGTACTCTTTACATTAACCGATAACATAAGCAAATTATTTGCACATTCGGGTTTTGTTGGAGAAAGAGCCCTGGTTCCGTCGCGAGTAATCTCTTGTTTCACTACCTATTTTTCGGAAAAATTCCATGAAGTGGGGTTTAATATTCCGCGCAACACTTTTTCCGCACTGCGCTTGTCCTTCAGAAAGGTGCGGAATGGGCGTTTTCCGGCGAAATGCCCATGTTCCTGTGTGTTATTCCGGAGACACTTGGATGATCCCTCACGTGCCGAGATCGACGTAATACTTGCGTATATAAAACGTGTAAAGAAATTGGACAGAATTTTTATACGGAGATCTTCCGATGTCTCATCGGTGGGTTCTGATGAAGATCAGCCGCATTATAGGACTTCTGGCCGTCGTCGCCTTCATCGTGCCGATGGTTTCAGCTGCAGGTATCGGAAACGAAAATGACGGAGTCGCGGGACTTCTCTCGCAGGCGGACGGGTATGGAACTCGTGAGTATTTTACGATCACACAGGGAGAGACTGATATTCATCTGCAAGCCGTACCGGCTGGTATATCCTTACTGAATATCGACTTAAACTGGTTTACTCCGGACCACTCCCTGAAATTGGAGATCTACAGACCGAATGGAAGCCTGTATGGTTCGTACCATGATGATTCTGGCGGACGTCTGGATGGACGGATCCGTGTAGATATAAACAGCCCTGCATCAGGTACCTGGAGACTTAACGTGTATGGTGAGAGTGTGACAGAAACTATTCCGTATATTCTGAATTGCAATGCTTATGTTTAAATGATTACCTCTCACATGCTTTCAACAAAGCCGAACTCCTACCAAACCAAATCATTTTATTGATACCGGTTTCATGTAAATCCATGGTCACAGGGATGCGGATTACCGGAATCGCTCTGGTCATCTTCTGCCTTGCACTGCTGCCGTCTGCCGCATCTGCCACTGCCGTTCAGGACGCATATCCGGAAAAGGTGCCGTTGGACGATCTGATGCCGGTGTTCGTCTGGAATATCCCTCTAGATATTGTCATTCTCGGATTCGTATCCGTATTCGTTCCGGTGCTCTTTGTCCCGATGCAGCTCGTATTCTCGCTGCTCGTATGGCTGCATTTCGGCCATAAGAGGGTCCTGCGCAATAACGTCCTTGAGAACGAAACCCGGAATGCAGTGTACCTATGCATACGTGATAATCCGGGAATCAATACAAGCTCTCTCTCCCAATTGCTCGGGATGAATATCGGAACCCTCCGCTACCACGTAGAGCTGTTATGCAGGATGGGAAAGGTCGTCCCCGAGCCGAACAGCAGAGGCATGAGATATTACGTCGACACGGGCACCAGTCCCGGTCTGGAACGAAAAGTGGCGGGATATATCAACGAGCAGGCAAAGAGTCGGATACTCAATGTCGTTTTGCAGCACCCGGGAAGCACGAGAAAAGAGATCGCGGCCCGGCTCATTATGTCGGGCGCGAACGTCACCTGGCATATGAAACCGCTGTTCCGGGACGGTATTGTCAGAGACGAGAAGAAAGGACGGTTCGTACACTACTACATCTGCGCCGATGCGAAAGAGTGTGTACAAGCCCACGGTTCGTGGAAGCCCGCGATCTCCGGGGAGCGTGTGCCCGGCACCGGTATCCGATTGCCGTTCGATAGTTCTCTATAACTGCACCGTTTGCCCCTTTTCCCGGATCATCCCGCGGCTTATCGAGGATGCGTTCAGAATTTCCGGACGCCGCCTGCACGTCATGCATGGACAACGGAGTCGGCCCGGGCGATATCCCGCTCGGTGAAGATGATGATGCGATCCGGTATGCTCTCTGCGGTCGTAATTCCGCCCGATTGCCCGATCTCCGGGAAGATCTCGATCACATGCCGGGAGACTTCGGAAGAGAACGTGACCTCCTTCAGGGGACGGAGCGATCCGTCCACGAAGGCATACAGGTCGCCGTTGGTTTTGTTGTAAGTCATTGGACCGTCGTGTTTGAACGTCGTGAGCGTTATATCGTATTCTCCGCGAGTGAGATCGTCAAACTCGATCCTGTCGATCTCGCGTAATATGGCGAGGGGATGTATCCCCTGCATGGGGAAGTCGAATATCTGGTCGTTATAATATACGTTGCCGCTCTGGTGAATATATACGTCGTACGCGTGCTCCTCCCCGTCTGCGTAGCCGATCCAGTGGAGTTCGGTGCACTGCACTGTTCCGTCTTTGTCGATATACTGGTTCAACTGGATAAGCACGGCCGACTCGTTCAAAAACGTCTGCTCCTGTACAAGTGTGTTCCAGAGGTCAACCAGGTCGGGTCGGCACTCCCGGGAGTCGGAAGAGATATGCATCTCTCCCCTGGTGACCTCGGGCTGTTCGGGCATGTAGAAATAGTGCACGAGGACGAGGGCGATGAGGATACTCCAGATGACAATCCGGCTCTTTTTCATAAGATCACTGGATAGGAGCGTTCTGGTTTCAACGGGTTTTTGTACAGGTTGAAAGTACTGTCGCTCATGGTTGATACAGTTTATGCAATCGCCCGGCAGGTCTGCCCGTCCATCGACAGAACCCGGTACTTCGGGTGCAGGGCGCGCGCAAGTGCGGCGGTCAGAGGCTGCTGCGTCCTGTACGGCATATACCGCCGTGAGAATGGGTTCTCTCCTGTGCCCTCGTCTTCCGGGGAGGGTTCTCTCCGTTCACTTTCGGCAAATATCTGCGAACGTGTAAATGAATCTGACAGAATTTCTAAATAGATCGCCGGTCATGTCATTGTGTGGATGCTTCCGAGCGGCGTCCGCAAAACCGCGGAGGTTCATCCAATCCGTCCAAGGCCGGATGAACCCCCCACTGCCCGGAGGCAAGAGATTGGTTTGCGCTCCCTGTACTTAAGGACTGTGCCTCTTTTGCCTCCGGAGATGTTATGGGAGGCAAACAGATGAAAGAAACCATTGGAACGCGGGCACTTTCCGTACTTCTGGCAACGTTGCTGGTGAGCGGAACGATGGTGCCTGCTGTGAGTGCAGAGAGTGAATCCAGGGGCTGGCTCGATACGTTCGATCAATGGGCTGGGCCGAGAGATATGTCAATGTATAATCCGGTCGTTGAAACCCCGCAGAGGGTGCCACTCGATGCGGAGAGAGCACGGCAATATCCCGGGTTGATCCTTCTGGATCCAGAAAGAGGGACGGAGTTTAAAACAACTGATGCGAAGGTGACTCCACTCTCGGATGGAAAGATGTCGTTGACGTTGCAAACCGAGAGCGGCGACCCTGGCACCAGGGATTTGATGCCGGATGTGAGGATGACCCAGGGAACTATTTCCTGGTATTGGACACAGGATACGTGGGTCTATCACGAGATCACAATCCATAACTATGCTTCTTCTGCAGCGAGCGGAACGGTTATTTTCTGGTCGCTTGAGGATGGGTATGGATATAGTGTACCTTTTTCAGGTCTCGCATCGGGAGCGGATCTCACCGTGACGGTTCCATTCCAGGTTATCGCGCAGGAGAGTTCTGTCGGATTGAAACCGATAGCAGTCGAGATCAGAGTTGATCCGACCGGCCTTACGTCATGGATAGCAAGGATGCCGATCGATGCCATAGAGAAGTATAACAACGATGCGTCGCACCTCCTCGATCCTGACGGCGGAGAAAACCTCGAAACGAGCGATCTGTATCATTTCCCGTTCAGTGAGGGATATAGAGTGCTACTCGAAGCGGCGCAAGCAGCTGATGGTACGACCAATCCGTATCAATCTGCACACGAGCTAATGCAGTATGTCAATGGGGCCATGAATTACACATGGGAAGATCCGTATATCGAATACATATTCTCCGATCTGTACACGATGGACCACCCGTCCTCCATAGACGGGAAATACGTGGGAGTCTGCGATGAGTATGGAACCCTGTATACCGCCTTCACCCGGGCGCTGGGCATTCCGACGCGGTTCCTGTCGTTCACGATGGAAGAAGTGGCTACCGGCAATGTATCGGGGCATGCCACTGCGGAGTCATGGAATGGAAATGCCTGGATCCACTCGGATCCGACATGGAATGCGTTTGACAATCCACAAGTTTACAGAACGGCAGGAAACACTCACATCAGCATTACCATCTACGGTGACGCTGATGACTCCTATTACACACAGGATCCAAACGACCCGACCGGCGACGGCATTCTCAGGTACGAAGATTTCAGAACTCAGATTTTCCTCGGGGAGGTTCCGAGGTACAATTAACCCTTTTTTATGACGAAACATATCGCCTTCCTGGCGCTCGGTTTCGCCGTTGCGGCGCTCGTCTGCAGCATACCCGCAGATGCGGTAGTGACGCCCCTCCCCGGACAGGGAAACCAGACCCAGATCCTGTATGGGGTCCACCCGAACGCGAAGGCCAACGAGACGATCACCGCGTTCATAGCCGAGCATGGTGAAATAAAATGGCGTGAGGGTGTTTACAACCACACCCACAAGTACGTGTACATCGTGCCAGCGAACGCCTGCGAAGAACAGCTCGTCTACTTAAACAAGATAGCCGATGAACACGGCGGCGAACCATCAATCGCGTATATCTGGATCATCGACTGCGACGAGGCATTGCCTCTGGCCCCGGAACTCCGGTTCCCGGAGATTTTTGCGAAGTACCCGGCGCTCAGCAACGACGGCGGGGTGCGGTCGTACGTCGAGAATCAATCCCCGAACCGCTATGAGGAGGTTACGACCAGACCTTCGCGGGCGCAGGTCTACTTCATCAACGATACCGGCGTGTTCACGGAGTACATCGTCGACCTGTCGGGCGGCGAGATCGTCTCCACCACCTACATCTCGGAAGAGAACCTCACGGTCGGGAGAGCCGAAACGGAGACGCAGGCCCTCTCCGGGCAGCCCGCGGGTGCCCGTGTCGAGAACGTCGTGCTGAAAGTCTACGGCAGCGGCAACATCGTCTGGGAGATTACCGTCCGGGCTGGTCAGAAGACGGACATTATACAGGTCCCCTCGGATCTGGCGCCCGGGCAGTCGCTCCGGACGACGACGCCGGGGTTCGGAGCGGTCTTCGCGGCTCTTGGTGTAGGGATGAGTTTTGTTCTGTACCGGAAGCGGAGATAGGGCCGGAGCGACGGATACGTCCTTTGCAGGGGAACATGCCTTTCTTCCGGGCATGTACGCGCCCTTCCGGTCACGAGGGGCATCCCGCTCGAAAGCCACGGGTCTTCTCGAACTCTGCTTCTACAAAACGTCGTCCTTTCGGTGTTCACGCTCCGGACGGCACATCCGAAGAATTGGCTGGACCAATTTTACCCCAGCAGAAATCCCCGGCCGATCAAAAAATAGAATTTACTCTTCCTTCAGCATCGCATCGATCGCCGCCGCCGCGCGCTTTGCCGAGCCCATCGCTTCGATCACCGTCGCCGCGCCGGTGGCGATATCCCCGCCGGCGTAGACGTGGTGGATCGATGTCCGGCCGTTCTTGTCGACGACGACGTTCCCCCTCCGCCCGCGCTCAAGGCCCGGGATGAGGGAGACGAGGAGCGGGTTCGGGCTCGTCCCGATCGCCTGGACGACCATGTCGACGTCGAGGGTGAACTCGCTCCCCTCGATCGGTTCAGGCGACCGGCGGCCGCTCGCATCGACGCCGCAGAGCGACATCTTCACGCACTCGATGCCGGTGACGCAGCACTGCTCGCCGAGGATCCGGGTCGGGTTTACGCAGGTGTAAAACTCGATCCCTTCCTCCTTCGCGTGTTCGACCTCGGCCCTCCGCGCCGGCATCTCCTCCTCGCCCCGCCGGTAGATGAGAGAGACTTTCGCCCCCAGGCGGCGGGCGACCCTTGCCGCATCCATCGCGACGTTGCCGCCGCCGATCACCGCAACGCGGGCGGCATGCATCACCGGGGTATCGGACTCCGGGAACGCTTCGGCGTGCATCAGGTTCACTCTCGTCAGGAACTCGTTTGCCGAGTAGACGCCGTTTAAGTTCTCTCCCGGGATGCACATGAATGCAGGAAGCCCCGCCCCGGTCGCAAGGAAGACCGCGTCATGGTCGAGGAGTTCGTCGACGCTGACGCTCCTTCCCACGAGGTGGTTCTTCTTCAACCGGACGCCGAGGGCGAGCACCTGGTCGATCTCCGCCCTGACGACATCCTTCGGGAGCCGGAACGCAGGGATGCCGTAGGTCAGGACGCCGCCGGCCTCGTGGAGCGACTCATAGATCGTGACGGCGTGGCCTCTCCGGGCGAGCTCGGCCGCGGCGGTCAGCCCCGCCGGTCCGGAGCCCACGACCGCCACACGCTTCCTGGTCGGCTTCGCCACATCGGGGAGTTCGGCGCCGTTTTCCCGCTCCCGGTCGGCCACAAACCGCTCGAGTGCGCCGATCCGGATCGGTGTCTCCTTGTTTCCGAGGATGCAGACGCCCTCGCACTGGGTCTCCTGCGGACAGATCCGCCCGCAGATGGCGGGGAGCATGTTCTGTTCCTTGAGCGAGCGGGCGGCTGCAGAGAAATCGCCTTCCGCGACGTGCCCGATGAACGCGGGAATATCGATGGAGACGGGGCATCCCCGGACACAGAGCGGTTTCTTGCACTGCAGGCAACGCTCCGCCTCGGCGATCGCCTCGTCCGTGGAGAGGCCGCAATCGACCTCGTTAAAGTCGTTGATCCTGACGTCGGCCGGCCGATCACCCATGGTGGTGCCCTCCCTCTTCGCACCGGCACCGGTGCTCCGCAAACTGCTCGAGCGCGACCTTCTCCTGGCCGGTGTATATCCGCTGCCGCTGCATCAGCTCGTTGAAGTCAACCTGGTGGGCGTCGAACTCGGGGCCGTCGACGCAGGCAAACTTCGTCTCACCGCCGACGGTCACCCGACAGGAACCGCACATCCCCGTCCCGTCGACCATGATCGGGTTTAAGCTGACGTAGGTCTTGATGCCGTAGGGCACCGTCGCGCCGGAAGTGACCTTCATCATGATGGCGGGGCCGATGATCCAGACCCGGTCGATCTTCCTCTCTGCGAGCAGTTTCTTCAGGACGTCGGCCGCAAACCCGTGAACACCCTTGCTCCCGTCGTCGGTCGTGATGTAGAACTCATCGCAGATCTCCTGCATCTCGTCCTCGAGGATGAGGAGATCGGCGTTTCGCGCACCGATGATCCCGATGACGTGATTGCCCGCCTCTTTTAGCTCCTTTGCGATGAGGGGCGTGCTTGCTATCCCGACGCCGCCCCCGATGACGCAACAGGTACCGTAGTTATCGATCTCGCTTGGTCTGCCGAGCGGGCCTACGACGTCGCTGATGCTGTCGCCGGTGCGAAGCGTTGCAAGCTCCTCGGTCGTCTTCCCGACGGTCATGAATATCACCCGGACGGCATCTCCCTTTACCGCGGAGATGGTGAGCGGTATCCGCTCGCCCTTTTCATGCAGGCGCAGGATGACAAACTGGCCCGCCCGTGCATGCCCGGCCACCTGCGGCGCATGTATCCAGTATTCGTAAACCCGATCGGCGAGTTTCGTCGCTGCTTCTACCTTATACAACTGTTTCACTCCTGATTGTCCTGGTCGATCTCGATGTCTGACCGTATCTCACGCTTCTTACATATTGTGGTTCAAGCCTCTTTACTGCATCTATTCTGTGCAGGATAGGTTCATGGAAATGGAGAAAATACGAACGATTATCCCTAAAACCATCACAAAGATGGGTATGCAAAACCAGGTACGCTGGGGGATTGCCCTGATCATCATCGGCATACTGCTTGCGCTTCTGGTGCCTTTCTTCGGCATCCCGCTCGCCGTGATCGGCGCCGCGCTGCTCATATGGCGGGGGCGCGAGGAGGATATCGAACCGATCAAGGAGTAAATCATGATACTGACGACAACAGATGAGGTGCCGGGTTACGCCGTGGGGGAGATCCTCGGCGTGGTATTCGGCAACACCGTACGGACGAAACACCTGGGAAAAGATATCACTGCGGGTTTGAAGAGCCTCGTCGGCGGCGAACTCGAAGAGTACACATCGATGCTCTCCGATGCACGGACGGAGGCGTACAACCGGATGGTCAACGCCGCGCACGACCTCGGGGCCGACGCGGTGGTGAACATACGGTTTACGACGTCGCAGACGATGACGACGGCGGCGGAACTTCTCGCATACGGGACAGCGGTGAAACTTGTTCCGAGGAAGTAAGGGTTCGGGTTTAAGCAGGAGCCCCATACCCTACTTGTTCTTTGGATGGTAAGTTGCCCACAAAATAAACGCCCCCATTGTTGCAATAGCGACGATTACTCCGAGTTCCGGCGCATTTATCCAACCAGCGAAAATGCTTGAACTCACAAACCCCGCAAGAATGGTAACAATGACTGCAATACTAATGTTACCAACGACTGCAATATATTCCATATATTTACCTCCATACTCTCCTGAAGTGTTCGCTGTCCCTTGAGCCGAGAGCATCCCGGAAGTCCCGGCGCGACATATCACCATCGAGAGCCCCGATAATTTACATGACTTCAGTGGTGATGTCGGGTAACGCCACGGGCGTCCTCCGCCCACGAAACCGCCGACCGGGCGAGGTGTTCAGGCTCTCTGGTGGAGAGCCGGGAATCCAATCAAGAGATGCCTATCCCTTATTTCGGTTTATAGTACCCCCATTTCAGAAGCGCCTCCGCAAGTGCAGGTGCCTTCTTTGCCTTCTCTTCAAGCGTCTCGCCGTTTTGCCAGGCCTCGATCGCCTGCATTGTCGCTTCTGCACCCGCCCGTGTCCCTTTCGGGTGGCCATGGATGCCGCCGCTCACGAGGAGGACGAGCTCGGTACCATAGATATCGAGCACGTCCGGCACAAGCCCGGGGTGGAGCCCGCCTGAAGAGACAGGGAAAGCGCTCTTTATAGTGCCCCAGTCCTGGTCGAGGGCCATATGGCCAGTGGCGTTCGTGTGCTTCTCCCGGAGGATATCCGCAAGCACTGTGGCCTCCGCCCGGGTGCCGACCAGTTTCCCTACGGCGGTCCCGGTATGGATCTGCGAGACACCGATGAGACGCATCATCTTCGCCAGGAACTGCATCGTGATCCCGTGCCTCTCGTCCCGGTCGAAAGCCGCATGCATCGCCCGGTGAGCGTGGATGGCAAGCCCGAGGTCGGAACAGTAATCCCGGAGAGTCGCGACGGCCGACGTCCCGGCAACCACGACATCGATCATCGCGTAGTTCCAGCCGTACTCCGCAAGCATCTTCGCCCGCTTCTTCATCGTCTCGGTATCGGCCGTTATGTTGATGAACGCAGACTTCACGTCGCCGGTCTCCTGCTCGGCCTTATCCCGCAGTTTCGCCATCGTCCGGACGCGATCCTCGAACCGGTTGAACGGCTGCGACGTCAGGTTCTCGTCGTCTTTGACGAAGTCAAACCCGCCCATCCAGGTCTCGTAACTGACCTCTGCATGCTCTTCGGCCGTGAAACCCACTTTCGGCTTTGGGACGGCGCCCGTGAGCGGCCAGCCGCGGACCTTCATCATATCCCGGATCCCCTCGATCCCGAAGTGAGGGCCCTTGAAATGCCGGAGATACTCGGCCGGGAACGAGGCGTCGATCAGCCGGAGGCGATCGAGTGCCTTCATCCCGAAGACGTTTCCGGCGATCCCGCTCAGGAGCTGGGCTGCGTTCCCCTCTTCCCAGAGGGCAAGCGGGTATGCGATCTTTACGTAATTCCCCTCGATCTCGAACGCTTTTGCCTGAAGGTCCCGCATCCGGGGCGGTAGGGTAAAAAGTGTCGTCCAGGTTCCGGTCGAACTCTCCGATGCGATCCTTCCGACCGCCTCCTCCCTGCTGATCCCCGTTGCAGGTTCGAAGTAGTAGAGGGCTACGAGTTCATCCGGGCCAGGGGTGTGACCTAAATCAACGAATTCATCGTACCAGTCAATCGCCATAACATCACCTCTGAAAAGGAAGGCTTTCTCAGGTGAAAAACCTTCCATCAGGATCAGGGTGATGGCTGGCCCCGGAAGGTTCGCCAACGTCGCCGCCCCGAACCCACCCGATCAGCGGGGCGAGGGGGCTGCGGGACTCGACCGGGCCGCATCTCCTCCTTTCCTCATCCAGGCCGTCCATCGTGACGGGTTCTTCACGGAGGAGATGCTACGAGAGTTTTTCGAGCAGGCAAACGATCCAGAAACACAATGGTGCGGTGCAGGCCATCGCCCTGACGGGGCGACCTGCAACGGCTGTATCGCATGGCCTGGCGGATACCTCTCGCTGGAACAGCAGGAGACAGACCATTACGGGAGCACCCCCTGTTGCTACAAAACAATATCTTTGTTATAAATGGTAAACATTATTACGTTGGAAATTCTTACTAGTACGTGGTCAGGCATCATGTGCGGTGGAACCCTACCTGCGCATCGTCTGCCATACCCTGAAACACGCGACTGCACGTCCGTCATACACCCATTCAATCATTTTTTAGAGCAGAATATCTTACTCCAAGATCCCATCGAGGGTCTTTTCAATCCTGTCCACCTTTGTCTCTATCCGCTCCATCGACTGCCGCAGCAACTGGAGTTCCGCACCGGCATCCTTCTGATCGGCGACACTCGCCGCCTGTCCCTCGACCCACTCCCTGATCCGCACCACGATGATGAGGAGCAGCGTCAGGACGCCGAGATTGATGATAACGATGAAGGATCCGGCGATCACGGAGTTCAAGGAGTTCGAATCGCCAAACAGACCGGCGAGGAGACTGCCGATAACGAGAAATGCGATGACGGCGCCCCATAGGGCCTTCAACATGAGTTTCCATCGTTCCTGTTGCATCTTACGATCTCTCCAATGACAGGATCGCATCCAGGTTCAGCACCACCTCGAACGGCACCGCCCGGTAACACCGCCGGAGATACGGCGGCTCGTCCGATGTCCTGCCGGCCCCCTCTGCAAGACCGGACTTTTCGAGCTGCCGGAGGTAAATGGCAGCCAGCGGCCGTGATATGCCGAGCTCTTCGGCGATCTCGCGGGCATACTTCTCGTCGTCCGCAATTGCCCTGAGCACGGCAAGCCGCTGCTCGTTCCCGAGCAGGGAGAGCAAACGTGCCAGTTCGGGGACGGTGCTGAAAGATACTGTCAACACATGTTGATTATTTTTTACACATATAGATATTGCGATACCGCGTCCCATATGCCGCCGGGAGTTCCCATAGCCCCATCATGCAGGGCAAAAGGCGGTTAATCGAACATATCAGGGATCGGACACTAAACAGAGGTGGAAGATATATCATCCCGCTTCACCGGCTCGACAGACCCTTACCCCCGGTTCGCTGCGCTCCGACCCTCAAACCCGATCAACGCCGGTGACGCCCGCCTCCCGACCAGCACCAGGGCGTCGGATATCCCGTCGGTGATCGTAAGGGCGCCGCCCGTCATCTCCCGGTACTCCCGCAGGAGATAGGCGGCGTGGTTGCGGTACGTCCGGTCCCGCGTGATGAGGATCAGGTCTTCTTCAAGGTTCGAGAGCAGCACCTCCCAGACGAGCTCGTCGCCGATGGTATCCGTACCCGCGCTTTTCGGGGGGTTGCCGAGAAGCTTGCGGCGGTGAGCCCGCATGATGAGTTCATCGGTCCGCCGAAAGACCCGCACGGAAGGGTTACCGGCAAGGGCGGTGAACGCCCGGGCAATCAGATCGGCAGCGGGATCTCTGATCATGCTCTCGATATCGTTGCAAAGCGCCTCGATAGCCCTATCATACTCTTCAGCAGAGCGCTGTAGCGATGCAGCGTTCTGGGTATCACGGACGATAGAGGGCAGGCGGATCTCACCTGCTTCACGCTTGCGCACGTCGTCTGCGATCCGGTCGAGAACGCGCCATCGGTTGCGAAGGAACTCATCAATAATGATATCAGGGAAGACGAGGTGCGCCGCCAGCGCACTGAGATCCGCAACAATCGCTTCCAGGTCTTCGTTTGACTCATAGAGCTCAAGAAAGAGGTTCGTATCAACGCATACGGCAGTCATATCATCGCCGGGTGATGCTGCACGATGGGATAATGATTTCCGGAGTTGTCGCCCCGTCGGATGACCTTGCCGTCGGATGACCTTGCCGTCGGATGACCTTGCCGTCGGATGAC
>Ga0172382_10006834_pt1 | contig 16409 bp, 9 predicted proteins | sample Leawel138RmetaG_FD_122245 | JGI IMG/M metagenome (GOLD analysis project Ga0172382, IMG submission 122245) | Leachate microbial communities from a municipal landfill in Southern Ontario, Canada - Leachate well 138R metaG | ecosystem: Engineered > Solid waste > Landfill > Unclassified | place...
GTATTGAGACGTTTTTTCTTCATCACGACGAAGAAAAGTTACAATCCCGTTGATGGTCTGCAGCGAGCGACGCAGTTCAAACAACGCGCCCTGGTCTATCCACGCCCCTTCCACCCGGATACGTTTCAATACCGGACGCATATCGTAAAAGTGATCGGCGGGAAACGGATCCTCTTCTTCCCTGATACGGATAAACTCTTCGGTCTGGCAAAGTAGCGACTCTATCTCATTATGAGAAATAGAAAAACACATCTCTTCCACCTTTTCCTTTCCAAGAGTGCTCAAACACCGTTCCGAAAGGAATTGCCGCACTTTTTGAAACTCTATTTTCTGTTCGAAATTATCGGGATAGATCATTATTATTTGTAAGTTTGTAAAGAATAAAGAATAAAGAGTAAAGAACCAGGAATCAGGATCCAAGACATTTGGCCTACAAAATTACAATTTTAAACCGATATTTTACCACTATGCTGTTGCAGAATTCAAAAAGTTATACTACTTTTGCACCTCGAATTCCGAAGGGAAATTCATATCTATTGTTGGCGAGATAGCTCAGTTGGTTAGAGCGCATGATTCATAATCATGAGGTCCCGGGATCATGCCCCGGTCTCGCTACTTCACATAGTATCAATATTCTACGGGCGGTTGAGAGATTCTTGGCTGCCTTTTTTATTTTACAAAAAAAAATATTAACTTTGTCATTATTAGCACATCATATTGAATAATTTGGATAATTTTATATTACAAAATGTTGAAAGAAGAACGTCATAAAATTATTATGAAGGAGATTAATCTCCACCATAAAGTCTTGTCTGTCGATTTAAGTATCATGCTAAATGTTTCCGAAGATACTATCAGAAGAGATTTAAAAGAACTATCAGAAACAGACAGAATCATAAAAGTTCATGGGGGCGCAATCAGTAAATCCCTGGTTAGACCTTTCATTGCTGATGATAATATTTATGCACATGAGGAAAAGAAAATAATTGTATCAAAAGCCCTTACTTTGATACAAAATAATATGACATTACTTTTTGAGGGAGGAACTACTATTCTGGAATTAGCCGATTGTTTGTCTAAAAAAACAAATCTCACTATATTTACTGTCAGTCCACAAGTTGCCATTACCTTATCTAATTTAGACAATATCAATGTGCATACTATCGGTGGTAAATTGAAAAAAAATATGAATATACACACCGGATCAAGCGTTATTAATGACATATCTAATATTAAGTACGACATCTGCTTTATGGGAGTGAATGCAGTTTCGGTAGAAAAAGGATTCACAGATATCGACTGGGAAACGGTCCAAGTCAATAAGGCCATGATAAAAGCATCAAGTCAAACAGTATTATTGAGTATTTCTGAAAAACTAAATATTTCAAAAAGATATAAAGTAGCTGACCTGAGTGACATCTCTTACCTTATTACAGAACTGGATCCAGGAGACAAACGGCTTTCGCTTTATAAAAAGAAAATCTCTATCATTTAAATAATCCTATATATATCGTCTCAACCTCTCCTGTTTTCTAATAATACCATATTTTCACCTTAATAAACCCCTATTGAGGCCAAAATAAGATATAGGTTTATTCATTTTTCAGAACTTTTCAGCTTTATCTTCTATTATTCTGACAGCCTAATGGTTGTTTTTTGTTAAATATTTATATTTTTCAACTTCTTTCTATATTCCTATTATTTTTATGCATATATTTGCGCATATCTATATTTTAAATACGCATAAATACGCATAAATACGCATAATGAGGTTTATATTATAGATTGAGGGATATTGAATAGTATCTATTTATTGATGATCAAGATCGTTGCAAAAATAAGTAAAACATTATAACAATAAAATGCCTATGGTAATAGATGAAAAAAGATCGGACAATGCCATCACATTGCCCGATTACATGAAAAATTAATTTACAAGCTATCAAATTAAAAACGTAAACTAAAATTCATTGCAAATGTATGAAAGAAGTAATTAAATCTAACCGAGTTGTACTTAAAAAATGCAACAGAATGCAAAGAATAGTATCTATTTCTATTCTTTTAGCGTTCTCTGTCTGTTTTTTCACACTTACGGGAGGAAATATTCCCTCAAAAGAAGATATCTCTTCTATTCACGTAAGTGTGAACGCACATCATAAAATTGATGGTGTTGAGCAGCAAGTGACTGTTTCGGGAAGGGTGGTTGACCAGGATGGTTTTCCCATGCCCGGAGTTCAGGTGGCGATAAAAGAAAGAAGAGGTGTAGGCGTCATCACAGATATCGATGGAAAATATACCATCAATTGTAGTGCAAATGAAACCTTGGTCTATTCATTTATCGGTTATGTAACGAAAGAGGAGAAAGCAGGTGAAGCCAACAATGTAACTATTACCCTTCAAGAGGATATCGTAGCGTTAGATGAAGTTCAGGTTGTAGCCTTTGGTAAACAGAAAAAAGAGAGCGTGGTCAGTTCTATCACCACAATTAGTCCAAAAGAACTCATAGTTCCTTCAAGCAACATGACAACAGCTTTTGCGGGACGATTGGCCGGTGTGATTGCCTACCAGCGATCGGGAGAACCTGGGGTAGATAATGCAGAGTTCTTTATACGTGGAATCACTTCTTTCAGCACATCCGGAAAGATAAATCCTCTGATCCTGATTGATGGTGTGGAAATGAATGCCTCAGACCTTGCCAAATTGAATCCGGATGACATTGCATCTTTTTCGGTAATGAAAGATGCCAATTCTGCCGCTCTTTATGGTGCGCGTGGCGCCAATGGTGTGATCTTAGTAACCTCCAAGGAGGGAACTGCTGAACAGATGAGCATCAATGTGAGAGGTGAACTTTCCAGCTCTACAAATTCCAATCTGGTGGAACTCGCCGATCCAGTTACCTATATGAAGTTACACAATGAGGCGAGAATTACTCGACAAGGAAAGCTCGATTACGTCTATTCACCCGAAAAGATCTACAATACCGAGCGAGGTATCGACCCGCTTCGTTATCCGTCTGTCGATTGGTACGATTATTTAGTCAAGGAGCGCACCTTTAATCAAAGGGTGAATGTCAATATTTCCGGCGGTGGGAAAATGGTGCAATATTATATCGCGGGTAATATGCAACACGATACCGGAATATTGAAAGATGTACCTGAAAACACGGTCAGCAGCAATATCGACATCAAGAAATTCCAGTTAAGGTCTAATGTTACTATTAAACTGACTCCCCGCACCAAAGGGATGGTGCGTTTCTACGGTACATTCGATGATTCGCATGGTCCCCGGCAGAGTGGAACAGATGTATTCAATCTGGCGAGAAATGCAACATCCGTCCGATTCCTGCCTACTTATCCCAAAGATGAAGCCAACCTACATACCAATCACCTATTGTTTGGCACGGCGCTACATACCCCTCCGAGCGGTTATTTCGTCAATCCTTTGGCCCAAATTGTCAGCGGCTACAAAGAGTCGAAAAAGTCAATGATGCTTACACAGATGGAAGTAGATCACAATTTTGACAATTTGTTAAAAGGCTTATTTGCAAAGGGTCTAATCAACTTGAAACGCGAGTCATATTATGACCTAAGCCGCTCCTATACACCTTTCTATTATGAACCAATCTCCACATTGGATGGATCCTATCAGTTAAGGAATTTTAATCCGACTGAAGGTTCTGAATATCTGTCCTATAATTTCGGGCAGAAATCTGTAATAGCTAGTATATACGGAGAATTTCGGGCCGGTTACAACAAAGTATTTGCGGATAAGCATGACATGAATATCCTGTTGGTATCCTCTTTTCAAGAGATCACCAATACCGAAGCGACATCCATACAGCAATCCCTTCCCCAACGGAACATATCAACCGCAGGGCGGTTTGCCTACGGTTATGATTCCCGCTATTTTGCAGAATTCAATTTCGGCTATAACGGAAGTGAACGTTTCGCCAAAAACTATCGTTTTGGTTTCTTTCCCTCTGTCGGTACAGGATGGGTTGTATCTAACGAATCATTTATGGAATCCTATAAGAATGTGATTAGCAATCTTAAATTAAAAGCCACCTATGGCTTGGTGGGCAATGATGAGATCGGTTCCCTGAGCGATCGTTTCTTTTACATGTCACAGGTCAATATGTCAAATAGTGGTTACGGATACACCTTTGGAACCGATTTGGGGACCACAAAACCGGGTATATCCATTACTCGATATGCGAATCCGCAGGTTAAATGGGAAATTTCAAAGAAAATGAACCTTGGTTTTGAACTGGGTCTATTCAACGATTTATCTATTCTTTTCGACTATTTCACCGAGAGACGTGAAAACATCCTACAGACCAGGCAGAATATACCCAGCAGCATGGGATTGGCCACCATACCACAGTCGAACCTTGGTATAGCAAAAGGTAAAGGTTTTGAGACCGAAATAAAGTATCAAAAATCATTCAACAAAGATTTATGGTTGGTGATGAATGGTAATTTCACTTATGCCGCCAGCAGATATGTAAAAGTAGAGGAACCTGATTATTCCGATGTACCATGGAGATCCAAAGTCGGGCGCAAGCTCGGACAATTGGAGGGATTAATCGCCGAGCGTTTGTTTATCGATGAAGAGGAGGTGAGAAACTCTCCGGTACAAAATTTCGGTGATGCCAGGGGCACCATGGCCGGAGACATCAAGTATATGGATATCAATAACGATGGTATAATCGACAGCAATGATATCGTACCCATCGGCTATACTCAAACCCCTGAGATTATATATGGAGCGGGATTTTCAACAGGATATCGCAATTTCGATCTCTCCGCCTTTTTCCAAGGTTCAGCCCGCTCCTCATTCATGATTGATGTCAATAGTGTCACACCTTTTATCAATAACGGTCAACGAGCATTGCTGAAATATATTGCCGATGATCATTGGTCGGAAAATAACCGGAGTCTTCATCCTTTCTGGCCAAGGTTATCCGAAGAAGTGATATTGAACAACACGCGCAATAGTACCTATTGGTTACAGGATGGGGCTTTTTTACGGCTCAAAACGGCCGAAATGGGGTATACATTACCGCAAAACATCACAAAGAAATACAGGGTCAATACATTCCGTATCTATCTGAGCGGAAGTAACCTGTTCGTATGGTCGAAATTTAAACTCTGGGATGTGGAGATGGCCGGCAATGGATTAGGTTATCCGGTGCAAAGGGTATATAATCTTGGAGTAAATATCATCTTTTAGATATGAATATTATGAAGAATTTTATCTTAAAAACTGTATATATTGTTGTCTTATCAACCTTTATCACGGGCTGTGCTGACTATTTGGATGTCGTCCCAAACGACGTTCCCCGGATTGAACATGCGTTTTCGAATCGGGAGACCAGTGAAAGGTTTCTCTATTCCTGTTACTCGTTTCTCCCCAATCCTACTCACATGTGGAATTATCCAGCTATTTTCAACTCTCTCGATGAATTCGATGTCTCCGAGTATTATAAGACAACTTTTCAGACTACTGCTCCGGGAAAAATCAGCTACGGTGGTCAGAATAGCGATAATCCCTTCCAGAACTACTGGTCGGGTGGCAATGGCGGAACGAATCTGTTTTTAGCTATCCGGCAATGCAATATCTTTCTTGAAGAGATTCATAATCCCCGTGATATCGAAGAATCAGAAAAGAAACGATGGATTGCCGAGGTGAAATTCCTGAAAGCCTATTATCACTATTTCCTGCTGCAATTATACGGTCCGATCCCATTGATCAAGGAAAATCTGCCTTTGTCAGCTTCTCCGGAAGATACATGGGTATTCCGTGAACCAGTAGACGAGTGCGTGGACTATATCGTGGAACTTTTGGATGAAGCCGCTCAGGATCTTCCCATGGTGATCGATAATCCAATCGAGGAAGATGGCCGGATCACAAGACCCATTGCCATGGCAATCAAAGCGAAAATATTGACTCTATCGGCCAGTCCATTGTTCAATGGGAATACCGATTATGCCAACTGGATAGATTCAAGGAACAAGCAGTTGATATCCTCCACCTATAGCAAGGAGAAATGGATCAGGGCGGCTGATGCTCTCAAATCAGTTATCGACACCTGCCATAATGCAGGATTCGAACTTTATCTCTACGATAGAATGTCCTCACCCAATTCCAGTGCGATGAACGATAGCCTCGTGAAACTGATGCATGTGAGAAAAGCAGTAACTGAAAGGTGGAACAGAGGTGTTGTATGGTCTGATACTCGGTATATCGGTGACCTACAAAGATTGGCATTACCCATCATGAAGCCTATAGATATCGGTAAAATAACACCTCGGTTTTATGCTTCGTTCGACATGGCAGAACTGTTTTACACCAACAAAGGAATTCCTATTACGGAGGATCCCGACTGGAATTATGATACCCGCTATCAATTGCGCGTTTCCAGTCCCGAAGCAGGAAATACCAGTTACATTCCGGTCAATGAAAGAACGGTAGCCCTTCATTTCGACAGGGAGCCCCGTTTCTACGCCAATTTGGGATTTGATCGCGGCTATTTTGAGTTGTCAACTCTCACCGTAGACAGGGGAAAAACTTTCACTCCATTCTTAATGGCCCGGCTGGGAGATGTGTCCAACTATGAAAATCCTGCCTCCTACTATATCAAGAAGTTGATTGCATACGAGTCGAACGCCAATGTAGGCGGGGGCTACGTAATGAACTCCTACCTTATGCCGATGATCAGGCTGGCTGATCTCTATCTGCTTTACAGCGAGGCGTTGAATGAGGTGAAAGATATACCCGATGCAGAGGTGCATGAGTGGATCGACCAGGTAAGAGCCATTACCGGTCTGAAGGGAGTTGTCGAAGCCTGGAAAGAGTCGCTCTACTCTAACCGTCCCTTCGAAAAGGAAGAGATGCGCAAAATTATCCAACAGGAACGATTAATAGAATTAGCTTTTGAAGGACAACGCTTTTGGGATGTACGCCGATGGAAACGGATCAATGAGTACTGGTCACTTCCCGGCAGAAATTGGAACAATGATGGACGAAGCCCCGAAGATTACTATCAGGTTATTCAGACACGGGAGCCTCGAAAGATCTCCGTGAAGGATTATCTCTGGCCTATCAGACAAAGCGATTTGAGAATAAACAGGAACCTGGTACAAACCTGGGGATGGTAGATTATAGATACAATCACAATTCAATATTATTTATTGTTATGAATCATCTGAAAAAAATATACCTGCTGTTGCCATTATTTTTTATGGTTATATCGGCATGCGATGGGGGAAAAGATAAGGTTTATGAAAAACCTACGGCGATCAGTGATTATGAAGTGACACCTATTAACGGAGGAGCCATCATAAGCTATGCTGTACCTAAAGATCCCAATATCATGTGTGTGACAGCTGAATATGAAAGAAATGGCGAACATTTTGCCGAGCGTTCTTCTTATTTTAAGAACTCAATACGGATTGAAGGTTTCAGAACCTCGGATCCGGTCACGGTAAAACTCTATACCGAGAATGAGAATGAGGATCATTCCGAAGCGATAACGATACAATTCGCTCCACTTAAAGGGATGGTTGATGTAACGAAAGAGTCACTTAACTTTATCACCACTTTTGGAGGTATTGTATTAGATTGGGAAAACTTATCGAATACTGAATTGAATATCCGTTTGCTGGCATTCATTGACGATGAACTGCAACGCGATGAGATATATTTCTCCTCATTTGCGAAAGACAAGCGTTCTTACCGCGGATTTGAAGCTGTAGAAACTACTTTCGCCGTGCTCATAGGCGATAAATGGAAAAATATCTCTGACACCATATTTTATACCACCATCCCTCTTTTTGAGATGGAGGTGCCCAAACCGTGGGGAGATATGAGGGCGTATGTCAAAGGCGATAATCTCACTGAATTACAGGCCTCCCACGCATTCCCCAAATTTTATGACGGTTTGATTGGTGGAGGTAGTTATGGTTATCTGAACCAGGCAGGTTCGGCGGGGAATTCTTTCACATTCGATATGAAAGAGATTTTTAAACTGAGCCGTTTTAAATTCTGGCCCAGCCTTAGAGACGGTGCCGTAGGCGATGTCTACCGTAATGTGAATATTACCGAGTTTGAAATGTGGGGATCTCCGGTATTGGATCAGACCAAACCGGATGATTATTGGGCAGACAATGAAGATCCTGCCGACACATTCAAGGAAGACTGGGTCTATATCGGTTATTTTGCAAGAGAGAGGCTCGACCTGATGGGGGCCAGTGATACGGAGATATGGCAAAGAGGGGCTGTTGATGGTGATGAATTCGAACTTCCCATCGATTTGGGTCCTGTTCGTTACATCCGCTTCTTTGCCCGTGCTTCGGCCGACGGAAAGCCTGTACCGAATAACTACTGGCAATTGGGAGAGTTAAGCTTTTTTGGAACTAATGAAATTGAGTAATTGAACACTATGAAACGAATAGAGATTATATTTTTGGGGATATTCACTGTTTGTGCTTATCTCCTCTTTCCCGGATGTAGTGATATGAACGATATACACCAGCAATATCTCGACAGGGAAAAGAAACTATACTTGGGCATTACTGATAGCCTGACCTCTTATCCGGGAGAGGGAAGAGTAAAACTGAAATGGTTTATGAATGCTGATCCCAATATAGAAGAAACGGTGATTTACTGGAATATGCGTCAAGATTCGGTAGTAAAGCCTTTTATCAGGAGAGAGAAAGGAATACAGGCAGATTCCATCATCATCGATAATCTCCCTGAAGGGACTTATACTTTTGAATTGATCAACAAGAATGTGAGGGGTGACCGCTCAATCTCATCTTCAGTGCAGGGTACGTCTTATGGTGATATACACAGATCTACGCTAAAGAATAGAAGTATCCTGGCAATGAAGATCGTTTCCTTCGACAAGGAAAAACAGACATCTGACATCGAGATCAGTTGGGGTCCAAAGATCCAAGGGGTTGTCGGCACAAAAGTTGTTTATAAAAAGCGTTCGACGGGTGAAAAAAAGGCTGTTTTTGTCCCCATCGATGAGTCAACCACCCTATTGACGGATGTTGGTAACAGGATAAACAATACAGATGATCTTTTAGAGGTATCAACGCTTCATTTTTCCAGGGAAAACGTTGATACACTCTCCACCCTCCCCCTGAAAGAACAATTATGTATCTATTCCGCCTCCGGAACCCGCTCTGATTATGGAAGCGACGGTACACTTTTGGGTACCACAACCTATGATAATCTGGTGAAGATCCTCTACAGGGTATCATCATTCCCTAATGCTGATGTGTATGAATGCAACTGGGTAGGTGATTCTCCCAAGTTATCCCCCTCTCTGTTCCGGATGACATTGACCACCACGGACGGCATCAAAACAGACGGTTATTTCACAGGAATATTGAATACGATATCCGATGTGGAAGAGGGAGTATTTACACCATCACAACAAAGACTGAAATTGAAATATCAGTATCTTAAAAGTGGAGGTGCCTACTCTATCGTGGAAGAGGAATATATTCAGGCGAACCTTACCCTTCCCGCAGTACCCAAGAAAGCATATAGTTTGGGTGAAAATAAGGAAGGGCGTTTCTTTACTAAAGATAACGATTTATTACAGCTCGATAAATCTGGAAAATTGTGGTTATACAAACCGAAAACAGACAAAACGTTCGGCGCACCTATCGAGATTGCATCGGGATGGCCCTATTATAACTCGGTATTTTATATGCCAGATAACAGAATAATGATGTATGATGTGAATAATGTATATTCAATTCCTATTTTAAATGACAACTATGATCTTGGCACCAGGACATCCCCCGGAGCGGGATGGAGTAGCGCATTAGCGGTCAGGTTAATGCCGTTTAAAAACCATGCTATCATTATGATCAATGACGCAGGCATATTAAAAAAGATAAGTATTAATCAAAGTAATGGATGGGTAGGTGGTTTTGTGGATTTAGGAAGCGGGTTCAATGATTATTGGAAGATTATTCCTTATGACAACTCCCTGCTAACTATAGATGCATCCGGTGATTTGTGGTATATGACACTATCTGACAGTTACGTGTTAGGCAGTCGACAAAAAATTGGAAGTGGTTGGAATAAATATATTGATGTAATCAAGGAGGGATCAGCTTTGCTTTGCATTGACTCCGACGGTGATTTATGGCGATATGATTTTAGTCCCGAATTACCTTGGAATATTGATTAAGGAAATTTTCACTATACAAAATAATTCAAATTATTAATTGAAACTTATGGAACGAATTACAGAGCAGCCCTCCCTGTACCGTCATCTGGAGAAGATGAGTGTGGATGAGTTGGTCACAAATATTAACCGGGAAGACCAAAAAGTAGCACCGGCAATCGAGAAAGAGTTACCGAAAATTGGTAAGATGATCACTGCCATTGAAGGGCAGTTACGAGCGGGGGGACGTTTAATTTATCTTGGTGCGGGAAGTGGGGGCAGACTTTCGGTACTCGATAAAGTGGAACTCCCCAATACCTTTGGCATTGAGAAAGGTGTTGTAATCTGTCTCCTGGCAGGGGGTGAAGAGAATCTACTCCAGGTGCTGGAAGAGAAAGAGGATGACACCGAAGATGCTTTGCGGCAAATGGAACTATATCGGGTCAATGAGAAAGATTTCGTACTGGGTATTTCAGCCAGCGGCTCCACCCCCTATGTATTGGAAGGGTTAAAGAGATGCAAGGAGCTGAACATTCCTTGTGGGTGTATTGTCAATAACCCCAATTCTCCGATTGCTGCAGCATGCGACTACCCGGTTGAGGTGATCACCGGCCCTGAGTTTATCTCCGGGAGCACCCGTATGAAATGCGGTACGGTACAGAAGATGCTTTTCGATATGATCAGCACCACCGTATTTATTCGTTTAGGACGCATAGAAGACAACCGGATGGTCAATGTACGACTCATTAACAATAAAGCCATAGACCGTTCTGTGAAGATGCTACAGGAAGAACGAAATATCGCTGATTACGGAGAAGCTAAAAAGCTGATAATCGACTTCGGAAGCGTAAAGAAAGCGATGAACCATATCGATTCTCAAAAATAAACAATAAATAACAATAAAGTAACAAGGCAATGAAAAAAACAATTAACAGAAGAGCATTTATTGGTGCCGCCGCAACCGCGTCGGCAGGAATGGCTTTGAGACCCGAATCAATACTGGCCAATGGCGGCCATCACAGTGTCAACGACGTGAAACCTGCTATTCTGGGAGGTCCTAAAACGCTCACAGGCAGTTTTCCCGGCTGGCCGATATATGATCATACCGAAGCCAAAGGGCTTTTGGATGTATTGTACAGCAGCCAATGGGGTCGTCTGAACGGTGCTGTAACCTCCCGGTTTGAAGAAGCACATTCTAAACTGTACGGCGTAAAACATTCGCTTGGAGTAACAAGTGGAACCGCCGCGTTATACGCCATGCTGGGTGGTCTGGGCATTGGTCCGGGCGATGAAGTAATCATACCGGTATATACTTTTATCGCCACCTATAATGTAGTAGCACTTCATTATGCGTTACCCATCATAGTGGATATGGATCCTGAAAGTTTCCAGGTTGATCCCAAAAAGGTAGAAGCGGCTATCACTAAGAATACCAAGGCAATCATGCCGGTGCATATCGGTGGTAGTCCGTGCGACCTGGATGCTATTTTGGCTATTGGAAAAAAACATAATATCCCAGTAATAGAAGATGCCTGCCAAGCACATCTGGCAGAATGGAAAGGGAAGAAGGTCGGGAGCTGGGGATTAGGAGGAGGATTTAGTTTCCAATCTTCCAAAAATCTCAACTGTGGCGAAGGTGGTGCCATCATTACCAATGACAGTGACTTTTACAATGCCTGTTTTGCCTTCCACCATCAGGGACAGACAAGCGCTACCGCCGCGATAGTAGCTACCGGTGCGGGTGTCAGGGGAAGCAATCTTCGTATTACTGAATTTCAATCGAATATTTTACTTTCCCAGATGACCCGTTTGGAAGAACAAGCCAAAACCCGGAATGAAAACGCCTTGTATCTGAGCAGTATGCTTAAGGAGATTCCCGGACTGGCTCCGGCCAAGCTGTATGAAGGCACTACCAACGGTGCTTATCATCTTTATATGTTCAGGTACGACAAAGAGAGTTTCTCCGGTATGAGTCGTGCACAATTTATAAAAGCGATGAATGCTGAAGGTTACTATCCCAGTACAGGATATGGCAAAATGGACAAAGATCCTTATATACTCGGTCTGGCAGACAATCACTTTTACAAGAAGATATATGGTGAAAAGGAAATGAAGCGGTGGAAGGAACGTATCGACTGTCCGGTGAATGCACGTGTAACCGAAGAGAACGCCCTTTGGTTTATGCAAACAGATATGTTGGGCAGCAAAATCCAAATGGAACAGATCGCCGAAGCAGCTAAAAAGATACAAAAGTATTCGGCTGAAATCAAAAACAAGTAACTACTACTTCAAGATTTGAAAGGGACAAGATTGCAGTTAAAAGCGGAGAGCTTCAACTGCAATCTTTCCTAACTCACTAAAATTCATGATATGCTTTTTTGTGGAATAGATGGTGGTGGCACGATTACTACCGCGATTGTTTGCGATGAACGCGGTAATATACTGGTCAGTATCAGAGCCGGGTCAATCAATCATTACGGAGTAGGGATAGAAAAAGCCCGCGAAAATTATACTTTAATCAAGGAGCAACTGTTCGCATTTTTAGGATCCGAACCGGATATCACCTATATCGGTAATTCAGCCTTAGACAGTAAAGCCACGGATGAACAGGTACAGCAGCTTGTGCATGGAATTTTTGAAAAAAAAGTCATCATGCATTCCGATGTATATATAGCCTTGTTAGGATTTACCCAGGGAGAATCGGGTGCTCTGCTTATATCCGGTACAGGCTCTATGGCTTGTGCTATCGATCGGGAAGGCAATTGGCACACCAGTGGTGGATGGGGACAGATACTGGGCGATGAAGGAAGCGGATATCACTTGGGATTGGCAGGAATACAGGCTGCCATACATTTCCATGACCAGATGGCACCCCCGACTATTTTACTGGAACGGTTGTTGGATTTTTACAATCTGGATAACCTATCCCACTTGATAGAGATCGTATATGGCTCTTCTCCGGAAAAAGGGAATATTGCCGCTTTTGCCATCAAGGTAGAAAAAGCAGCCCGGCAGGGTGATGAGATTTCAACCCGGTTGATAAATGATGAGGTAGAGTGGCTTTTCCGGTTATCAGAATCGATTCTAAAGAAAAGCGGTGTAAAACGCCTGGGGCTTTATGGCAGCATGCTGGTCAAAAGCCCGATTATTGGGCCACGGCTGACGGCAAGGTATGCCGGTACTGACGTAAAATTATCTTATCCCCGTTTCAAGCCGGAAATCGGTGCTCTTTTTGGCGCTTTTGCCAATGAAAACATTTCTCTCGATGAAGAGATTATTGCCAATTTATCTTTGTATTAGATATTCTAAACAACATTAAAACGACTTCGATGAAATCCTATTATTTACTTATCCTCTCTTTTCTTCTTGCCTCCTGCCATCAAAATTTGTATGAAGTGGGTAGTTCTGTTGTCAGTCTTGAACCGACAGGAGAAACGGTTTCCCTGGGTTTGGCCGGATATGGCGCCCCCGCTTTGGGCAGGTTTTCCATCACTTGGGACGACAAAGGTGTATTGGAAGCTATAGCCATGTGTAGCGTTGACGAAACTATATATATTGCTGCTCCCAATGGTGATATATTCTCAGTTGATACGGAAAATTTACAAAAGAATGAAAAAATAGGAAGCCTTCCGCATGTGAAATTACTGGCAGGTTTAAAAGGTCTGCTTTATGCCATTGATCAAAAAGGTAATCTTTTCGTAGGTAATCCTAAAGTCCAACTTGAATGGAAGCAGATAAGTTCCGTTCAGGGAGCCACCGCTTTCACCGGTTCGACTGAGAATCTGTATCTGTCCACTACGGAAAATGAACTTTTGAAGGGAACGGTCAATGCGGAAACTATCAACTGGGTACCCGCGGGCAAAGGAATTGATATTATCTCCCTGGCCGGCGATGATCAGAGAATATATGGCGTCACCAGTGATAATTTCCTACTGCAGCGTAGCATAAAGAAAGAAAGTGATGATTGGCAGCGCATTGGGTATAATAATGAAGCTACCTATACGATTGATGTAAAACAAATTACGCGTACTAAAGAACGGTTGTATGCCATTGCATCGAACCATCTGTATGCCAGTCGCCACCAGACAGAGGGAACGCTCTCGGTAAGAAGCATGGCCATTAAGAAAAACAGGGATGTAGCAGTCATCGTCAGTTTGGATGTATGTGGTATCGATTACTCTCTCACTCAGGATATCCGGAAAGAGATGTCGGAACGCCGTCATATTCCAGCGTCGGCCATCTTTGTCAATTCTACGCACACACACTTCGCACCCACGAGTCAAACGTGGATCACATGGGGAATCCAAAACCATTACCCCGACAGCTTATATTTCAATAATTTGTTGAAAAAAGCTGTTATCCAGTCCATTGAAGAAGCATTGGACAATGTTACACCATCACACCTCCGTTTCGGACGCGACACTACCAACATAGGATTCAACCGAAGTCTAAGGGGGGAAGCGGCGCTGTATGACAACGTGGTGGATGTGATTCAAGCAACTTCCGTCGACGGTCAACATAAAACCGTATTGTTTTTAACCGGTTGCCATCCTGTGTCAACCGACCAGAAACCAGAATATTTCACCATCTCCCCAAATTTTCCTGGTTTTAGCCGACAAATAGTTGAAAAATCGGGCATCAATACAACCCTGTTCCTCCAAGGATGCACCGGAGACATTAATCCCCGTGCGCCTTACAGAACTTCTGGCACCGATCTCGCCGCGGATGTTCTCCGGATACTGGAAAAAGAGATGGCTCCGATCAAAGGTAAGATTAGCCATTATATCGATTCGATAGCCATCCCCGTCAATCCCATGGACAAGGAAGCCATACAATCTATGAGGGACAATAATATCCCGAACGTACGCCAGAATATACCGGGAGGGTGTGAAAGCAGTTTGCCAAGCAGAGATGTGCGTTGGGCAGAAATTATGCTCCGGTACTATAAGGATGGTACAATGCCAAAAGAGATGCCTATCTACGTGCAGACATTGAACATAGGAGATTGGAAACTGGTCGGGTTATCACGTGAAGCCACCACCGAATTTGGAATCGCCATCAGAAATCTCTGGCCTGCTCAGAAGGTAAGCGTAGCAGCATATACCGGTGAGGTGACAAGCTATCTCGCTACCGATCCGCATATCATTGCCAAGGATTATGAAGGGGAAGGTTCGTTTTTCTGGTACGGACAACCCAATCCATTTCCTCTGGGCGTATTCAAGACAGTAGTGGAAACAATCGAAAAAAATAACCGGTAATTTTCTCAAACAATTTTAATAAGATGAAACTGAATAAATATTTCCTTCCTTTAGTCATTATCGCTTTTGCCTTCTTCATCATAGGTTTTGGCGTTGGGATCAACGGGATAATGGTACCTATTTTAGAACAAACTTTCTCATTAAGCAAGGGGATGTCGTATCTGGTTTTGACAGCCACATTTTCTGCATTCTTACTCTTCGGAGGGCCTTCCGGCTGGGTGGTAAGAAAAATAGGGTACAAAAAATCATTGATCATAGCCTTGTTTATCATGAGCCTGGGTATGTTCCTGTTCATTCCATCAGCCAGGATGAGTGCTTCCATGGCAGGATTCTATCTTTTTCTGGTAGCATCATTTATAGGAGGTATAGGAAATACTTTATTACAAACAACGATTAACCCTTACGTGGCTATTATTGAGCCGGTTGAGAAGGCGGCACAACGAATGTGTCTGATGGGCATCATGAACCAGTCGGCATGGTTTCTCGGCCCCATTTTCCTGAGCCTTTTCATCGATGTGAAAAATCCGATGCTTGTCAATGCAGCCATCCCATTCGGAATGGCTGCCGGTATTATCGCGTTATTCGCCTTGGCAATGATTTTCATTCCTCTTCCGGAAATCACGGCAGAGGGAGAGGTTGAAGAAGAGGAAAATGGCAATAACGAATTGGTTATCGCGGCTAACCGGAAAAAAAGTATCTGGCAGTTTCCTCATTTGCTGCTCGGTGTATTCGCGTTGTTTATATACGTGGGGGTTGAAACGCTACCCATGGCCTCGGTGATCGACTTCGCCCGTTCGATTGGTGTAGATTCGCCTGCCAGGTATTCAATGATCGGACCGGTGGGGATGATCAGCGGCTATCTCATCAGTATCTTTTCACTTCAGTGGCTATCCCAGAGTAAAGGACTGATAATTTTCTCCCTGATAGCACTGATATCATCCATCCTTTTAACGGTTCTA
>Ga0172382_10006838_pt1 | contig 16408 bp, 9 predicted proteins | sample Leawel138RmetaG_FD_122245 | JGI IMG/M metagenome (GOLD analysis project Ga0172382, IMG submission 122245) | Leachate microbial communities from a municipal landfill in Southern Ontario, Canada - Leachate well 138R metaG | ecosystem: Engineered > Solid waste > Landfill > Unclassified | place...
CTGAGTAGTCGAGGACAACGACGAGGTTCAGCTTTTTCCTCTGAAAGTCGGTAATCCCTGAGTTCAACCCTACGGAGAGGTAGCGCTGAGGTTCACCAGAGAACGGGTCCTTTGAGATAGCACAGCTATAGGAGGGACAGAAGAGCTTCTCGCACTTTTCGACGTCGCCGGTCTCGAAGTAATAGTCGTAGAAGAGGCCCTCGTAAGTTACATCCGTCGAAAGAGGAAGATAACCCTGCTCTATGTTCTGCCTGAAGTTCTCAACGTCCTTGGCACCTCCTGCCGCAAAACCGATGTTTGGACTGGATGTGGGTGCACGTGACATGGGTGCTCCAATTCCTCCAGAGCTCATGTCTGGACTGGCTTGGGGAGGTGCAGGTGACTTGGGCGCAGGAGCACCAACTACTGCAGAGCTGGCAGCGCCAGGGAGAACGATTCCTCCATATCTGGCAAATTCTTCCCCTACTTCGAATTGAACGCGGTTGCTCTCGGCTCCGTCCAGGCGGTACCAGATTTCGTAGTCGCCAGACCATTCAGCCTGATACCACGCAGTGTAGCTGTGTGCTGCCTCGACGTCATCTTCGAGAAGGATGGCTACAGTCCCGCTTGGGTAGTGACAGTACATCTCAAGCTCACCACTTACCGAGGGTACAAGCATCATCTTAACCCAGTAGCCCGTCGGGATTTGAAGGGACGTGTTTTTCTCCTTCGCTTCGAAGTCGACTATCCAAAGTGCGTTCTCTTCTTGCACGCCGGTTGCTAGGCCCTCATCTACAAGCCCTCCCGAGCCGACTGGGGTTTCAAAACTGTACCAGGTGTAATCGTCGTTCTGGTTTTGGTCCAATCCCAAACAGGGGCTCGAACACAAAATTAGAAATGCCGCGAGGCGTATTATCGCCAAAATAATTTTCATATCAGCTCCCTCCCACCAGCTGCCAAAGGGGTTGTGGTAACTTGCTTTATATTTTAGACCCTTTCAACCCCAAAAGACAAAATCTCAGACCTTGAGGCCCATCTCCCTGAGCTCCTCTTGGATCATCTTTTTTATTTGGGCTCGCTGGGCCGGTGTGGTCTTGTTGTCTTCAATAACTAGAGGACTTACTGATTTCGGGTCAGGAATGTCGAATATTCGAAGAGGACGTTTGAAGAAGGGTTTAGTTCCATCTTCTAGTCTCTTCATCGCCACCTCCAGTTCCGCTTTAAGCCCCCGATCTCCGTAGAAGAAATCCTCTAGAGCTTGCCTGGTCTCATCCGTGACCGTCAGCTCATCGTCCTGGGTCGACTCTGAATAGCCCTTGATATAAAGGAGGTCCGGCTTATGGCCTTCCATATAAGTGATTGCGCTAGCTATCACCCTGTGAAGCCTCCATTCCAATGTGCCCTCGATTTGGTAGGATCCAGGCGAGCCGTAGGGATTGCGCAAGAGAATTAGCAACTCTTCGTGGCTATTTTCACCTAGTTTTCGCCACACTGCAATCTTATCCGCGGTCAGGTCAGGTATATGGCCCACAATGGCATTCCTGATTTTACCTGAGTCCAGATAGCCCCTGCAGAACACGATAGCTTTGTCGGCATCTTGGGGCTGGCAGCCAAATAGGCGGCCTTTTGAGAGGGCTTCCTCCACCAGAGATGCCTCAGAACCGGATCGTCGTCGAATTCGGCTGTAGCATGGAACAAGAATTGGCGGGAAGCTCCACCCCTCTGTAGAAAACGCCCGAACAGCAGGACTTGGTGGTTTCTCCCCAGGATAGTCTCTTGCAGCCACCAGGGGGAGTGACACCTGATGCAGGTAACGGTTTGCCAAGGTATAGTCGCCCTCGCATCTGGAAAGAAGGATCTGGTTGTCCACCAGGATTAGCCCATCGACCCCACCTCCTTTCGTAAGCAAATCGTATATCGAGCTGATGGCCCCTAAGTTCCTCTTACCCTCCTTAGCATACTGCTCCCTATCTGAAGCGGTACCCTCCTCGGTCAGAACTCCCAACACGAAAACGGGATAATCACCCTTTCCTGTGGATCTGATATGCTGGACAATGGGGTTTACAAAGCCAGTCCCAGTCCCACCACCAAGTGATATTATGAAGAGAATTCCGTCACATTTTCCCCTCCCTAAAGTGGTATAAGGCCTGACTGCTGCCCATGCACAGTCGAAAATCGGGTTGGTAGATCTCAGGTCTAGGAGCTTTCCCCTGATCTCTGGGTCATCCTCGAAGATCTCATATACAGCTTTGAGGTATTGGGCATCCCTGACATAGCCCTGCTTTTTGATATCATAACCGTACTTCTTTTTGATAGCCACATGAACCGGATGACCATCTGGCACCATATCATGAGGTATGAAGTATAGAGGGTAATCGTGGGGGTTCTGCCTTCCGTCTTTGAAAAATTTATTTTTATTCTTTGCTTCGTTCTCATCCGACTCCAACCATACCCCCTTGATCCCTCCAGATGTGACGTGCTCCCCACCAGTGAGCTTGGTCAGCCTGCAGGATTCAAAGTCCTCATTTGCCAGGAACTCATGGGCCACCTTGCCGCCCATCCCTCCAATTCCCACTATGCATAATCTCATGATCTTCCCTCCCACATCTCCTTTGCCATTGGCCAGATCAGCAACGAGAGGGAAGCAAAAAGGAGGGTGAAGCCCGCCCACCACTCTGGTGCCCAGAAAGTAGGATGGATCGTAGCCATGTGGGTGGAGATCAATATGGATACCCACAGCAAAGGTATAGCCGCGATCATGGCCCTCTTCTCGTTTCTGCTCATGCTATAATAGCCGTAAAGCTCTGCAAGTCGGTAATACTGCAGGCTCTCTGGCATCTTCTCGGATCCCACTACAACTAAAATCATCATGACCGATCCCAGAAGGCCGAATAGGGCCAAACCCCCCAAGCTGCTGGCCATCCGAGGAAGCTGGATGAAGTAGTTCCTATCCTGAAACAACTCGGGCGTTAGAAGGTAAAGGAAAAATAATGCTGTCAGGAAGAGGATCCAGGCGCTGAGGGCCAGGGCGTTGAAATTGGAACCCTGGCAGCTGTATAGGTCGGATAACAGCTCCTCTTTGGGTACTGCCTTATGTTCCAGCATCTCAATCCTCCTGTGCACCCTCCTAACGTTTAGGATATGGGCCACTAACCCCAAGAGGAGCAGCATCACTATGGCTAAAAATGACACCTGCATCATGTTCATCAGATCACCCCAACCTCCCCTTGCCCATCCATTTCTCCAGGAATATGCCTCCAAGGAGGGGAAGGATCAGAACGAACAGCAGGTTGATCCCTATGGGTATGGAGACGAGGTCATACTTCATGAGCCTCTGGTTTAGCGGCTCGTACCATTGCATCTCAGCAGATCTCTCATTATTCTGATCATACTCCTGATACTCGAAGCGGAATGAGAAATCAGAACCTCGGTCAAGGACGTCGAATGCATCATCGGTCGAGAAGTATATCCTCTTGGAGTCCGGTGTCACGGTAACTGTCCTCGTTTCGACACCTTTCCAGTTTTTATCTTTAGTCTTTATTTTGAGAGTCACAGGAATCTCAATGCTATATGGCTCTTGGTTTCTCATCACCACACTGAAGTTGTACTCATCCCAATAGTAGTAATTCTTGTCCACGGGCTCAACGTGGAGGTTTTCTACCCATAGTTTAGGAGTAGACCTGATATTGGGGCCTTCGAACGTTGCATTGGGATTATCACGCGGAGGGAAAGATGTTATGTCTATCCCATCGTCCAAGGAATAGTAGTAAGTGAAGTTCTTTCCCGCATCAGCCTCTCCAAAGAAGCCGTATTGGGCTGCCTTAAAGCTGACCCGCCCCGACTTCGCCTCCTGAGTCTCGTTACGCACCTCCCTTCCGGCAGGGTCTGTGATGTGCAACCTAACGGCCATCAGGTCGTCGTCGGGATCGAAAACCTCGGCGACGTATTCCAGGGGATCGTTGTATCGGGGTGACTGAGGTCCTACCAAGGTGGCGTTAAATAGCTGAGGTGGTGCATTTGTGATGTTGATCGTCATCTCACCGTAGTGGGGGTGGGTGGTATTAGAACGGCCACTGGAATAGTAATCCCTTGTGCCATCGTGCATATAGGCCCTGAGTTTGACCTCCCCTACACCACCTATCTGCGTGAAAGAATTGATCTCGGGCCATTTCTTCAGCGACGTGATGTTCCTCTCTCCACTTACCACGTAGTCGAAGGGCTGCACCACCTGTGGAATTTGATTGACATTGTGGTACTCCCTTTCTCCTGGAAGCTTGGCTTGGAGGTCCACAAAAAGGGTCCTCCTGAGATCCAGAGAATTAGGGTTCTCCACAACAAAATATATCTTGGGGATCTCATTCCTCGAAACCGTCAAGTTACCGTTGTAATACAGCCATATATAGGGAACTTTGTAGGACTCAGGGTTTCCCTGTCGCAGCAGCTGAGTCATGTACCGATATTTGTCTGAATTATCCCTCTGCCAGCTTTCAAGGTACCGAACGAACTGGTTTAGGCTAAGCTTGCTTTTTCCCCCGGAGCTGTCCCTACTTCCTGCGTCCCCATCACCGTTTGGAGGCGGCCCCTCGTAATCATCCTCATCTTGTCCGGATGCAGGGGTTAGAGTCACCAATAATAAACATAATATTATGACGCCAGCGCTGAAATACAGCTTCATGTTGATCATGCTGTTTCATCCTCCCGGTTGACCTTAATATCAAATTCAAAAGATTTATATGCCGGGAGATTTGGCCACGTCATAATTGTTCGGCCACTATTTGCTTTGTAGTTCTGAGGCATATTCGCCTTCTTCCTACCTGGACTGTCATCAGAATATTCTCGATAAAGTAAGTCGATGGTAAGGTTCTCTGTGGAATTGAACCACGCCCTATAGCTGTATATGTTCGTCCCGGATTCTATCCAGCTGGGCCCATCATAGATGACGACAATCTCTGGCCCTTGAAATGTCTGTGTATCAAGACCATCGATCTTGAATTTGAACTCAGCATCCCCAAAAGAGTTTTCATTTCCAAAAGGCTTCACATTCCAGCTTACCTCGCCCTTGACCGGATCGTATTGTTTCTTTTCACCAACCGTCCTCCAGCCAGCGTTGGGCGGCCTGACCATCAGCTCTATCCAGGGTACGATCTGTTCACTGATATTTGTTATCCGTGCGGTATAGATGAATGAGTATAGATCGTTGTCTCTTTGGGATCCCTGCACTACTCCAAGATACGGCTCAACACTGCCTGAAACGTTTATAGGTTCAATTGTGGGACCTATATAAGCTATCGAGTTAGATGCATGCGACATGAACTTGTAGCTGGCATTCCCGCCTTGGTTGGTATCGATAGTGATATCAGGCCAGCATAGCGTCTTGTTCGATCCGTTGTAATGCACAATATATCCAGGTGTAAACGTCCGTGAATTGGGCATTGCGATCGCTAGCTGTATATCTGCCTCTTGGAGATCTGTCTCTATATCCACACAGTAGGTGTACTTTGTAATGCCCGATCCTATAGAGGGACTCACTCTTGCGTTGCTGAACTTGATCTGACTTGGAGGGATTTGCCCATCATTGTCGAGCTCTACTCGCATCATTCTATCTGCGAACCTGTACTCTCCACCTGGCAGGCTGGGATGGCTGTAAGATAGAGCTATGCTGTAACTGTTGCCCACGTGGCTGGAGGTGAAGGGGATACTCCAATCGTATAAGTAACGTTGGCCGTTCTGCAAACGCCCGGCCTTGCTGTCAACGAACTGCATCCCAGGTCCTGAGATGTTGAGGTTAAGCTGACCCATTCCGAGACTGTAGTTCACAGTGGCCCGGATCGTCTGGTCCGTCTGGCCGCCTTGGGGCACGTTTAGGGTCCTATCGTATTCCAGGATCATGGAGGGCTCCCATATATCTGGGATCTGACCATCCTTCAACGCCACCGTCATGAGACGGTCCTCAAACGAGTATCTTTCTCGACCAAGATGATATGTAAGAGAGATCTTGTAGATTTTTCCCGCGTTAGATCGATCGAAGGGAATGGACCATTGATATTGATGGAATCCCTCGCCCAGATCCTCTCCCCGGCTCTCCTCTACCACCAACTTGTCCGGCCCAGAGAGGTTGACCTGCAATTCTCCCCGACCCATCGGAGAGAAGACCTTAGCCTTGATCGCCTGTTGGGAGATCTGATCATCCTCCACCAGTACGAGGGGGCCGTAGTTCAGCTCCACGAGCTGTGGTTCCTCGAGCTGTGGTTCCTCTGTGTCGCCGGGAGGAACCAGGATCACCCCCATCTCCCCTTCTGGGAAGGCATAGCCTCCAGACTTCAGGTCGGGATGGATGAAGTAAAGGGATACTGAGTGGTTGCCCACGTTCTCGGATCCGAATGGTACTGACCACGAGTACGAGTATCTTTTATCCCCCATCAGTATGCCTGGAGAGGTCTCCTCAAATTGCATTTCGGGACCGTCTATCCTGAGTCTCAGATCTCCTTGGCCAATAGGGCTCTCCACCTGTGCACGAACTTTCTGATAGGTCTTTGAACCTTCCCTCACGTAGACCAATGGATCGTAATCAAGGAAGAGAAGACGGGGCTCATTATCAGCTTTGAGCTCAGACTCATTTATCATGGGGCCGTAGTAGGGTCTTGAGATGTAATCAATCCCGGCGAAACTGGTTTTGAAGCGATACATGGCATTGGACCCCTCCATTTCCGGACACTGGTAGCGGAAGGGCCGAATTGTCCAGTTCAGGATTGACTGGCCGGAGCGAAGCGGCTTGGAGTAACCGTCCTCCCATTCCCGGCTGCAGGGGTTATATATCTGCAAAAGCAGATCGGAGTCAACGCTTGAGTCGACCATAACCCCGTAGGTGTAGCTCCTGTTCCACAGGCCTGAGGAGGGAAGCACGGAGGCGTTGCTGTACTCTATCGATATGGGCCGTACGGATATCGCCCTTTCCTCGAACGGGTAGTTGCCGCCCTCCAGGGCAGGGTGACGGAACGCTAGAGAGAGGGTGTAGTTGTGATCGATGTGACTGTCATCGAAGGGTATCTGCCACTGATAGCGATATCGGTTGTCTCCAAGAGCTGTTCCTGCCGACTCATGGCTTACATCAAGCCCTGGGCCCTTCAGTTCCAGTGCCATCGATCCTTGGCCTTTGGAGAAGGTGACGGTGGCGACTATCTCCTCGTTTATCACTTGGCCTGGACGAATATATATGACTGGATCGTAGCGCAGATCCAAGGAGGGTATCTCCTCCACCACCGGGAAGCTAACGTCTTCACTCTCAGCCCCGTAGTCCCAGTTGTTGTTTCGATATATCAGTCGGGCAATGAACTTCTGGCCGCCTTTGTTGGGGTTGGAGAGGTCCACATCGCTCTTGTTGAACGGAACGACCTCATTATCCCACTTGAAGACTACGTAATCTCCTTCCAGGCGGGGGCGGGAGCTTTTATACGAGGCTGGGAACTTTTCAGGGTGTTCGATGATCAGTTCTGCCTCGCTTCCCATAGGGACCCCGCCTACAAGCTTAATACCCTCGTCGAGGACGTATGCACGTATGGTGAAGTTGGTGTAGTCCAATGGTTGTGGCACTTCAAAGCGCTCTAGGGTGGGGGAGTAGGACATGACGGTGAAGTTGAAGGGTCCCTCCCGGAGGATAGGCACCTGGAGGTTGTTGTAGGCTATGGTGAAGGTGAAGTCGCCTCCTTCGCGGAAGCTGGATAGGGATTGGGAGACTTGGCAGTTGTAGCTGTTGCCTGAAGCGGTGCAGACCGACTCTCCCGTGCTCCAGTGGCTGACGTTCTCATAACCCAGGGGGCCGACTAGCTCCAGGTGGGCGGAGGGGCTGATCTTGAGGCCGGGTTGGTCCTTGAAGCTGGCTGAGACCACAAGATCCTGGAAGAAGTAAGGATTTGCATTGAACTGGGGACTGCTCGACAGGTGAGGAGGCTGCACAACAGGCCCTCGATGTGTAGATCTGGCCACCTCTGTTCCCAACTTCAGAACCTTGAACTCGTACGAGGCATTCTCCGTCCACTCTATCCCGAAGTCGTTCTGGAAGTTATAAGGCCCGAAGACGAAAGGCTCGCTCTGCTTATTCATGATCTCTTGATTGTTCAGGCGGCGCTCAAGGGATCTCTCCTGGCGCAGAAGCCTATCCACATCATATATGCTCAGCACCATCTGATACTTTCCTGATACGTCCGTGATGGTGCCTGAAAAACATACCCGTGCGGAGTAGTTGAAATCGAGGTAACCGTATTCTGGGGTTACTGCAGCATCTCTGACCTCATAGGTACATTGGCTCACAGCTGGGCTGGTCAGAGCTGCCAGCATCAACAGGGCCAGAATCGGTTTTATTCTCGTTTTCTTTCCCTCCTCTGGTGAAAGTGACAATATCCATAGAGGAAAAACGTTTCGGATGGACAGTCTCTGATTTACTCGCAACTTGCCAGGACCTCCTCGGGAAGGTAGAAGCCCTTCGATGTTGAAGGGGTAGAGTCCTTGGCCCTTCCCTCAGCATGTTGCAGGTTTCTCTCATAGATCCTCATCTTCCGGACCTGCAGCTCCTCCTCAGAAAGAGGCTTGACGCCACGAGGAAGGGTCCTGGTAGCCTCAGCTGTCCATTTCAGGCTCGGTACCTCGGTAGGCCTGTTAATCGCCTGCACCCCCGTGACAGGTGGCCAATTGCCCCTTTTGTGAAGCACAACTGCAAGGGCCTTCTGGTGCCTGCACAGTTGACCTGTTGGTCCCTTCCGGAATCGGAAATCAGGGCAGCTGCACTTCGAGAGGGTAGTCTGATAGTAGCCGCGCCGGTTGCTGGTCTTGATAAAAGCTATCGGCTCAGTGAAACCAAGTTCCTCACCGAAACCGACGAACTTGGGCAGTTGGCTGCCCTTCCAGCCCGCATGTCTCGCAAGGTATTCAACGCCCTCAGGAGCATGGACTCCTTCCGGAAGGTCGTTAGCCATCGATTCAGATACGATATTGGTAATAGACTCTATTACCTGCATTTGTCTCACCAAGACATAATACGCATTTATCGTATAAATGCTTATCGTATTATCTTAGATTGAATGCAATAATATACGATAAAGACATACCAATAAAATATGTCCGTAATGGAAGGAAAAAAAGTGAAGATCACAGCTACGATGGATCCTGATTTGGTGGGGTGGATCGATGAAAAGGTGAAGTCTAGGCGATTTGCAAGCCGTAGCCACGCTTTAGAGGTCGCCGTGGCCGAATTGATTAACTCTGAAGATAGCAAGATGGGTAGTCACGAAAGCTCATGAAGCCCCGTGACCCCCTAAGCACTTGTTGGTGAGACAAATGCGATCATAGACACGTCCCTTTGGTTGATTAGGTTTACGCAGCGGACAAAGTCCACATAAACCGCTGAAAAATCCGACAATATTATAATTGCCCTCCTACATTACAAATATCCCATCGCCGGCAGACCACCTTTTAAGTAGAGACGCTATTTTAGCCAGAATGTTTATATAATTATTTACATTTTTTCCTCATTTCTCATTTCATTGATATATAAAGTAGGTCCGCCGAGCAAAGCGAGGCGGCGCTGAGCCCTGTGCTCCTCCCCTCCACGAATAAGATCGCCCATCGCGAATTGACAGCGTTCTGCATTGAATGCCAGATGGCAGTGGAGCATACAGGCGGGAAAGCTCCTGCCAGTCTTGTTTGGTGCTTGCGCCTCGCGTTTCAGTCTACCGGATCTACTCCTGCTGGTCCGATGTGGACGGTCCATGGTGACAATAACCCGGCTGTACCGATCCGGCCCGGAGGGTTGCGCAAAGCGCATCTGCGGAACCCGAGCACCTGAGCCCCTTATCAGGTCGATAGATAAAACCCAGGCTGAAAAGAAGAGGGAGATCGATAGCCCACGCCTAGCGCCTCTGCGTATACCCGGCCCGTCGCCCCGCTGCCGAAGCAGCAAGCCAAAGAAGGCGGACCGGCTGAAAATGGCATCGGTCACGCGCGAACACCAGACACGCGCGGACCGATACCTTTTTCTTGCCGGGACGACTCACGTGCTGCTTCGGCTACAAGGGGGCGACGGCTGACGCAGAGGCCGAAAGTGGGCGAGCTCCCGGCAAACAGGACGATGCATTAGCCTCTGAATTTTATTCCTCGCCTCTGTTTCCGCCTCCTTATAGGCGGAGTCATACACTTGCCCCTGCAATGCGCAAGTAGCTTCTCCAGTCTAAGATGATGTGCAAGCCCGCCCATCTTGCTCCCGCTGAAAGGTTTGTGGGTCAATGAAAAGCCCCGGCTCAACAAGAGCGGCTAACATGACTTTCTTGTTAGCGGTGCCCTACCACGCTCGCCGAAGGCGATTCATGCTGAGCCAACTCTGCTAAAGAGCCGCTAAATAGAAGAGATCCTGCCGATAAGGTGCCATTTCAGCCTGCGCTCAGGTGTCCTGTGCTACAAGAAAGACTCTCTGCGCCTCTGCTCCCGCCGCAAGATATGAGGTAGATGGAAAGCTCCCGCCTCCGGATCATAGCTAGTCCGGCACTGATGCTACCAAATAAGGCAATCCGCGCTTTGGGCTCTCGCCCAGTTTTCTCATGTCCTCGGATCTGCTCCCGCCCAAGATAGTCGTGCCACATCTGCCCTGGTCTTCCTGTATGCACACAACAACCCTTTCGCACCAGATTGATGGGCAAATCCGCCCATCTGCTCCCGCCGCAAGGTTTCAGTTATCAGGGAAATCCCCGCCTCCCTCTACCAGAGCGGCTATCAGAACTTTTTGGTCTGCCTAGCAGTTTCCATACTCGGCGAAAGCTAGTCGTGCGGCTTCGGTCATGTATGCTGATGGATTTTCCAGCCTGCCATCTACTGGTTTGAAGCTACAAGAAAGGACACTATGCACCTCAACTCCCGCCGCAAAATATGAGGTAGATGGAAAGACTCCCGCTTCGAGATCTTAGGGGGTGGGATTTGATGCTACAAAATGCAATCCACGCATCGAGCTCCCGCCCCCGGAGAGTCGAGGCTCATATACCGTGGCTACCGTGCGCACCTCCGCCTATTCGACAACCACATGATCGACAAATTCACCTAGCTGCTCCTGCCGAAAGGCTGCAGGATATCAGTGACATTAACGGTCTTTACACTACGCCAGGCCTCTCCTTCGGTATTCGCAGTACTGTGAACTTTCTCGCCGTAGGCGAGGTGTTCTACATCGTCGCTGTATAATGGTATGATCAAGGCGAACGAGGACGAGACCTCGAGAGGAGGTTCGCCAATAGGGGCAATGGTACGCGATGTGAATCCCCATCCGTGCTCGCATCCCACTTACCTGCTCTTTGACGCCTAGCAATTTAGGTCTCATTCCCAGAGGACTGCCCCCACAGGATAGCGAACTGACTAGAAGAGAGGTCTGATCTGCGGATTGAAAAGCGACATCTGAACTTGGATAAGTGTGTTTGGGGCACTAGCCGAACATTCGCTCCTTGGCGGGGATGTGTCTCTTCCTAATTCGTGGCATGGTCTTTTCTGGTCTGCACATTCTGCGTGAACAACCGCCGCGAAGCGGCGGCGCTGACCTTGTGCCATCCTCCTCTCCATCCCTGCCATAAAAAATGCAATGCATTTGGATTTCGAATACATAGGCGACCAAAGGGTTTCCAGAAGGCGAATCGGCGAATCTTACTCTCTATAGCTGCCTTACAGTTGGCTCCGCATCACCTCCCGCCGGCAAATCGTTGAACGCCTCACAAATCTTCTTGCGCGCCTAATGTGCGGGGAGCGCGTTTTTTCCTGCCACAACTCTCTCCGGCTCGACTTAAACGGAACAGGAGAATAGAGAACCGTATCAAATCCTGCTACAGAGTCTCGGTCCTAGCGTTTTAGGAGCTCAATTTTACTTGGGTTGTCCAGCATCTCCAAGTGACGTGAATATTCCCAGGGTTGACTTTTCCGTCAGCCTTCACCCCGCCACTCCCGAGACTCAGTCTGAACTAAACGGAATACACCCCAGCTCAGCGCTCCAATTGGCTCCAACTGTTTCAACCAGCCCGAAAACACCAACAAATATCCCCTCGACTTTTTGACATTAGGAGTCCTGAATCTCCTTCCGAGAATGCCCATTAAACCAGTCCCCTAATCTTACCACTCGCCCTCCCTGGCTCACAGCGAGCGCAGATAGCCCCCCGCATCCCCATGGGAGCGAACCGCGCCTCAGAAAGTCCATGCATTTTCTGGACCACAATGAATTGACTAGCTGGCTCGAGTGCCCATCTTCCCCGGCGGGAGGATAGGAGGCTTGGAGGCGAGAAAGAGGATTCAGATTCTCGATCTATTCACCTCCTCGGTCACAGGCGAGAAGGGAAAACAGAACTGGTAGCTTCCAGAAAACGTGGCGCATAGGCATTCTCGAGAGGTACAAGCGCTCGGTCATCATGCGCCTGGCTCAACACAAAACCAGGCGGCAGTAAGTATGGGTGATCGCATGCACAACCGCGCCCTTGGGCGCGGCGTCATTTCGGGTTCACGATCCCCCGAAATAGAATATCCACTCCCCCACAAACTCTTCAGTAATGGGGATCTTATCTCAGATGAATTCCTGATCTAGCTCCTGAAAAGGGTGAAGTTAGCTGAGTACCCGAAAACTGAATTAATTGATGGAAATATGAGCGAGCAGCCGCGCGCGAGTGGATGTCTGGGCACAAAGAAACGAGGCATCATGTATGTTGGCGAAGAACACCATCCCGTACCTGCAGGTCAGCACATCAGCTCGAGTGACGGGAAAGGGTGTATCCTCAAAAGATCCTCGGCGGCCAGACCTACCCACTTCGACCACGAACGCCCAGCAGCCATCACAACACGTCGATAGAAGCCGTCAGAAACGAGGCTCGAGGAGACCCGCCCCATAAGCTATTCGTAATCAGGTTTATGGGCTCCCTTTCACGCATATCGTCGATGTTGGGCTGCTTTCATGGCTGTCAACAAGCCCCCACCAAACAACGGCCTCACGTCGCACCCAAAGATAAGCACCACGGAGTGACAACGCCAAACTCCAAACGACGCCCCTAATTATCCGATTACTAGACCCGGGGGCCCCATCCCATGCAATCACACAACTGTCCGGTATAACCCATCACTCAAACCGCAACCCCGCCAAGCCCTGCCGACGACGCCACTCAACAGCACCACACCACCACACCACAATATTCGGCGCCAGGGCGCGACAGCTACAGCAGAATCTCCGTGTCACCGTACCGCCAGGGGCGCAACCCGCGAAACCACGAAACCTCACCCAGCCCAAGCCCACCACACCACCAGCCAACCACAAAACCCAACGCAGCAACCACAACCACACACCACCCCCACACCCTCTTTCGCCAGGTAATGATACGATTATATGATAAAAATGAGAAAATGAGAAATAAAATAATTATATAAATAATCGCAAAACGCTATAATAGCTATTCCAGTTTTTCCACCTGCATCGGACCTCCGACAGGTGGAGAACTCACATTCAGTAATATATTATGGATTATATTTCGCCGTTCTGGGGATTTTTATTACTTCTAGGAGTTACGCAGTTGACGGGCGACCTGAGAGTCAAATGCATAATAATTATCATCAAGTTGGATAAATGAGTTTTTATGTCCCATCATGAGACATTTCCTCAAGATATTCCACGTTCGGCAATCCAACTGCGTAAGTCCTAACTTCGTCCCGATACGGTGTCGGATTTCAACGGCCATCTCCTTTAAAGAGGGCACGGTCTGGAGAGAGGACAGAAACAAGAATCGAAATCGAAAATTGAAACGGTTTCATGTCTCCTCCCCCCTAACCCATCCAACAAAATCCCCGTTCGGCGGTCTCCAGCCCAGGGCGAATAGTGCAGCTTGGATCTCAGATGTTCCCGGTGTTGGCGTGATGCTAGAGCTTTGAGCTAGGTAGGCACCGATCTCCACTGGGTCGACGCATTGGTTCAGCTCCAGGACACGAGCCACGCGACGTTTGACCGCCTCCAGGACCTCAGGACGAAGCTCTGGCAGTGGTCGATCGATCTTTCCGAGTCTCGGCCTATTAACATCATCGTAACCGTCACAATCGTCACCTATCGTCACCAAAAAACCGTTATCAGTTGACGTTTGTGACGATTGTGACTGTTGTTTCCCTAATCTATATTCTCCTTCTTCTCCCTCTCCTATCCTTCTATCTCTTTCTTCTTTATATTGAGAGATAAAAGTAGGAAAATGACCGTCATCACCGTCACAACCGTCACTAGGTGTTTTTATATCAGTGACGATTGGTGACGGTTGTGACGGTTGACCATCTCCAATGTAAAAATCGCCCATATTGGCTTGGGTGGCGGGGCCAACATATTCTATCCGGATCTTTCGCTCTTTACCGGTCCTTTTCAGGAAATTTACATAGATATGAACTGCTCTAAGGGCTGGACTAATTCTCTTGAGCTTGCCAGTGACCCCGCGGGGTGACCGTGGCCAACCATCAGGCGGGAACCTCGGATCGACGTTTGATCGCACTTTTAAGACTTCAAGCAAGAAGCTTGCTGTTCCGTCGAAAGGATCCTCTTTTCCCCTTACGAATTCTACTAGAGATGTTGCGAAGAGGTCGTTATCGATCAGATCTGCATTTGCCTGTTTGCGGTTCTCTTCGTATGCTTCCATGAACGAACCCGCCTCCCAAGGTAGCGCACCTTCACATGCAACGATCCATTCAGCAAAATCAGCTAGTCGAGGCTTCCGATCCAATGTCACTTTTGGGAGCTCTTTCAGTCCGTGAGATACTATATCGAGAATAGCGCCGATTATGCCGGGCCTGATTCTTTCGAGCTCAACTATGATCTCCTTCTCGGTTCTGCGTTCTGTAGACTTTATACGGGGGAGATTGATTACTATCGCTCTATCCAGCAAGTCGCCTCTTGTGGATATCGAATCTATTCCGTTCAGAATAACTGGCCTTTGTGCATCGAGCAGTGTCTCTTCTTGGTCCGTGTAGAGCTCTCTTTGGGCCAACCCGCCACCTGTGCTGAGAACACAAATAGCATCTCCCAGCCAGGTGGGGAGCCCCGAGAGGTTGTCATAAACAACCATCCTGGAGTTGACCGCAGCTATCATCAAGTCTTGTTCGGACTTGGGTGGGCGTCTTAATGGCGCCTTGTTAGGATCAAGCAGGAATCTAAGAATCCGGCCAAACCAGCTTTTTGCGCTCCCCTGCTCGCCGTTCACGACCAGGATTGGATAGGGGCCAGTTGGGCGGAAGGCTTGTATTAACCACGCCCTAACCAGTATCCACGGGTGACCATCCGGAACATTTAGGACGTGTCTCAGATCCTCAAGGTTGCCGTTTGTCTCTGGCTCTGGCAACGACAGCATCCCCTTGGCCCGTCTGAATTTTACTGGCACTTCGTGGGATGGAATCACTTGCCATCCATCAGGGCTGATCTCTACCGCTCGCCAATCATCCCCGCCTAGGTCCAGGTAGAAACGCCCTTCGTATTCCGCAAGCCTGGTAAAGACGGGATGCACCTCGCCTCCAAACAAGGCCATTCCCTCCAAAACTGATAGAGCTTCTTGGACTGCCGTACCTTTGGGCGTCCTTGCTTCGATCCGATACAATAGCCCGCTTAACCAGTTACGAGAGTGTTTAGATTTCAGGGAGTAGTTCCCGATGTATTCCCCTTCTTCTGGGAGAGTGACAAATGCCTCGCCCTCCTCTGACCGCCAAAAGATCGCCCCGCTATCGAGTGCGTAATTCACTAGCTTGGTGGCCATTGAAGGGCCACTTATCCCGGCTTTCCTTTCCTTTTCGTCAGACTCATCGAGGCCAACCTCCTTGCTTTTGATCTCGTCCAATCGCTCTAGAAGGGCTTTTCTAATCATAGCCGTTAGTTTGGCTTTTTTTATCAGAATCGCGAATTCCAATGGGTCACCTTGCTGTAGGATCGCCAGCTTGCGGAGAACGTCTGGGTCCAGGAGCTTTCTGGGTTCTGCTTTCAGCTCCTTTACCATGGACACTAAGAAGTCCCTGGCCGCTTCTGTGTCGGGCCTGACCATCCCTTCGATCAGCCCTTTCTCCTCACATGCCTCGAGAACCCTGGAGAAGACCTCGGTTTCCCTCAGGTCGTGGTGACCATAGCAGGAGATGAATCCTTCCATCACACCAACCATGCTAGCCTTATCGCCTCCGGCATCGCATTGCTTGCAGTGCCATCGCCCAGTCTTCAGGTTGATCTGGAAGCAGTCGCCAGACTCAGAAGAGTGGCCTGGAGCTGGCCCTTTAGCCTCGTCTCCCTCCGTCCGTTTTGGCGCCCAGCCATAGGCAGCTATGATGGCGTCCACGTCGAGCTGGTCGGAGAGAGAAGTTGTGGTGGATCTCTTCGCCTTATCCCTCTTCGCCGTTCTCTCGAACTCCCTTAGCTTCGCCATCC
>Ga0172382_10006840_pt1 | contig 16402 bp, 19 predicted proteins | sample Leawel138RmetaG_FD_122245 | JGI IMG/M metagenome (GOLD analysis project Ga0172382, IMG submission 122245) | Leachate microbial communities from a municipal landfill in Southern Ontario, Canada - Leachate well 138R metaG | ecosystem: Engineered > Solid waste > Landfill > Unclassified | place...
ACAACCCTGACGCTGTCGCGGGTTGGATTAACGGAGTCACCGGTAGCGGTACCGTCACCATCGGTCTCGTGAACTGGGAGTGCGCCGTGGCCTCCAGCAACGTCATGAAGCTGGTCTTCGAGGAAGCCGGCTACACCGTCGATCTCCTGGAGACCGATGCCGGCCCCATGTATGTTGGCCTGTCCAACAACGATGCCGACATCAGCTTCACCGCTTGGGTGCCTTTGACCCACCAGTCCTACTTCGAGAACTACGTGGCTAGCGCCGGTGGCGATGGCAGCATCATCGAGCTCGGAGTGAGCGTCGGCGGTGCCAAGATCGGTCTGGCCGTTCCAGTCTACGAGTAGACTCTAAACCCCTTCCCCTATTTTTTATCGTTAGTCTTTTGTACAAGCTCTTGAATCCTCAACCGGTTCCCTGACGACCGGACCAGAGGTGAATGTATGCCGACACTGCACCATGGAAATGTCAAACTGAATTACGAGGTGGTTGGTGAAGGTGAGCCTTTGATCCTGATCACTGGCCTGGGAGGTGACACTGGTTTCTGGAACGGTTTGGTGGGCCTGCTCTCTACCCAGTATCGCATCATCACCCTAGACAACCGCGGTGCAGGTCAGACCGAATACGGTGGAATGGCTTTCAACATGCAGGACATGGCTTCGGATATCGCCACCATATTGGACCACCTTGGAATCCAACGCTCCCATGTACTCGGGTGGTCCATGGGCGGCAACATCGCCCAACGATTCGCAGTCGATTTTCCGGACAGGGTAGGCGCGTTGGTCCTGGTATCCACTTACACTCGGAGGCCTGCTAGGTCCAGCATGGCCATCGACACTATGATCGAATGCGTCAGGCAGGGGGCTAGCATGGAGACCCTCTCGCTGATGATGCAGGCCTTCTGCCTGACGGAATCGGTTTTCTGGCGGCGGGAGAGGGAGGGCCGCCCTAGCAACGGAAAACAGACCTGCAGCATCGACGGCTTCGCTCACCAGAAACAGGCCTTGGATGGTTTCGACGGGTCTCAGGACCTGAGTTTGATACGGGCCCCCACCCTAGTCGTGCATGGTAAGGCAGACATCATGGTGCCATACCAGTTTGGGGAGGACTTGGCCGCCCATATACCTGATGCCCGCATGGTCCATATTGAGGAGGCTGGGCACATCATACCGCCCAAACTCTATTACCGCCAAGTTTTGGAGCACCTGGCTGAGAACCCGCTCTGATTCAGTTCTTTATATCAGAGCGTAAGCGTCGTAGCATTTCTGGTGCCTCGGCGATTATCCTTTGGGTACAGGGCCATTCCTTGTCCATATACTCCAGGTCCAAGGGGCATCCATTGTCTTGGAGGGCGAGATACACCCGGCTCATGAATTTGGAGACCGTGTAAGGGAAGTCGCGGCAGACCTCGGGACGGGCATCATGAATGGCACAACGCTTGTCTTCCTGCAGGAATGCACAAGGATTGGTCTTCTTGATGAACCATTTGCCTTTGTCCCGATACAGATAGGTGGTTATGAAGGTCCTCAGAGGCATCTCGAGCTTCTCTGCCATCCTCTCCAGATCGGAATCCAAGACGATGATGAAGTCCTGATAACAACAGCGTCCACATTGTTCACAGTGGTTGTGCCCCTCCATTTCGTGACATATCTCATATGAGATGTCTAGATTATGCAACATCTCCTCCGGTATCGGCCCATTGAGGCCGGTCAACTCATATTTACCGCGGTATTTGGCAACCATGAGCAGTATACCCCCGGCCGCTACGGCCCAGGATCATGTTCTCGAAAGAAATGAACTCGAGGCCGTCTGGGCTTCCATCCTTGGAGGATTTATGCATTTGACAGACCTCGGATAATAAACAGGGTTAAAAATTTCATTCTATATAATACTGATTAAGAATACAGACATCCGTCGAACACGGAGGACGATGAAAAGCGACGAACAGCGTTGAGAAGAAAATGAAAGGAAGAGGTTTTTGCTCTTTCTGGATCCTTACAGGAGAGCCAGTATACCCACAATCAAGGTGATGACACCGATGATCGCCTGACCGGAACCCAGCCACATGGCAAACTTCTCCAGGGCGTTACCGACACCGGGAATCAAAGGCAGAATCCCGACCATCAGAACCAAACCGGAGATGATGAGCATGAGGTTAAGCAGGGCAAAGCCGTTCAGAATATCCAGTATCCCCAAGATCAGGGCAATGATTCCGATGATTCCCTGGAATCCACTGAGGAATTGACCAAATTGGTCCAGATATTTCCCGAGGGCGGGAATAACGGACATCAATCCTGTCAAGAGCACTAGTCCAGCCAATATGGCTACGATTGCTTCCAACATCGTTTGCTAGTTACGTTTTCTAACTATATAAAACGGAAGGAATATTGACTCTGAATGGACATATTTATAAATATATTATTTTAATTATAATGTTTCCTGGACATGATGTTGAAGGCAAATCAGCAATCCGCTTCAGGCGTCGATAGACTAATATTTGAACATTTCCTCCGATGCTTTCAGAACTAATTTTGAGAACAGAAATGGTGCGGGGGAAGGGATTTGAACCCTCGAACCACTAAGGACAGGATCCTAAGTCCTGCGCCGTTGGCCAAGCTTGGCTACCCCCGCGGGAATCCTTGATTATCGGACCTTTATTAATCAATTGTGGTGGTCACAACAGCCCTGGAAGAACTTGTCCAGATTAGCCATGGCAATCTCCTTACGAGCTGGATGGGCCACCGCCTTGGCCGCCACTGAGATGACATCCCCATGGGTTACGATGTTGTACTGTCCCTTTACCGCGTCCTGCTTGTCCAAACGGAAATAGAGCGTGCAGTCCTCATCCACCCGTCGGTCAAGGTCGCCTCGGATATCGGAAATGATCTCCTCGCCTAAGACCTGAAAGAGGGTCTTGAACTCCCGGCTCTTGGTAAGCTCCATCTCCAGAACCGTCATGGGGTTGCCATGATGTCCCTCCGTTCGGGTGATGTTCAACTCTCCTTGAGGGAGGAGAGTCGACATGACATCCCTCAGGATGTCCTCCCTCTCGGTGGCATAGCACACCAACCTGACTTTGATCCAATGGAAAGCTCCCGACATTTACCGTCCTCAAGCCGCAATAAACACCATGGATGATAAAAAGTTACTCTAAGGGATGTGTGCACGAAATCCATATATCGCTAATCCGTGTTATCCGAGTGTTTCAAAGAAAGGCCGCGTAATCGGGAAGCCAGCGGTGGACTGAGGAATGGCCGGACTGCGGGGTGCATCATATGACAGACATTCTAGAAGATTCCGGTAAACTTTTGGTGTTAGGGAACGAGGCCATAACCCGAGGTCTAATCGAGGCGGGAGTTAGATTCGCCTCTACATATCCTGGCACTCCTTCTTCTGAGATAGGGGGATTGTTGGAGAAGATCGCAGAGAAGGTGGGGATGTACTTCGAATATTCCACCAACGAGAAGGTGGCCTTGGAGGCCGCTTCCGGAGCTGCTGCGGCAGGCATCCGCTCCTTCGCCTTCATGAAGCATGTTGGCCTGAACGTTGCTTCCGACCCATTGATGACCCTGGCCTATGCTGGCGTCGATGGTGGCATGGTCATCATGACCGCGGACGACCCTTCTGCCCACAGCTCCCAGAATGAGCAGGACAACCGCTATTATGCTCTTCTATCCCTCTTGCCCATGCTCGAGCCTTCCACGCCATCCGAGGCCAAAGAGATGGTGAAGGATGCCTTCGACCTTTCCGAGAGGCTCCACTCCCCGGTGCTTTTCCGTACCACGACCCGTATCAACCATGCCCGTGGCATAATTGAAATGAGTTCTCGAAAGGACACCGTGCAGAAATCTGATTTCAAGAAGGACCCCCGGCGGTACGTCAACGTACCGGCCAACGCCCGGCTGAACCGGTTGAAGCTCCTGGAACGACTTGCCGAGGCGAGCAGGGAATCTGAGGAGTCCCCCCTCAACTATGTGACCGGTGACAGCGGTGTAGGCATAATCACCAGCGGAGTTTCCTATGGATATGCCCAGGAATGGTTGGATGACGTGTCTATACTTAAGCTGGGATTCACCCATCCCTTGCCGGAGAAGATGATCGCCCGTTTCCTGCAGGAGAAGGAGATGGTCATAGTGGTGGAGGAGCTGGAGCCCTATCTGGAGGACCAGGTCCTGAGGATTGCCCGACAGAACGGCATCGACACGCCCATCTTCGGCAAGAGGACCGGCCATCTTCCCCGCCCTTACGAGTATTCCCCGGACGTCATCAAGGGACTGCGATCCCTGGTGCCCATCACCCGGGATGCTGTCCCATTGGAAAAACCGGACATCGTGCTGCCCAACCGGCCGCCCATGCTCTGCGCCGGTTGCCCGCACCGGGGCACTTTCTATGCTGTTAAGAAAGCAGTGGGAAAAGATGATGTCATATACAGTTCGGACATCGGCTGCTACACCCTGGGAATCCAACCCCCCTACCATACCGCGGACTTCATCCTCTGCATGGGAGGAGGAGTGGGGGCAGCGGGAGGGTTCTCCGAGGCCACTGATCAGAAGGTGGTGGCCTTCATCGGTGACTCCACATTCTTCCACACCGGCATACCGCCGCTGATTAACGCTGTCTTCAATCAACACCGTTTCACGGTGGTCATCATGGACAACCGGGCCACGGCCATGACCGGGCACCAGCCGCATCCGGGCACTGGACGTGTGCACGGCGGTCGGCAGACCAACCCCTTGGAGATCGAACCGATCGTCCGGGCCTGCGGTGTGAGCTTCGTGGAGACCGTCGACCCAGCCGATATCAAGAATACCACGGATGTCATGCGCCGAGCCATGGAGCATGACGGGGTATCGGTGGTGATAACCAAGCACCCCTGCCCCTTGGACCTCAAGAAGAAGAAAAAGCTGAACGTCAGCATCTACACCATCAACCAAGAGAAGTGCATCCGCTGCTACACATGTGTACAGAAATTCGCCTGCCCAGCCATCTATCGCCAGGGGGACGAGGTCTTCATCGACCCAATTCTCTGCATCGGTTGTGGGATGTGCACGCAGATCTGCCCTAAGGGCGCCATGGAGGAGATGCAATGAGATACACCATCCAAATCGTCGGAGTCGGGGGCCAAGGCGTTCTGCTGGCCTCCATGGTACTAGGGAATGCGGCCATGAAAGAAGGGCATGAGGTCTGCATGAGCGAGGTGCATGGAATGGCCCAGAGGGGAGGCAGTGTTCTGTCCACCCTGCGCATGGGCGAGGACATCATAAGTCCCTTGGAGGCCTTGGGAGAAGCGGACCTCCTCATGGGATTCGAGCCGGTGGAGACCGCCCGCAGCCTGTCCTTGGGCAGCAAGGAGACCATGGTGGTCATGAACCTAAACCCCATGATCCCCGCTTTGGCATCCATGGGCTTGGAGACCTATCCTCCGGTAGAGGACATCATCAAGGCCATCCAAGCACGCACGGACAACCTGTTCACCCTCGATGCCACGGATATCGCGGTGCAGGCAGGGATGGCAGTGGCCGCCAACGCTGTGATGATCGGCGCTGTCGCCGGTGCGAAGGGGTTCCCCCTCTCAGTGGATGTGCTGGAGGAGACCCTCCTGGACCTCGTCCCCGCGAAGTTCAAGGATGTCAACAGGAAAGCTTTCCGGATGGGGTACGAGCTGCTTAGGGGCCGTTAACGGACCTTGACCATCTTCATACGACCATGTTGATGGATGACCTTCAGGTAACCCTGCAGCATGGCGTCGACCTCGGGTGAACCGGTGTCCACCCTCAAGGTCTCCAATCCCTTGAGCTTGTAGGGCGGGGCCAGGATCCAAAGCCCCTCCTTGCCCAGCTTTCGGATGATCGACGGGGTGAGCTGCCGGTTCCCTCTACCGATGAGGAAGCCCTGCCCACCGATTATCCCTAGGACGGCCGCGCAACGATGCCCTTGCTCCAGAAATACCTCCATGCCCGCGGCATTGACATCGCTGGCCAACAGCTCACCGTCCCGAACAACGTCGAAACCGAGCAGTGTCCCTGACAACCCCATCAGCCCCATCACCATCTTGGCCCCGCCACCAGGACCGATGAAGTACACCACACCGGGCTGCATGAGCTCAAGGCAGTACTGGGCCACTTCTTCGGCCTCCTCTTCCTCCTGAAGGCTATGCTGGGATTCCTTCCCGGTCTGGACCACTCCGGGGATATAGGGAACGATGGCTTCGCCGTACAGCCTGACGTCCAAAACACCCTGCCGGTATCTTTCCTCGTCGATGTCCAGAACCTCCCGTCTACCCAACGAGGCCTGACCGTTCTGCACTCCCTGCAGTATTTCCCATAGGTCTTCCGGACGATGTAGGAAGACTGCGGAGTACATCTTCACCCCTCCCGGGACACCGATGACCGGTTTCTGATCCTGTACCGTCTCCAGGACATCCCTGGCCGTGCCATCGCCTCCGCAGAAGACGATGACGTCCACATCATTATCCAAGAAGAATCGACACAGGGCAATGGTGTCTTCACGCGTATCATGTGGCCTCATGTCCGCCACATGAGCCCCCATCCCAGCCTCCTGCAGCACATCCTGGCCGAGGAGTCCCGGCCCGGTGATGAATCGCATCGGTTCCTGTAAGGACCGGAGGGCACGGTAGGCGATGGACTGCGTCATAGGCTGAGCCCCCAGCTCCTTTGCCCGGGAGAGGGTCTCTTGGCCGTCGGTCCCTTTCAGACCAACAGCACCGCCCATGCCGGCAACGGGATTGACCACCAGTCCGATCAGCATCAATTGAGGAATAGGCTTGCACCGATTAATGATTGTGGGAAAAAGGTGGGGGGTGGACGTCCCCCCGTTGGTCCAACAAGGTTTCTCGGAGGTATATCTAATTGATGCGGACCGGCTCGAACGCACAGAGTCCGGAGACTTCCTCGTCCCCGGATTCCTGGACGATTTCATCCATGTCGTCCAATTGAGCGATGAATCTCTGCTTCACCTTCTGGGTGGTCCCATTGATGAAGCCCAGGATGCTTTGGTTGGCTTCCCGGAACGCGGCGTCCATGGTGGCATCCGGCATGGCCTTCAGGAGCATGTCGTTGTCCACCACCACGTTTATGCAACCGGTCTGACGCATGCGGCGCAGACCCTCCCGGGCCACCCGGGAGCGGGTGGTCTCGAAGGAGAACGGATTGATTAGGACGGCGAATGTTATCTGATTCAGGCGACGGCAAATCTCAGCGACCACGGGGGCGACACCGGTTCCGGTACCGCCTCCCATACCAGCAACGATGAACACCACGTCATATCCCTGCAGAGCCTCCTCGATCTCGTCCATATGGGCCTTGCCACAGCTGCGTCCCAGATCCGGGTCGCCCTTGGCTCCCTCACCGCGGGTGACGCGGCGACAGATGTTGATCGTTCGGTGTGCTCCGACCTCTGACAGGGCCTTGCGGTCCATGTTTATGGCCATGGTCTCGATGCCACTGTCACCGGTCCAGTATATGTCGTTGATGATGTTGCAACCTGCTCCCCCTATGCCCACCACGGCCACGCGTGGCTCGACGCTAAGGGTCCAGCTGCCTCTGCTCTCTTCTGTGCTGTCGTCCATTTACATCCCTCCGAACCGAGAACGGATGGGCCCGAAGGCCCGGCATCCCTACCTTCCGTCCTGGCAGGAAACTGTTTTGTCATCTCTTGGCTATCTCTGCGAAGGCGTCATATGACTGGAACGCCTGCTTGGCGGCTTCCTGGAAGATGTCCTGAGGCATGAGGAACCTTTCAATTATCCCTCTGGCCAGATCCTCCTCGCTCCCCGCCATCCCGCCATTGCTCAACTTGGTCAGGGTTCCCATGAACCTCTCACCCAAGCATATGGTCAAAGTGTTTCCGCGCTCCATTGGAGCATCCCTCTCCATATAGTTACGGAGCGCCACCCGGATGAGCTGGGAACGGTTGGATATCTCAGGATGGGACCGAAGGAAGTCGTCCATCTCCTGGACGTCCTCGCTCTCCATCCTCAGCGTTATCCTTTCTCCATCCATCTTCTCACCTAGGTCGGTTCGAGCATCCCTTCTGAAGCTCGCAATATACATTGAAGCGAACAATATTTAAGAATTGTCATGCAAAATGTGACTTTGTCTGACAAAACTCCCTATTCTCGTTCTGTTGAGGGAGTGGAGCGTCCTACAAAAATTCGGACTGCATGACACATCCTCTTTTTCAACATAAATATTTAATGAACGCTTCCATTCCCCCGAATAGCACGACCGGTGAGGATGTATGGCTGGATTCGAAGAGATGGAACTCAAGTGGCAGAATAGGTGGCTGGATGCGGGCTTGGACCGTTCCGAGAGGGATGGACGCCCCAAGTTCATGATCATTTTCGCTTACCCTGGTGTCACGGGCTACCTACATGTCGGACATATGCGCGGATACACCTATGCTGATGCCATCGGACGCTTCAAGCGCATGACCGGCCACGACGTGCTGTTCCCCGTCGGGACCCATGCCACCGGCAACGGAGCCATCAGCTTGTCCCAGAAAGTGGCATCCAAGGACGAGCGCACCCTGGACTACCTCATCCGTAACGGTTGCCCACCGGAGCGACTGGCCGACCTGGAGGACCCTGCAGGAGCAGTGGAGTTCTTCAACCAAGTCTATGTGAACGACTATTGGAGGCGCTTCGGATTCCTTGCCGACTGGAGACGATTCACCTGTACAATATATCCTGATTACAACCGGTTCATCGATTGGCAGTTCCGCAAACTCATGCAGGCCGGACTGTTGATCCAAAAACCATACTTCGCCCCGGCCTGTCTGCGCTGCGGCCCGGTGGCCGTGGATGCCTCTGAGACCGACCTCTCCCAGGGAGGTAATGCCGAGAACCAAGAATACACTCTCCTGAAGTTCCGTTGCGGTGACCTCTTCCTGGTAGCCGCCACCCTCAGACCGGAGACGGTCTTCGGACAGGTGAACTTCTGGGTCAACCCCGATGTGACCTATGTGAAGATACGGAAGGGGGACGAGACCTGGATCGTATCTCGTTCCGCGGCGGAGAAGATGTCCTTGCAGAAGGATGGCATCGAGGTCATGGGAGAGATCGCCGGCAAGGACATGGTGGGATGGATGTGCGAGGCACCGATGATCAAACGCCTCATCCCGGTTTTCCCGGCCCGCTTCTGCAACCCTGACGTGGGTACCGGCCTGGTCACGTCCGTGCCCTCCGATGCCCCGGATGACTACGTGGCACTCTTGGACGTCAAGAACGACCCGGATTTATGCCGTTGCTATAACCTAGACCCCGCGATCGTGCGGGCGGTGGTCCCCATTCCAATAATCGACATCGAAGGTTACGGCGAGTTGCCGGCCAAGGACGTCTTGGAACGTATGGGCATAAAAGGGTCCGGTGATCCTCGGCTGCCCGAGGCCAAGAAGCAGGTCTACAAGGACGGTTACCACATCGGCAGGATGAACTCCATCTGCGGCGAGTATGCAGGCATGCGGGTGGAGGAGGCCAAGGACATAATGCGGGCCGCCATGCTGGAATCCGGTGACGCCGAGCTCTTTTACGACCTCTCGGAGACGGTGATATGCCGCTGCGGCAGCCCGGTCCACATTCGCCGCGTGGACGACCAATGGTTCATCAATTATGCGGACGAGACCCTCACGACCCGCACCAGCGAGCACTGCCGCGGCATGGACATCTACCCGCAGGAATACGCCAACAACGTCCATGGTGTCCTGGATTGGTTCCGCGAGAGGGCCTGTGTCCGTCAGGGCAACTGGCTGGGCACCCGTTTCCCCTTCGATGAGAAGTGGATAATCGAAGCCATATCCGACTCCACCCTCTACCCCATCTATTACCTGGTGTCCCTATATGCCAACGACGGCCGTTTGAAACCAGAGCAGATGACGGAGGCTTTCTTCGACCATGTGATCCTGGGCATAGGAGAACGGGACTCGGTGTCGGAGCAGACCGGGGTGTCCTCGGATCTCCTGGCATGCATCGCCGAGGATGTCGCTTACTGGTACCCTCTGGACCTCAATCTGGGAGGGAAGGAGCACATGACCGTCCACTTCCCCGCTTTCCTATTCAACCATACTGCCGTGCTCCCCGCCGACAAATGGCCCAGGGGCATCCTGGTGAACTGGTACATCACCAGCAAGACCGGCAAGATCTCCAAGTCCAAGGGAGGAGCCCAACCCATACCGGGTGCGGCTGGCAAGTTCGGTGTGGACTCCCTGCGCCTCTACTATGCGCACATCGCCTCCCCGTTCACGGACGTGGAATGGGACGAGGATGCCGTGAACTCCTACAGGATGCGCGTGGAAAGGGTCATGAAGATGGTGGAGGAGCTCCTGGAAGTCGCCAAAGGGACGGAGGTCAGGAGCATCGACCGGTGGATGATGTCCCGGGTCGATGCTCATGTTCGCTCCTGCCTGCAGTTCATGGAGTCCTTCGACCTCCGGCAGATGGCTTCCGTGGTGTACTTCGACATGGTCAACGACCTGCGTTGGTATCTGCGCCGGGGAGGAGACAACGCTGAAGTCGTCAAGGATACCTTGCACCGCTGGGTGCGCATGATGGTCCCCGTGACCCCACATGCCGCAGAGGAGATGTGGCAGATGATAGGAGGCAGAGGCCTGGCATCCGCTTCGGACTATCCCGTTCCGGACGACGGTCGACGGTCGACGGCCTCCGAAGCAGGAGAGGCGCTACTCCGAGACCTCATGGATGATGTCAAGGAGATCGTGCGCGTCACCGGCATGGATGCCAAGAAGGTGGTGGTCTATACTAGCCCGGAGTGGAAGAACCGGGTCTTGTCACAGGCTGTCAGCCTGGCATTGGACTCCGCTTTGGACATCCCTACGCTCACCAAATGGGCCATGGCTGATGCCTCCATCCGGTCGAACGGCAAGGCGGTGCCGGACTTCATCAAGAAGCTGGCATCAGACCTGCAGAGGAGGTCCCGCAACGACCTGGAATCAATGTCAGTCCCGCTTCCGGAGAAGGAGCACCTGCAAGAAGCAGGTTCATTCCTCACTGCAGAGCTGGGCGCAGAGGTCCTGGTCCTGCAGGCGGACGAGCCCGACCTCTATGACCCGCAGGGTAAAGCCCGATTCGCGGTGCCCGGCCGGCCGGCGTTGTTCATCGAGTGAGCACGGGCCTCATTGCCAACGTCGGTACAGGTCGTGGTCCTGGCCCAATTGGTCCAGGATCTTGCCCACCACGAAGTTGACCATGTCATCCACGCTCTGCGGTCGGCAGTAGAAACCGGGGTTGGCGTCCAGTATCACCGCTCCATAGCGTACCAGTTCCATCTCGTTCTCCAGCATCACAGCGCTCTTCGGAGTCTCTCGCGGAACCATGATCAACTTCCGCCCCTCCTTCATGGTCACGGAGGCGGTGCGGGTGATGAGGGTGTCCGCGATTCCATGCGCCACCTTGGCCACAGTGGACATGCTGCAAGGCACGACCACCATGCCATCGCAACGGTAGCTACCGGATGCTATGGATGCGAAAAGGTCGTCGTCCTCAAATACCTGGTCCGCCATGGCGTAGACGTCTTGCACCTTGCGTCCAGTCTCATGCTCCAGGATCTGCTTGGCAGTGGAAGATATCACCAGGATCTTCTCCCCCTGCAGGTGTTCAAGGAGCCGGATGCCGTAAATACTGCCGGACGCACCGCTTATGGCCACTACGATTCTCACGTCGTAGGATACGGCAGGGAGCGATAATAAACTTCTGGTATGACGTCCACAACGGCCTGGGAACCCATAACACTTTTATATAGGTTGATTATTCCCACAATAGCACTAACGCTACACTTTAGCCTGTGTGCTATTAGCAGAGGTAGAATAACATGGTCACCGTCTACGATGTTCCTGCAGAGAGGCTCATACTCAAAGCCGCTGAGAAACTCAAGGAGAACGACGCCATCGTCCCTCCGGAGTGGGCTGAGTTCGCCAAGACCGGCAGGCACACTGAGAAGGCACCTGTCCAAGAGGACTGGTGGTTCACCAGGTCCGCTTCCATCTTGAGGAAACTGTACGTCAAGGGCCCCATGGGGTCCTCCCGCCTAGCCGCCGAATACGGCGGATTCGCCGACCGGGGCGCCAAGCCCAACAAGGCCGTCAAGGGCAGCCGCAACATCGCCAGGAAGTGCATGATGCAGCTCGAAGGCGCCGGTTTCCTGAGCAAGAAGGACAAGGAAGGCCGCAGCATCAGCCCCGCCGGCATGTCCCTTTTGGACAACGCCGCGAAGGAAGTATTCGATGAGATGAACGCCTGAAGGAGGCGAACCCTATGGATGAGAACGAGCTGGACGCTATAAGGCAAAGGAAGATGATGGACCTGCAGAGGCAGGGCCAGCAGTCTGCTGTCGCCGATGAGCGGGCGAAGCAGATGGAAGTGCAAAAGCAGGCCATACTTCGTCAGATACTCACCCCTGAGGCCAGGGACAGGCTGGGCACCGTCAAGGTGGCCTATCCGGACGTGGCAGAGATGGTGGAGTCCCAACTCATTCAGATCGCTCAATCCGGCCGTCTGAACGGCATGATCGACGACAACATGCTTAGGGACATACTCAGGCAGGTCACTCCCAAACGTCGGGAGATAAGCATCGAGAGGAGATGAATATGACACGCAACAAGCCACCCGCCATGAAAACGAGGCTGAACAAGGCCAACAAACAGAACAGAAGGGTCCCTGCCTGGGTCATGATAAGGACCAACAGGAACTTCCTCCGCCACCCTAAGAGAAGGTCCTGGCGCACTGGTAACTTGGACGAGTGATTACGATGGAACAAACTGAGAGGATCATGAACATCCCCCTACGGGACACCAAGACCGTCCCTAGGACCAAGAGGGCCAACCGGGCCATTAAAGAAATCAGGGAGTTCGTCATGAGACACATGAAAGCCGAAGAGGGCAAAGTGTGGATCGACAGCTCCGTGAACGAGAAGGTATGGGAGAGAGGCATCCAGAAACCCCCATCCAAGATCACGGTTAAAGCCGTGAAGTTCGACGATGGATTGGTGGAAGTCTCCCTTTCCGACGAGTGAAACGGTAAACATGATAAAACTCTCCAGCTACAACGGAAGTCCCTACCTGGGGGTCTACTGCGTAGCCAGCGAGAGGCATTCCCTTTTACCTTTGGACGCCTCGGAGGCCTTCGTGGCCGAGCTGGAGGAGGCTTTGCAGGTGCAGGCCGTCCGTTGCAACATCTCCGGCAGCCATGTCGTCGGCTCCTTGGCGGCCCTCAATTCCAACGGGACCGTGGTCTCCGGCTTCATCGAAGCGGATGAGTTGGCCCGGTTCCCCAAGGACATGAACACCCTGCTGCTGCGTGACAAGCACAATGCCGCGGGCAACAACATCTTGGTGAACGACAACGGAGCCATCGTGGACCCGTCCATAAGCAACGACAACCTGAGACTCATCGGCGACGTCCTGGGTGTGGAATGTGTTCCCGCCACCATAGCGGACATGGAAACCGTCGGTGCGATATGCAAGGCCACCAACAAAGGAGTGGTCTGCCACCCGGCCACCACGGACGATGACTTGGAACTCATCCGACAGGTCCTGAAGGTGGATGCCTACCGGAGCACCTTGAACCACGGGACGGCTACTGTGGGATCCTGTCTGGTGGCCAACAGCAAAGGGGCCTTGGTGGGCGACATCAGCACCCCTATCGAACTGGGACGTCTCGAGGACGCCCTGCATTATTATTGAGACAGATGACTTTCCCTCTCAGAGGGAGAATATCCAGTACTCCGTGCCTTCCATCAGGTCATCGGCATAGAGCTCCACCACGTTGCCCACATGATAGACCCGGTCATCCGGAGCATGGGACAGGAAGCTGTCCAAACCATCGATGGCGATGGAGAGCCCGCCCACCCGGTAATGCATCGGGACCACGATTTTCGGGTTTATGCGTTCGATGAGCTGCATGACCTTCCCGATCTCTAGGGTGAAGCCCCCTCCAGTGGGAACCATCAAAACATCCACCTTCCCTAGCTGATGGAAGAAGAAATCGTCAGGCATATGGCCTAGGTCTCCACAGTGACAGAAGACGATGCCTTCCATCTGGAAACGATAAACGGTGTTCCTGCCCCTCTTGGCGCCTCGGCTCTCGTCATGATGAGTGGGGATCCCCAAAAAACGGATGCCCCCATACTCGAACTCCCCTGCCTTCTCCATGAAATCCTTGTGCACGCCTCTGATGGCCCGGGCGGCGTTGTGGTCATAATGGTCATGGGTCATGAGCACTAGGTCAGCACGGACAGAAGGAGGCATGATGCCAATGGACCGGCCGTCGTGGGGATCCACCACGACCGACAACCCGTCCGTGAACTCGAAACATGAATGACCGTGCCAAGCGATGCGCATAAGACCTTTCCAAGGGAGGTTTCGTCGATATAAATTCTTTATCGCCCTTTCTGATATCCATCATCTTAGTTAGTAAGTTATTATAACCATTGTTCACATAATCATACTGCCCATGAAGAAGACGCTCATACTGGTTGTGGACAGAGACAACGATTTCGGTCGCAAAGGTGGTGTCGCCACCCCGGTCATCGGAAGGGAGGGTTGCGAGAAGGCCGCCATGGACCTGGCACTCGCCGACCCGGAAGACTCCGACGTCAACACCGTTTTGGCCGCCTTGAGCATCTACAAGGAACTTACAGAGGAAGGGGCGGACGTGGAGCTGGCACTGCTCTGCGGTGACTCCAAGGTGGGCTTCAAATCCGATGCCATAATAGCCGAGGAATTGGAGAACGTCCTGGATGACGTGAAACCGGACCGTGTCATCTTGGTCAGTGACGGAGCAGAGGATGAGTACATCTATCCTCTGATCTCCTCCCGTGCCAAGATCGATTCCGTGCGACGGGTATTCGTGAAGCAGGCCCCTGGTGTCGAAGGCACCTTGTACATCCTACTGAAGATGATTCAGGACGATGACAAGCGTAAACGGTTCTTGATACCTCTGGGCATGATATTCCTGATACTGGGGATTTTCTCGGTCACCCCTGACCTGGTGTCCCTCTTGAGCACAGGTAACCTCAACTACCTCTCTGGCATGATGGGAGGGGTCCTCATGCTGGTGCTGGGATTCTACATAATCTCCTACGCGTACAAGCTGGATGAGAAGCTCATGCGCTCGGTTCGGAACGTCAAAGCCATGGTTCGTTCCGGTAACCAAGTGGTCCCATTCACAATCGTGGCCGTGATACTGTTCTTCGCAGGCCTGGTCCTAGGCATCCTAGCCGCCACCGAGGTGCAGGGGGTCTCCATGCAGTACCGCTTGGTGCTCTTCCTTACCAGCGTGCTCTGGATGTGGATATTCTCCATGGTCTGCTACGAGGCCGGTAAGTTCCTGAACTATTATCTGACAGAACAGAAGATCAAACACAACTTCCTGGTCACGGCTTTGACGCTGTTCGCCATCGCATTCATTCTACAGGGGGCCATGGACGCCCTGTCCCTGACATTGGGATACACCCCAGTGAACGAGATGTTCATAGTCCTGGAGCTCTCCATCGGTTTCGGTTTCGCTGTCTTCGCCGGTTTGATGCAGTCCTCTTTCAAGACCTTGATCCAGGAGATGAAGGTCGAGGCTTGAGAGATGCGGTTCGAAGATTGGGAGCCCATCTATCTACGGATACTCTCTGATATGGGGTACAGCCGGGAGGAGGACGAGAGAGCGGCGCGTGTGCTGGCCTCCACCAATTCAATAAAACAGGCATTTACTGCGTTGGACATCGATGCCTTCTTCCGAGACCAGACGGTGACGATTGTCGGCGCCGCCCCCGGTTTGGAGGATGTCTTGCAACAATGTCTGCCTGGAGGAAGGATCGTGGCCGCCGGTTCGGCCACGGAATTCATCATGGAAGCCGGGATTATCCCGGACATGGTGGTCACCGATCTCGATGGCGACATGCGATTCCAGATGGAGGCATTCCAAAAAGGGGCCATCCCCATCGTGCATGCCCATGGGGACAACATTCCATTGATTGAAAGATATGTACCGCAATTGGACCGGCCGTTCCTAGGAACCACTCAGTCTTCTCCTTTCCCTCCTTTGCAGAACTGGGGGGGCTTCACGGATGGGGACCGCGCGGTGTGCATGGCCGCCCATCATCGGGCGCGAATCTGCTTGTTGGGCTTCGACTTCCAGAACCCTCGGGGAAATTCCTCTGAGGAGAGGGCGGTGAAGCAATGTAAGCTCAAGTGGGCAGAGAGCATCATCCGATTGTGCATGGACTGATTCTTACAGTTTAATGATGAATTATGGGATAATTATTATGAAATGGAAGTCGCATACCTCCTGGGGGGAACCTTCTTGACGACCGTGAGCATGGAGAATCTGATTCTGGCCTTGAGACACACCTTGGGAAAAAAGGGCATGAAGGACGAAGAG
>Ga0172382_10006841_pt1 | contig 16401 bp, 13 predicted proteins | sample Leawel138RmetaG_FD_122245 | JGI IMG/M metagenome (GOLD analysis project Ga0172382, IMG submission 122245) | Leachate microbial communities from a municipal landfill in Southern Ontario, Canada - Leachate well 138R metaG | ecosystem: Engineered > Solid waste > Landfill > Unclassified | place...
ATTTTTTTTTAAATTTCAAAAAAAATTGACTTCTGTAGTATCATGACTGACATCCTGCCATATACCACCAGATTGAGTTTTAGAAGCTGGTCTTGATGTTGAAGAAATTTTATTTTTAACTGGCATGAAATCACCCTGAATTTTTGGGATTAGAAAAATTACTATTTCTTTTCTTTTTCTTTCAGTCTGTCTTCTTTTAAAAGCCTTTCCTAAAAACGGAAGATCTCCAAGAACTGGAACTTTCATGAAACTTTCAACAGTGTCCGCCTTGATTAAACCTCCAATAGCAACCACACTGTCATTTTTCACAATAACTTCTGTATCAGCTGAAATTGTATCAATAATTGGTGCATTATCAGGAGACCACCCTACAAAATTACTAATTTCAGGTTTAATAAGCATTCTGATTAAGTTATCTGTTCCAAATATAATTTCCGGTTTAACACTCAACTTAATTCCTACTTCTTTGAAAATTGTATCAGTTGTTACTGTTCCATTCTGCATTATTGAATTTTTATATGGAATTTTCTGACCTATAAGTATATCTGCTTCTCTACCATCAAGAACAAAAAGCCTCGGATTAGAGACAATATTAATATTATCCTGTGAATACATGAGATTTAGTACAGAATCAAAATCAGTACTTGTTATTGTTGAAAGCCTGAAAGTTCCCCCGGTTAAATATTGCACAGGTGGGAGATTTACATCTGATTTAATTGCATAATCAGTATTTGATGAGAGAATTGAAAAAGATTTATTCAATTCCCATTCAAAACCAAAACTTGTATCTTTATTCATTCCCACTTCAACTATTCTTGCTTCAATCATAATCTGTCTCGGTTTATTTTCTGTAACAAAATTCTGATATATATAGTCAATTTTATCTAATATTTCCAGCTCTGCTTCAACAATTATTTTACCTGTCTGAGTATCTGATTTGATAAATGAATTTTCATCTAAAAATGAACTGAAAATACTTTCCATTTTCTCAGTATCCTGAGAATTTACCTCAAATATTTTAACTTCTTTTGCACTTATGCTGTTTATAACAAAACAGGTAATTATCAGAACAAGTATTTTTTTCATAAAATCAGTCCTCACTTTTTTAATCACATTTATCAACAGGTAAATTTTTATTTACGGATTTTTCTTAACTTTTTCCATTGCCTGAATTATTTCAGTTATAATATCAACTTTGTACTGAATTTTTAAAAACTCAAGTTTAACATAAGCTTCACCTTTTCTTGTAACAATATATTTAACAGGAAGCTGATTTAAGGCAATAGCTGCACTGTCTAAAATGTTTTTTTCATTCCAGTTGAATTCATTATCAGATTCAGCAAGTTCTCTGATTTTTTCAACTACTATTTCTTCAATTACGTTATATAGTTTGAACATTATTCACCTTTTTTTTCTGGAGCCGATGACCAGAATCGAACTGGTGACCTGCTGGTTACGAATCAGCTGCTCTTCCAACTGAGCTACACCGGCAAACTCATTTTATGTTAAAACAGCATACTTCCACCGATAAAATGCTGATCGACATCACTGTCATAATCACCCATATAAGCATAATCCATGCGGAAATTTGGTGTAACACTCATTGAAAATCCCATATTAAAATTACCATTTTTTGAACCAAATCTGAAAGTCAGGTTATTTTCAACAAATCTTTTCTCAAGACCTATTCTAAATTCGGCTTCATCACCTTCTGCACCTTCCACTTTCTTATTTGCAACCAAATTATACCCATCAAGAGCAAGCAAAGTAGTTTCATCAATGTGCAGAGCAACACCAAGTGTAAAAACTGTTGGCAGTTTATAAGGCGAATCAGCAAAAAGATTATCAATCGAAAGCCCAATATCAAGAAATTCTGAAAACTGATAAATTGTTCCAAAACCTAATGTAGTCTCATTAAAATTCTTCAATTTACCCTCAGAATCAAGATAGTTAGAATAACTTGTAAACCCAAGTTTTACCCCTGTAAGAACAGCTGCGTCAGGCTGACCAAAAAGATGCATTTTTCTCGCAACTGCAATTCTGAAATCATTTTTTTCAAATCTGTTTCTGTCAGAAGAAAAAAGCATGCCTATTCCAAAATTATAAGCCACAGTGGACTGGTTAACAGGGGGTTTTAATCTTCTTTCAAGGTATTCTGAAATTGTAAATCTGACATTTTTTTCATTTTGAAGCGACTGAGCTGTAAAAGCTGCACCATCATATGAAAGTTCATTTCTCAAATTTGCTTTCAACATGAAAGAACCTTCTCTTACTCCTGGCTGAATTTTTGCAAGACCTGCCGGATTGAAAAAAATACCGCCAGAATCATTTGATACCGCAGTATAAGCTTCACCCATTCCAATAGCTCTTGTCCCATAATCTCCATATCCAAGGTTTCTTACCCCGACTACCGCCTGAGAAACAAACCCAGACAACATAATTACCAGTAAAAAAATTAGTATTTTTCTCATTCTCTCCTCCTTATTCTGCAAAACCATGCAGAATATTTCCTTCCAGGTCTATACACTCGATTCTAATTTTTCCTTTTTCAAGGTGTTTTAATCTATAATAACCACCATCTTTACATCTGATATTATCAGAAACTAGTCCCGACAATAACAAGTCAAAAAAAGTAAAATTCCTGTCATCTGGTTTTTCTTTTCTGTAAAGATAAGCAGCTTCGAGTATTAAAGCCATATTATTCTTACAATCACTGTTTAAATTTTCCTGCTTATTTTTATTTTCGACATTTTCTCTATTTTTAAGAAACTGCTGAGCAGATTTATTTATCGAAATATCAATCTTTTCCACACCTTCAATTTTTTTCCCATAAATCATTGGTGTTTCAGGAAATTTTGCCATAGAACGCTCAGGATTCAAACTGAAATCGGAAAGAATTTCTTTCTGATTAATATTATCTCCATTGTCAAGAATATCCAATACATTAGGATTTCCAAAATATGCAGAACCTCCTCCAAAATTATAAATGCCTGTAGTTGCTCTTGCTTCCATCAAGAAAAGATTATCTTTGCCTCTGTTATTTTCATTAAATCCCATTACTAAAACCTGATATCCCCACCACGATTTTGGCTCACCAATATCTTTTTTAGGAATTTTTGCAGTTATTGTGTCAAATCCTGTAATATAAAAATCAGGAACAACAATTTTCCCTGATTTATAAAGAAGTTTGGTTCTTACATCTTCATAATCATTATCAAGAAAATATCTCACCCCTTCTGATTCAAGTGGATTAACAAGAACCATTGTCTCCCATGCCTGATTTTGATTAAAAACAACATCTCTTCCAGGAAGAGTATGAATTTCACCTGAATAAGGCTGCTGATCCCGGTCAATGTAGACATCGATAATAATTTGACCGAATCTTCCAAAATAGGATGTATTTTTTGCAATCTCTTCAAAAAATCTGAATTTAAGATAAATAAAATCTCCAGCATCTTCAACTGTAAAACTTCTTAAATCATAAGCATTCCTTTTATACTCTGAGAGCTGCGGATAAGTATAGAACCCAGGTCCATAACCATCACCTTTAGTATCATCATGATGAAATAATATTTCTCTGTTTACTGCCTCAGAAACAGATTTTTGAACAGGATTCATACCACAGCCTGCAATCATTAGAGTAACCAGAAATAAAAATGTAATTTTAAAAATCTTTTTCATATCACTCCTCTAAAATTTTGACGAAACAGTAAATCTGAATCTTTTGTATGTTTCAACATTAACATCATTAATATTTTCCAAATCAAAACCTTTATACCCATCATCATACAATGGAGAATATTCCAATCTGAGTCTAGTGCCATCAGCCCCCGAATAGTTTAAATCAGCATGGGTATGCTGTCTCTGAGTTCCGTCGCTGAAGTCTTTCCACCAGTAACCAAATCTTCCTTTAAGTCTCTGGGTAAAAGAAACAGAAACAACACTTTTAATAAAACGTGTTCGGTTAAGTTTTTGTCCGTATTCACCTGAATGTTTTACATAAAATGAGTTTTCAACAGCAAGATTTTCAGCAAGGTCAACAGTAGTTTCAAGATACTGTGTCCACCATCTGTTTTCTTTATCACCTGAAGGACTGTTTACATTATCCCAGCCAATTGGACCTTTTCCATAATCAAAACCTACTTTTGTAAAGATTGTATCTGTAGCATTTACACTTACAGCACCCCATATACCTGTTTTTCTTGAAGTGTCTCCTGCAAGATTTTTCTTATCATTATCTTTTTCAGACCAAACACCGACATCAAGTTTTGTATTATTTTCAGAGTTAAGTGTGGTAAACAATTTAAGCTCATGTTTATAAAAGCCTTTTTCCCCTGGTTTTGGATCTTTCCATATTTTATTTAAAAGCTCAGCTTTGAATTTATCAGAAAAAGTAGGATAAATATCAAGTGAAAATCTTGTTGCTTCATGATTATACCAGGCATCTGTTCCGTCTTCTTTATCCCACCACAATTTTAGATAATTTGTTTTAACATGAACATTCTGACCATTTCCAAGAGCAAGATCATAACTGTTAGTCATGTCAAAATATCTTTCTCCATACTTATAAACATCGTTCCAGTGATAATACCATTCAGGTCTTCCAGAAAACTCTCCACCATAGTTTCTAAATGCATAACTGTATGGAGCAATAAATGGAATTGTAAATCCCTGCTCATAATTATAAAAAGTCATATTTGATGACAGAGGTCCTTTTTTATAATTTGAGGTCATTCTGAATCCTTTTGTTCCCTCGACATCCTCTTTTGAAGCTTTCCCGACATTAGTCTCTGTTTTCATCACATAAATATTAGAAGAAAAATTATAATCTCCTGATTTTATATACTCAACATCAAGACCCGAAAAACCATCAAAATCAGTTTTAGGATTATCTTTATCATAAGGATAAAATCTCTGTGCATAAGTTCCACCAACAGTAATTGCTGCTTCAGGGAATATTTCTGCTGGCACTTTATATCTTGATCTTAAACCAATATAATAATCTCCTGTTGCTGAACTGCTTGTCTGCTGGGCTCTGAAAGCAGTTAAATAATAGCTTGTATCAATGTTAAGATTACCTTTCATTTCAACACCTGAACCACCATCTCTTCCCATCGGAGAATGCCAGGGGTTTGAAAAAATCCTGAGAGGATCATCAAGTGAAGTTGCACCTTCTCTGAAGTATACTCTGGTATCGGCTCTCGGAGCTTTGAAATTGTAATTCAAATTTTGAATTGCTAATCTGTTTGTATCGTTATATGTTACTTTATCAGGTGGTTCAAATTTTATTGGTTCAGTAATATTTGTCATTCCATTTTTAAATTTTATATAAAATTGAGACTGTTCTGTTGGTTTTGAAAGCATTTCAAGAGTTACAGAATGATAAGGTTCTCTGAACTTTCTATTATTTGAATTAAAACCACTTTCTTTTATATCAAAAAGCGATTCATGAAAATATGATCCGTAAATTCTGAATTTACCAGCATCTTTTTCAAGTTTTGTATGATTTTCTTCAAGTTTTTTAACTCTATCCTCAAGATTACCCACTCTTATTCCTAAAGAATCAAGTTCATCACGAAATTCTGTAGAAAGTTTTCTTATAGTGGCAGCTTCCTGAGCATCTATAAAACCGCCAGCAGTTTGTACATCTCTAACTTTATCCAGAATTTTTGCAATCGTTACTGCCATTTCATATCTGGATACAGTAGTTTCACCCTTGAAACTTCCGTCTGGGTATCCTCCAAGATAGCCCTGAGAAATAAGCTCTCTGACAGCATCATAAGCCCAGTGCTCTCTCGGTACATCCGAAAAAGGATTAGAAGAGTAGGATGTACTGAAAAATAGTATTAATGCTGCAATAATTAATAAATGTTTTTTCACCTGTTTCTCCAGATACTTTATTATTCAAATGAAATATCGGAAAAAAGGTAAACTTGAATTAAAACTTTAACTTTGAAATTTACCGCTGACCTACAGTAATAAATGAATTTTTGCCACCATAACCATCGTCTTTCATTTCTTTAGCTTCAGAATCTGAATACCATTTACTACCATTTACAACAAACATATACATATAATGACCATCTTCAATATAAAATTCACCTTCCCATATACCATCACCATTTATATCCTCAAGCTTGAAAGTATTTATATTCCAACCATTAAAATCCCCGACAACACTTACAGATTTCGCTCCCTTATCCACATATTTAAATTTTATTATATTTGGATTATTTTCAATAACAATTGGAGACACTGTGTTATTTTGATTAGAACCGCTCTGATTATTCGAAGAAACTGCCACTTCAATAAAAGAGTTTTCAAAATTTCCGTCTTTTATAACAGAAGCATTATCAGGATCTAAAATCCATTCAGAATTATTAATTACAAATTTATACTGATATTTACCCGGGTTCAACTTAAGTGAAACTTCCCAAATATTATCTTTTTTTTTCATAGTATGATTTTTATCAGACCAGTTGTTGAAAGTTCCTGCCACAGCTACCGAGCTGTAATTTTTATCAGTAATAAAAAAAATAACATTATCATTATCAAACCGGTAACCTGAATATGATAAAAAATTGAAAATTGAAATAAATAATAGAATTAAAATTTTTTTCATAAAGAACATTATAAAAAAATATTATTACAATGGCAATATTATTAGGGGTCAGGCCGTCCAATTTTGCTTTCAGCAAAATTATACTGCACAGACCCCATAGGTCACTGGTATTTTTTTGACTTTTTATATTTTTTTTTCTATAATACATCAAAGTCTTTTAAATTAAAGACAAAATTTAACCCTGGGGAGTTTTAAATCCCCTTATAAAGCCAAAGGGAGGTTTTATGAAACATTATGAATTTATGTTTATTCTTCGAACAGATCTCGACGAAGAAACAAAAACAGCTACACTCGCAAGAATCAAAGAAGTAATTGAAAAAAACGGTTTCAGCGTTTTAAAAGAAGAAAACAGAGGAGTTCAGAAACTTGCTTATGAAATTAATAAACAGGTATCTGGAAACTATTTCCTTTATTATCTTGACACAGAAAGCACAACAGCTATCAAAACAGCTTCAGTTACTTTAAACATACTTCCAGGTATGCTCAGATATATCTTTATTAAAAAAGAAAAACATGAAATTGAAAAAGAAGCTTAATTTTTAAAAAAGGAGAATTAAATTATGTTTGATAAAAGAAAAAAAAGAAAAGTTTGTCTTTTTTGTAAAAATCCTTCTATCGAAATAGATTATAAAACTGTTAACGTTCTTAAAAAATTCGTTTCTGACAGAGGAAAAATTTTACCAAGAAGAGTTACTGGCGCTTGTGCAGCTCATCAGAGAAAAATTTCTAATGCTGTAAAACAGGCTAGAAATATTGCACTTCTTCCATTCACAACAGAATAAAATCATTTTTATCAGGTAAAAAGGTAGTCAAGAACTGCCTTTTTACCTGAATACATTCATATAAAACTTAATAAATTTGGAGGGAAATATTTATGAAAGTTATTCTACTTACTGATTATAAAGGTTTAGGAAAAAAAGGCGATATAAAAAATGTTTCTGACGGTTATGCATCAAACTTTCTTTTTCCCAGACAAATTGCAAAAGCTGCAACAGAAAGTAACCTTAAACAATTAGACCATACAAAAAATATTGAGCAGGATAAAGAAAGAAAAGAAAAAGAAGCCGCTCAGGAAATCAAACAGAAGCTTGAAAAATTAAAAATTTCAATACTAACTAAAACCGGTGAAAACGGTAAACTTTACGGTGCTATAACCAATAAAAATATATCTGATGAACTAAAAAAACAGTTCAATATTAACATTGACAAGAAAAAAATAATTATAAATGAACCTGTAAAACACACTGGAAAACATCAGGCAACTGTAAAATTATATGAAAAAATAAGTGCAAAACTGACTTTTGAAATCAGCGGAACAGAAGAATAATGAAAACTATTCCCCAGAGTATTGAAGCTGAAAAAGCAGTTTTAGGTAGTATTCTTCTTGAAAATAAAAATTTAAAATTTATCAGTGACAAATTATCCAAAGAAGATTTTTACAGTGTTTCAAACTCAAAACTTTACAATGCAATGTGTGAACTTGAAAAAAAAGGTGAAAGTATTGAACCTTTTATTTTAAAAGAGTATTTTCAAAAAAATAATCAACTTGAATCAATAGGTGGTCTGGCTTACATTAACTCTCTTCTTTCAGTTTCAGTATCTTCTAGAAATATTGAATCATATGTTAACATAATTAGAGAAAAATCTATTTTAAGGCAATTAATATCAATATGTTCAGATTTATCTGAAGACTGCTTTAACAGTGTTGAAACTGAAGTTATTTTTGATAAAGCTGAAAGAAATATTATTGATATCATCAGAAAATCCTCAAAACAGGATTTTGTTCCAATCAATCAGGTTGTAAACGAAGTTATTGAAAAAATTGAATCTGCCTATGAAAAAAAAGAAAATATTGTAGGTTTATCCTCTGGATTTATTGATTTAGACAGAATAACTTCAGGATTTCAAAAATCTGATCTGATAATACTTGCAGCCCGTCCAGGTGTAGGAAAAACAGCATTCTGTCTTAATCTTGCAGCTAATGCAGCATTAAAAGAAAAACAACCAGTTGCAATATTCAGTCTTGAAATGCCTGCCACACAACTTGTTCAGAGAATTTTATCCAGTGAAGCAGAAGTTGATCAGGAAAAGCTGAGAAAAGGTAACCTTTCAGAAAGTGAATTTGGAAGACTTGTTTTAAGTGCCGGAAGAGTTTTCGATGCGGGTTTATTCATTAATGACTCAGGTTTTCTTACAATAAATGAATTAAAAGCAGCTGCAAGAAAAGCTTATATGGAACACAACATTAAAATGATTGTTGTTGATTATTTACAGCTTTTATCAGGCGGAAATAAAAATGCAAGCCGAGTTGAAGAAATTTCTGAAATTTCAAGAAATTTGAAATCACTGGCAAAAGAATTAAATATTCCTATAATTGCCTTATCCCAGTTATCAAGAAAAGTTGAAGAAAGAAACGATAAAAGACCTATGTTATCTGATTTGAGAGAGTCTGGCGCAATTGAGCAGGACGCTGATATGATTCTTTTTCTTTACAGAGATGATTATTACACTAAAGAAAATTCAAGCAATCCTAATCAGACTGAACTTATAATTGCAAAACACAGAAACGGTTCGCTTGGAACTGTTCAACTTTATTTTAAAAAGGAATGCACAAAATTTAAAAATCTTCAGAAAAAATAATTTTTTTCTTTTCAGTATAAACTAAAGTGCATTCATTTCTGTAAGAATTCTTCGTGCCTTATTCGCAGTTTCAGAATATGGAGCTGTTGATACAGCCTGTTTATAATATGATATTGCAAGATTATTATTCGGAATACTTCTGTATATTTCTCCAATATTAAAAAAGAGTTCTTCTCTCTTAATTTCAAACACTCCAAGTTGATGAACAGGAGAACTATTCAGAGCTGAAAAATTCTCAACAATATTTTTCATCAAATCAAGCGCCTGCTGTCTGGAATTAAGAGAATACATCACATATGAATATAATGTATTAATATAAATATCGTTAGAAACCATCTGTCTTAAAATTCTTAATTCTCTTTCAGCATCGGAATTTCTTGAAAGTTTATGCAGGGAAAGAGCTTTCAGAAAATGAACAGATGATGAATGCATAAATTTTAGACTGAAATCACATTTTGAAATAACTTCAGCATATTTTTCTTTTTTGAATAAATCTATCGCGACTTTTAAAGAAGCTTCTGATTGAATTTGTCTGAAAACAGTGTCTTTATCATAATCTGCAATTTCATTATATATTCTTAAAGCATTATCAGTTCTTCCAGCATTCTCCTCGAGCATTGCAAGTCTGTATTTAAGTGATAATCTTCCCGGATCCACCTCAAGAGCCTGTCGCATATTTGACAAAGCTTCAAACTGATTATTTTCTCTTAAAAGAACATGTGATTTTAAAATAAAAGGTAATGAAAACTCTCTTGAAAGATTCAGTGCTCTATCAAGTTCTTGATTAACAATTCTGTTCCTTTCTCTTGGGTTTAAAGAAGTATTTCCACCTTCCATCCTGGTATTTATATTAAAATAATACTCTACAGCCCGGTAAAAAAACATAACAGATTTGAAATTTTTAGAATGTCCATTAACAACTCTGAAATCTGAATATACATGCCCATTGCTTTTTAAATATGATTTTAAATCATTAAATCCATCCTGAAAGACTATCCAGAAATCTTCAGCAGTTGTATTGTATGTTTTTGTTAAAACACTATTCCAAATACTATCCTGTAGTTCAATTGATACAGAAAATCTGATATTTCTTAAAAGTGATTGTTCTGTAGTATTCATTGCAATCAGAAATTTTTCTCTGCTTTCGTCAAGATATTGTCTGGTATTGTATCTGTGAGAATCTGGGGCGATTGTGTGGGCAATTTTAAACTCATATAAAGCTTGTTCATACTGTTGTTTTCTGAGATATTCTATTCCACGATTAAAAAAAGGAACTATTAAAACTTCTCTGGATTCAAGGGAAGTATCATCAAAAAAATTACTGCTCCCTATGTCAACTTCAGGATCTAATTTTGCCATCAGAAAAGTACTGTTTTCGACTTCCATATCAGCTTTTGCTTCAGAATTACTTATTATAAACTGATTCCAGTATTCGGTAAATCTCGAACCTACTTCTCTGAAAGAAACAAACATGAAATAATCAGCTCTAAAATGATCTTTCAACATATTTTTAAGCATCGAATTGTTTTTAAAATTATCAATATTGATTCCCATTTCATTAATTTTATTTATAGTATCAGCTGGATCAATAAATTCGATATTTGAACCGAGCGACTCAAGAACATGAAAATATGAATATAATAAGCCGTTAGAAAAAATAACATTTCTATCATTTTTTCCATTTATCTGTGCAGGAATAATTACCACTCTTTTTCTAAGTTCTTTTTTATAAGAAGAAACCTGAGCTTGGATATCTCTAACCTGTTCCTGTTCCTCAACTTTTTCTCTTAAATTAGAAACTTGGGTAATTCCTGACTGATTGTCTTTTCTTAATGCTTCAATTTCAGATAACATCTGTTCGAGTCTGTTGGGATTTTCATCAGGTATGGTAACAATTTCTTCAGTTACTAATGTCGGAGAAATTTCCTGACTAATCGTAATCGGCTCATCAGAAGTAACATTATTTTGATTATTATTGTCCACAGGTTCAGGTTCTTTAATATTTTCTGAATATAATTTTTCTTGGTGTTGAATTTCTGATTGATTTTTATTTTGTTCTGAGGTAACTTGTTCCGGGTTAAATTGTTCTGGTTTATTTTCTTCTGTTAATTTATTATTTAAACTATTTTGAATGATAGCATTTTTGTTTAAATCAACAGTGTCTTCTTTATGTTCTTTTTTCGATTCAATAACTTCTGGTATAATATTTTCAGGTTCAATTACAGGGTCAATTATTTGATTAGATATAGGCTCATTGACAATAATATTTTCAATTTTTGGAGGAGCTGGATTATCAATCGGGTTTTCTACTATTTTTTCAGTAATAGCAGTATTTTCAGGAAGGGAAAAATTCATGAAACTATATATTCCATATGAGATAAAACCAGCAATAAGAATGAAAACAAAAGCCAGTGAAATCTTTAATAAGTTGGAATTACCAGCGGGAATCGGGGTTAAACTTTCTTCGGTTTCAATATCAGTGTTTTTTCCTATATTTAAATATTCATTAATAATTTTTTTAAGTTCCTGATTAGAAGATATTTTACTATTTTTTAACAAATTTTTCATTTTTTCTTTAACGATGGAAGGGGAAAAAGCGATAAGTGTTTTTAATGCAGTAAGTTTAATTTCATTATCATTATCATTTTCAATTATTTCAACAAGAAATGGTATTGTTGCGGGATTTTTTAATTCTTTTAATGCGTATAACGCGCTCTCTCTCTGCCAAATGGCATGACTTTTAATCATTTTTTCTAATACATCAAGAACTTCACCAATTTCAAATTTTGCAAGAGTTTTAGCCGCATTTGCCTGAACACGATTATTACTGTCACGTAGCATTGGAGTAAGAAATTCTATTATTTCTTCTCCACCGGTTATTTCAAGACCTTCAACCGCATTTGCTCTTACTCGGCTGTCCCCATCATTTAAAAATTTTGCTATAACTGGAATAACACTTTTATCCTTAAAAAAGCCTAAATTTTTTGCAAGAGTTGCTTTAACAAAATCATCGTCTTCGTTCTCTGCAAGTTCAATTAACATAGGAAGAGCTCTTATATCCTGATGTTCAGAAGCAACTTCTACAGCACGTAATCTTTTTCTCGGGTCATGGTTTGATAAATATTTTTGAAGATTTTTAAGATTAATCTGTTTGTTACTTTCTTTAACAGTTTTGGAAATAGTTTCTTTATAATTGTCTTTCTGAATAATTGAGGAAAACTTTTTTTTGATAAAATATTTTAACTCCTCATTCCCTTCTCTCAAAGCATTTTTAATAATATCATGAGATTCAATTGTATTGATATCAAGAAGTTTCTTAAGAGCATTTTCTTTTTCTTCATCATTACCATCATAAAGAAGAATTTCAAGTTTTTTTAATTCTTTAGAATCAGCCATAATATAGATTTCTCCAGCTAGGATTATTCAGAAACAGAAAGCAGCCTTATCATATTAGATGCCATTCTGTATAATCTCGAATTATTCTGCTCACTTTTAATAATACGGTTAAAAATTTCCAGAGCGGCCGAAAACTTTCCCTGTTTGGCAAGAATTTCACCCTTCATATAAAGTGCATTTATATTCTTTGAATTCAAAAGTAATGTTCTTTCAACAAATTTTAATGCTTCAGTAAAATTCTGCTGCTCAAAATAAATTTCTGCCATTCTGTATGCGAGGACGTGATTGGTTGGTCTGCTTTCGATTTCCCTGTTTAATAAAGATATTGCATCGACATAATTTTTACTTTTAATCATATTATCTACTTCATCTATAATATGTTCGTCTTTTAAAACTACTTTATCGTTATCCATGCTTATTTTCATAAGATGAACATTCTGATTTTCAAGGTATTCAATTCTTTTAATAAATTTTTCCGCTTCATCATCCCCTACTTCTTTGAACCACTTTTTTGCCGTATGGTATTTTTTCATTTCGATGTAAATTTTTCCTATTTCTTTTTTACATACAGCATTATCTGATTCAAACACAAGAACAGATTTGAATAATTTCATTTTTTCAATCAGATCTGTTTCAGCATATGCCATATCAAGTATTTTCTGTTTTCTTGACTCTGTAAACAAATTATTTTGAAATTTCTTTGATGAATTTAAAACATCCTGGTTCTTTTTTAGAAATTCAATTTCTTTTTTTACATATTCATAATGAGTTGAATTTTCGTCATCGATTTTTAATAAATCATTAATTTCTTCAATTGCTTTTTCATAATTTTTAAAACTGGTATAAATGTTAATTCTTCTATTTTTTATGTTTATCAAAGCCTGTTTATATAATTCAGGATTAATATCAAGTTCAGGTAAATTTAAACTGAAAATTGAACACGATATTAAAAATAAGAATATTATTGCCAACGACATTTTTTTCATAATAAAAATCTACCTTATTTTTTTTTTTCAGTCAAGCTTACTGGCTATTTTTTTTAATACTTCTTCTGCATAACCTTTATAAACGAGTTCTTTATCATTTTCCAGATAAGATTTCATAAATTCATATGCTTTTTTATAATCTTTTAAAACAGTATAACAGTTTGCTATATAAAAATCGACAAGATAAAAAGTTTTATTAAGTTTTTTTACGTTTACATAACATTCAAGAGCTTTAAAATATTCTTTCTTAAATTCGTAACATGTTCCCAATTGAAAATGAGGCATAAATGAGCTGGCATCAAACTCAAGCCCTTTTGTAAGAACAAGTATAGCTTCATCTATTTTTTTTATTTTTATATAGGCATCCGCAAGAGAAAAATATGCCAGATTAGAGTCATACTTCCATTTGGCATAAATATTTTGAGTTTCAGAATCCACTTTAGTTACAATAGCTTTTTTAAACATTTCTATTGCTTCTTCTATTTTATTCAGCTTGGTATAAACAATTCCTAACCCATGCAATACTATGCTATTTTCTTCTTCAATTTCTATGGATTTTTTAAAATTTTCTTCAGCCTTCGCAATATCCCCGATTTTCAAAAACAGAGAGCCAAGACTGTAAAATCCCCATGGATTATCAGGATTATCTTCCACAAATTTTATTGCTTCCTCAAGGGCTTTTTTTAATTCAAGGTTTTCTGTTTGTTCTTTTTTATTTTCTTTGTTTTTCATAACTAAATATTCTTCTGTTTTTTTTAATTCAAATTCTTTTTCCCACATCTCAATTTTTTCAACTATTTCGCCTGAAATAAATGGGTAAAGTTCAAAAATTTTATTTTTTTCAAGCATAAACTCATTTTTCATTCCAAGTAACTTATATATCTGTAAAATATTTAATCTGAGATAAACATCATCAACAACTGACCCTCTGATACTTTCAAAAATTTCAAGAGCTTTATTAACCTCACCAATTATCATATTGTACAATCCTTCATAATATTTAAAATAACTGTTTGATTCCTGAGAATTATCAAACATTGATTTATATTTATTAAGAATAGTTCCCATTTTTTTCATTTCTTCTTTTTTCAGAAGAAGTCTGAGGTATTCTAATACAAAAACTTCATCGACATTGTTATTTATCTCATTATCTTCAATTATTTTTAATGCCTGATCTGTTTTATCAATTTCATCCAGAATTCTGCTTAATAGCACGGTAGTTTCACCTTTGGGATTTCCACTTTCAATAATTTTAAACAAAATTTCTGCTGCAAGATACAAATCGTTCTTATTGTAAAGATAAAGCGAATATAGAAAGGATAAATTTGAATCATCAAGGAAGTATTCTCTGTTATCATTGTATAAGTGCTCAACAACTTCAAGTCTTTTGTTCTGTATTGCTTTTCTGGATTTTATAGCAAGAAGTTCGCAATAAGTTTTTTTAAGCTTTTCATTTAAAGGGTGATGAGGATCATTGGCAAGAGATATTCTGAAACTTTTTAAATAATAATCAATATTATCATCTAATTTTGAATAATTATCAAAAACAGGTATAATACCAATTTCAATTTGATTTTTATTTAAAAATTCACTATCGTTTTTTATATATTTTATCTCAATATTTTTAGAAGATATAAATTTTATAAAATCAAGAACATCTATAGGTCCATCTGTTAAATCAGGAAGATTTCCTGCAAGATTGACCTCAACTGTTTTTTCATTATCAAAATAAAACTTATTATTGACTCTTTTTTTTAATTTCAAAACAAAAAGTTTTTCACCTTGTTTTGCTATAACGTAATTAATTTTTTTTAATTCTGAATCAATAATAATGTAATTTTTATCAAATAAATCTTTTTCTATAATACTTGTTACATAAAAATCCTGATTTTTCATCTGTTTATCTCCAGAATATAATTTTGAAAAGCTTTATTTCTTACTAAATAGTTATTTTTTTCTTTTCTTACCAGAGCAGATTCAACTAACCTATTCAAAACAGAACCGGTTGCTCCTGGACTGATTTCCAATATTTCTGAAAGTCCAGTAACTGTCATTCCTTTGTCTCCAGCCAGAGCCAGTAAAAAAATAACATATTTTAACTGATTAGACCCTCTCGCTTCTGACATCCTGGCATTATATATCAAGTCAATTTCTGGTCTATTAATGTCATAAGCTTTTTTTTCCATATACATCTGAAGTTCTCCATAGTATAAATCTTCATATATTTTCGATTCTTCAGAGCTATTATTTTCAATAATATTTTTAAAGGAGGTATGCAAATAAACGTGAGAATTTTTGATATATTTCTGAATATCTTTTGAATCATTCTTAAACTCAAAAATAACATTTACATTTTTTTCAATACTGTTATCAATTATTTTTGAAATAATCTGATTAACTTCTTTTTTATTATTTTTTCTCCCCTCAAAAAAATAATCACAATTTACTAAAAAAATTGAATTAATTTTAATAAGATTTAATAAATCAAATATTATATTCCATGCCAAAACTAATTTTTCAGCTTTATCAAGAGATTTATTGGTTATTTTGGATATTTTTTCAATAATATTTTTATTAAAATTAACACTTTCAAGATATTTTAGAAGTTGACCAACTGTATATATTTTTTTTTGAGTTTTAATAAATTTGTTAAATATTTTTACGAGAGTAAATTTATAAAAATGGTCGCTGGTATAATAATCTTTCTGAATATCTACTAAAACCATTTTTGTCATATCTGTTTTAATACAATTTAAA
>Ga0172382_10006842_pt1 | contig 16401 bp, 10 predicted proteins | sample Leawel138RmetaG_FD_122245 | JGI IMG/M metagenome (GOLD analysis project Ga0172382, IMG submission 122245) | Leachate microbial communities from a municipal landfill in Southern Ontario, Canada - Leachate well 138R metaG | ecosystem: Engineered > Solid waste > Landfill > Unclassified | place...
AATGAACAGTCCCTCAATACCGACCGATTTTTGGCACTGGTTAAAAAGTACACAGAAATTACAGAATTGGATGCAGAGATTATCCGAGAGTTCATTGACAAAATTATAGTATTTAAGGCTGAAAAGGTAGATGGCCGCAGAACCCAGCGGATTCAAATTTTCTATAACTGCATTGGCGCTATCGACTTACCAAACTAAACGAAAAAACGGCATAGCCGCAAATCTACGACTATGCCGAATTTTTCAGGAATTATAAATCCCTATCTGACCGCTCCTAAACCCCTCCTTTTCTTAACACCACGTCTATTTATTATCAATATCCTCTGATATAATTAATAAGCCGATAAACTTATAATGGAGATTGAGATGGAGAGAGAGACCAGAGTAAGATTTGCTCCAAGCCCGACAGGATATTTGCACGTCGGTGGAGCTAGGACAGCATTATTTAATTATCTGTTTGCCAGGAATACGGGAGGGAAATTTATCCTGCGCATTGAAGATACCGATTTGGAGCGTTCCAGCGAAGAAGCCATGCGGGATATATTGCAGGGGTTGAGATGGCTGGGACTGGAGTGGGATGAAGGACCGCAGGTGGGAGGCGACAGCGGCCCTTATTTCCAAGCTGAGCGCATTGATCTGTATACCGCTTACATGAGCCGGCTTGAGCATGACGGTCTGGCTTACCGCTGTTATTGCACAACCGAAGAACTGAGTGCTGAAAGGGAACGCGCTGTAGCGGAAGGGCGCGAGTATAAATATAATGGGAAGTGTCGTCGGCTTACACCTGATGAGCGTGAACAGCGGTCCCATGCCGGTATCTCGTCTGTGCTGCGTTTTGCCATGACACCTGGAACGACGATAGTTGATGATATGGTTCGAGGCCGGGTAAGCTTTGATAACGCATTGCTGGATGATTTCGTTATCGTAAAATCGGATGGCATGGCAACCTATAACTTTGCTGTTGTGGTGGACGATGCTCTGATGGGGATAACCCATGTTATCAGAGGAGAGGATCATCTTTCCAATACACCGCGGCAGATACTCTTATACAAGGCCCTGGGCTTCGATCTTCCCAGGTTTGCTCATATACCCTTGATAATGGGGCCTGATAGGACCAGGCTAAGCAAGCGTCATGGCGCCACGGCAGTAACAAGTTATAGAGATCAGGGTGTGTTGCCACAGGCCATGATTAATTTCCTGGCTCTGCTTGGCTGGGGTTACGGTGACAAGCAATTATTCGATATGGCTGAACTATGTGAACTCTTCAGTATCGAGCGGGTCAATAAGAATCCTGCCGTCTTCGATACCGATAAGCTGGAATGGATGAACGGTCAGTATATTAGGGCTATGAATATTGACGACCTATACAAGGTCGGATTTCCTTATTTCCTGCAGGCCGGCCTGGTATCGGAAGAACCCAATGATAGGGCTGTATTGAAGTGTAAAGAGGCGTTACGGCTGGTTCAGGATCGTCTGCGTTACTTAAGCGAAATACCTGACCTGACGGTGTTCTTTTTTAAACGCCCCGGCGGCTACGAGCCTGGAGCTGCAAATAAATGGTTTACACATTCAGAGACGGCGGTCAGACTTGAAAAGCTGGTTTCCGGGCTACAAAGCATAGTCCCCTTTAATGCAGAAGCAGTTGAAACTTTGATACGGAATTTAGCTTCCATGGAAGGGATCAAGGCCGGGGAACTGATACATCCGGTAAGATTGGCTCTTACCGGGCGTAAGGCAAGCCCCGGCATATTTGAAACAATGGAATTAATCGGCCGCGATGAATGCGTTTTACGTTTACAGAAGGCCATGGAGTTTATCAAAGAGCGTATATAGGTAAAGTTGTTTTGTCATTCCGTTTCACGGGTAAAAACCCTTATAATGGATAAGAACGGATTATATCATCAAGTGTATCGCCGGTGGTATGGCACTCCCAGATATAAAGCAGGACTTTACGGACCGGATTATGAAAATATTGCAGGGATCAGGAATGATAGCGATATCAAGAGAGATATAGATAACGGACTCTCTGATAGCAATGATATGAAGGGTTTACCTATCGAAGTTCGTGTCGAAGAGGGGGTGGCCATACTTAGAGGGAGTGTTCCCGATATTGAGCATAAGCGGTTAGCCGGAGAGGTTGCTTGGAAGGTATGCGGCGTTGTCGATGTAGTGAATGAGTTGCTGCTCGATGCAGCAGAATCACAGAGCCGCCTCTGAAACGGCGGCCGGCGAACAGAGGATATTATAAATTTTGACATAACGCCGATTCTACACTTAAGTATATTCACGTATCTTATATTTTGAACAGATAAAAGGCCTCCTTATTAATTTGGAATACGATTAAAAGGTCAGTGCTTCAACTTATAACCATATTGACGCCTCATGAAAAATAAGATAATATTAATGTTTGTGTGGGAAAATATTACAACGTTAATAAAGACCAGGAGGTGACCGGCTTGATCCTTGGGGATTATCTAAGGCTTGCACGTGAGAGCCTTCATTTGAATTATAGCAATGTAACGTATCTATCAAGTGGAGAGGTATCACAGAACTATCTAGCGCAGCTGGAAAATGGCAAAATAAGGCAACCATCAATAAGGAAACTGCATATGTTATCCTCTATATACGGTATTCCTTATTATCAGATACTGCATGTGGCCGGTTACCTGAGTGACGGCAACAAAAGCGAGAAAGAGATTGTCGGTCATATTGCGCAGGATCAACCGCATCTTAAGGAAGCGCTTGATGATCTGCTGGCATCTATGCCCGAGGAACTCAATGCTCAGGAACGGAAGAATGCTCTGATAGGGTTTGGGTTTGCATCTAAATATATAAAGATAGTCAGGAATGCTTAAATCCTTTATAATGCTCTTTGAAAATTATAACGCGGAGGGTGTCCGGGTGGTGAGGAAGCGGTCTTGAAAACCGTCGCCCCGAAAGGGGTTGCAGGTTCGAATCCTGTGCCCTCCGCCAGCGTTTTTATCTTGTCAAAGCAAGATTTCTGTGGTAAAATACAGCAAAGTTGCGGCGCATTCGTCTAGTGGCCTAGGATGCCGCCCTCTCACGGCGGTGACAGGGGTTCGAGTCCCCTATGCGCTACCAAAAACAACGGCGTAAGCCGTGTTTTTGTTTTGATTGAAAAAAGCAGGATTATATTTGTTTAATTCCGGTGCACGTGGCGCTGTCGTCTAGCGGTTAGGACATCGCCCTTTCACGGCGAAGATCGCGGGTTCGAATCCCGCCAGCGTCACCAAAAAAACGGGCGACTAGCTCAGTGGTTAGAGCGCTTGCTTCACACGCAAGAGGCCACAGGTTCGAATCCCGTGTCGCCCACCATCTTGACAAAAACGGCGTATACGCTAAAATATAAATGAAAATAAATTTTCGGAGCTGTCGTCTAGCGGTTTAGGACATCGCCCTGTCACGGCGAAGATCGAGGGTTCGAATCCCTTCAGCTCCGCCAACCGTATCCATAACCCGCCTCGGGGATCCCCAAGGCGGGTTTTTCTTTATCCCATTCTGATAAAGCTTCACAGCTTCAGGCTTTGGGCATTGACCGTTACGATAAGAGTGCTCAGCGTCATAAAGATCGCTCCCATAGCCGGGCTGAAGAGTATGCCCAGGCTATAGAGGACGCCTGCCGCTAAAGGCAAGGCAATGATGTTGTAACCGGTGGCCCAAAGAAGGTTTTGCACCATCTTATTATAGGTAATCCTGGATAGTTCGATAATTGTAACTGCATCGAGCGGATTATTCTTTACCAGAATCACATCTGCCGCTTCCAGCGCCACATCGGTACCGGCGCCGATAGCTATGCCGACATCGGCTTGGGCCAATGCAGGGGCGTCGTTGATGCCGTCTCCCACCATACCTACTATCAGATGTCTCTCTTGTATCTCTTTTACTCTGGCGGCTTTCTGATCAGGAAGGATCTCGGCAAAATACTCCTCAATGCCGGTGTTTTTTGCTACCCAGGCTGCTGTCTGCGGATTATCTCCGGTCAACATTATCGTTTTAATACCCATCCTTCTCAGGCGGGAGACCGCTTCTGCTGCCTCAGGCTTTATGGTGTCGGTCAGGGCTATGGCGCCGATAACCTCTTTATCCATGATTACAAAGACTACCGTTTTGCCCTGCAAGGCCAGGGCCTTCAGGCTTTGCTCTTTTAATAGATGGTTGCTGTCCCGAAGATACCCCGGTCCTACAATTTTAATATCATGACCGTTAACCTCTCCCTGCGCCCCTTTGCCCGGCAGGGCACGGAAGGATGCTACTTCTTCTATGGAAGAAGTAGCGGCTGCAATAGCCTGAGCAATGGGATGCTCGGAACGCTTCTCTATGGAGGCGGCCAGGGAGATAACAGTCTTTGATGATATCTTTTCAGAGAGGGCCAGAATGTCGGTTACGCCAAATTTCCCCTCGGTCAATGTTCCGGTTTTATCATATATCAGCGCTTTAATATCTTTGGCTCTCTCGAAGGCAAGGCGATTTCTTACCAGTAAGCCGTTACTGGCGGACAATGAAATCGATGTGGAGATAACCAGAGGTATGGCCAGACCCAGGGCATGAGGACAGGCGATAACCATCACTGTTACCGTGCGTTCCAGTGCAAAGGCAAGTCCTGCTTTCACCACCAGCATCCATATTATCAGGGTTAAGGCTCCGCTTCCGAGTGCCGCCAGTGTCAACCACATGGCGGTACGATCTGCCAGACTCTGGACTTTAGACTTGCTCTGTTGCGCCTGATGCACCAATTCCACTACCTGGGAGAGATAAGATTCCCGACCGGTTTTCGTTACTCTGGCAATTATGGATCCTTCGCTGTTGACTGCTCCGCCGATAAGAGGGTCCCTGGGTGTTTTGGTTACCGGCTGTGCTTCGCCTGTCAGCATGGCCTCATTTACCGATGTTTCGCCTTTAATAACTACTCCATCTGCGGGTATTCGTTCTCCAGGTTTGATGATGATTGTGTTTCCTGGTTGCAATTTTTCGGTGGGTATCTCCTTTATCGTTCCATCGTCTTTCAGTAGATGCGCTTCTGCCGGAAGCAGGCGTGCCAGTTCTTCCAGGGCTCGTGATGCTCCTCTGACGGATCGCATCTCCAGCCAGTGTCCCAAGAGCATTATATCGATAAGGGTGGCAAGTTCCCAAAAGAGAGCGGAGCCAGGCAGTCCCAGCACTATGGCACTGCTGTATAAATAGGCTGTAGTAATAGCTGTAGCTACCAGCGTCTTCATGCCGGGCTGCCTAGCCTGTAGTTCGTCGGATATGCCTACTAGAAAGGGGTAGCCGCCGTAAAAGTATATAAATGAAGCTAAGAGGAAGGAGATATATTCAACGCCTTTAAAAGCCGGGTATCTGCCGAACGGCAATAAATCTCTGATGAAAGGCGATAGGAAGAGAAGAGGTAAAGTCAGGATAGTCGATATTAGGAAACGCTTCCAGTAATCGGCTATCATGGCGACATCATGATGCTCGGAAGAGATCGCCGGTTCTGTATTATCGGTCGTTGGCGCGGAGTTTTTCATAATCTCTTTATACCCGGTTAATTAACTTCGTAAATTATTGTTCTTTCTTTAAATGCGGCAGGATAATCAGTTTTTTCGGCGAATAGGCTATGAAGACAGTTAAGTCTCTGAAAGAATACTTAGAGCAGGGGCAAGCCACAACTGTTTTTGACAGTGTCTCCGAATGGAGAAAGGGGTCTTTTTTTCAGCCGTTTTGGGTGATATTTTAGGAAATAATATCCGGAGATGCCTATAGGTCCGGAAATTTTTAGAGGGTGATAACATGTCAACATCTCACCATATCCCGGGATATGTAAAGAGGGCTTGCATGGGGAACCTGAATTTCCTATGTTTTTTTGTCTCTCGCTTCTTCTGTCTCTTGTTTATTCTGCTATGCTTTATCGGTAGTGCTTTTGCCGGTGAAAAAGAAGAAGCTGTCGCGGGGTTGCGTCCTTTCGGCTATGATTTCTTTGCTGAGCCGGCACCGGCACTTCAGAGCGTAAGTCCGATTGTACCTGCTGATTATCGGCTTGGCCCCGGAGACAAGTTGCTTGTACGTTATCGTACGCCTGTAATAAATGAAATAGTGCATGAATTAACGGTGAATCGCAATGGGATACTGGCTATTCCTGATATCGGCGAGATACAGGTGTCGGGGCTGACCCAAGCTGAATTCAGGCGCTGTTTAGGAGAGAGGCTGAAAGAATATCTTAAAGAGCCCTCGTGCAGCGCTGAGCTTGTGGAGCCTGGAACGCTGACCGTATTTGTTTCCGGAGCTGCTGTGCGTCCGGGGCGTTATACAGTAAGTGCTCTCTCTGATACCTTTGATGTAATTTATGCCGCCGGCGGGCCATCTTATGATGGCAGCATGAGGGAGATTGCTCTAAAACGGAAAGGAAAAAGAATAGCGGTCATGGATATTTACAGGCTATTGCTTGAAGGCGTCCGCGATGCCGGCGAAATGCTTCATGATGGCGACATAATCTTTATACCGCTTACCGGTCCTAGAGTGGCTGTGACGGGCCAGGTGCTGCGTTCTGCATTGTATGAAGTGAAAGATGGAACAACTGTAGCGGAAGTGTTGCATATGGCCGGGGGTATAAAAGCAACGGCATATCCTCATATACTGCGCCTGCAACGCATTGAAAACGGCAGAAGGGTAGAGAAAACTCTGGATGCTGGGGCTCTGCTGGCCGATTCGCGCCATGCCGATAATATCACCGTAAAGAGTGGCGATATATTATCGATAGACGAGATCTCCGATATCATAGCCGGTCGTGTCGCAATACGGGGAAATGTTGAATTTCCCGGCTATTATTCCATTGCCAGAACGCCGACGGCCAGAGCCCTTGTCGCTGAGGCCGGATTGCGTCCCGGGACATATCAGGCTCGTGCTGATATTAATCGCACTCTTGAAGACGGAACGCTTGTGATCATTCCTCTGCCGTTAAAAGCGGTTATGGATAACGCTGCTGAGGATATTCCATTGTGTGATATGGATCAGGTGGTTATTTATCGAAGGGATGAGAAGATCATAATTCCTCTGGTATCGGTTGAGGGAGCCGTTAAACACCCTGCTTCATACCGTTTGGCAGAGGGGATGAGAATCAGTGACCTGCTCTTTGCTGCCGGCGGCCTCTTGCCGGAAGCCGCTGCTGATGTCGCTCATCTCTACAGGCGTAGCGGTCCCGATACATACAGAATAATAAGGTTGCTTCCGGTCCCTGCTGCCATGGCGGGGGTAGAAGATAATTACATTCTTGAAGAGGGCGACAGGCTAGTGATATACAGGCAGCATGATATAGCTTGTGAGCAGGAGAAAATACGCATAGTCGGGGAGGTGCAGCGTCCGGGAGAGTATCGTGTTTATGAGGGGTTAACACTCTACGACCTCCTTTTGCAGGCCGGCGGCCCCACCGCCTTTGCTGCCGGCACAGTGGAGATTGCCACGGTTTTGCCCGCTGAAAGGGCCGGAACTGCCGGAGCGGAGGTTAAAGTTCTCTCTGTTGATGATGTAATAAAAGGCGCGGGGCAGGATTTACCGGTAGCTCCAGGTATGCTGGTTTCCCTGCCTAAACGAGGCAATAGCTCATTCGAGCCTCGGTCAGTGGAACTGAAAGGGTATTTCCGGTCGCCCGGAACATATGCACTTCTATATGATGAAGAAAAACTGGAATCGCTTATTGCCAGAGCCGGCGGATTTACGGACGACGCGGATCCTTTTGGCCTTTCTATTATCAGGCGTAAAGAAGAGATGTTATCGGCTGCCGGTAGCGAGCAGTTGAAAGCGGTGCTGGAATCTCTGGATGATCTGCTGCCGTCAATTGCCGACGGCACGGGCAAGCCTTTGGATGGCGGCGCAGCAGTGCTTGATAGGGAGGCGCCGCTAACGGCGCTGTCAGGCCTGGCACTCAGCAAGACAGCGGATAAGGTGCTGCTGATTTCACCGCGACGTCTCTCAGACCATCCCTCTGGAAATCGCATCAGCATTGATCTGGAGAGCCGGGAAACCTACCTCGACCGCCTGGGACGGGTGAGATTGTCCGATGGCGATATTGTGGAAGTTCCGCGACGCAGCGAGGTAGTTCATGTGCTGGGCGCTGTAACGTCTCCAGGTCCGGTGCTGTATCAATCCGCCTCTTCTATAGATGATTATATAGTACGCGCCGGCGGCCGGCTTCCTGATGCGGATATGGAGCATGGTGTTATGGTGAAGCTTTCCGGTGCGGTTCAGCCCTTATCCGGAAAGGCTGTCATAGATCCTGGCGATGTCATTGTGGTGGCCTCTAAGTATCAAGTGATACAGCCGCCTGTAAAGCGTACGTTGAGCAATGTTCTGGCAGATATCCTGGGTGCCGCATTGATAATAAGAGGGCTTAAATAGAGCCATTCTCAATAATAGCTATGGAGGGAGTTCCTATGCCTAAGCAAAAAAGGCATGAAATACTTAAACGAGCGCTTGTTGGAGCCGGCGCCGGAGCATTTTTGCTGGGAGGAGTTATACTTCTATTGCCCAGGGGTTACTCTTCCTCAGCCTCATTGCTCTTTGCGATGTCGGTCGCTTCTTCCCAATCGGGAGGGAAGGCAACGGCCCGATCTTCAGCTGAAACAGCGGCAACGGGGGTTGCCGCCGGCGATGCCTCATTCGTTGATAAGCCGTCAGTGCCATTGCTGGAGGGATTACTGCCAGTGCCGCAACCGGGAACCAGCCCGGCTACGGCGGCGCTTATATTAACCAGTCGCAAGTCGACGATGGAGCTTATCAAGCGCTTTAATCTTGACAAGGTATGGCACCTTTCCATGGAGAGGTCGATTGAAAGATTTCATCGCCATTTTAAATGCCTTCCGGGGGATAAGGGCGATCTCCGGATTATCTTTACCGATCGTTCTCCTTATCGTTCGCGTGAGGTCGTCGATGCATCTATAGAACTTCTCAAGCGTTCTGTGGAGGATCTCAGCCTTGATCCGGCTGCCAGGAATTTAAAGCTGGTCAAGCAGAGCCTGGCGGATGCCGAGAGGGATTTCCTTAAGATACAGAGAGATATGGTTAAATTTCAACGCAGAATAGGTGGCATTCCGCCTGATGCGCAAATAGTATCGCTCGGCCAGACATATAGGGAGCTTCAGAGCGATTTGCTGAAAGCAGAGGCTGAAACGGCTGCTGCCAGGGCCGGCGCCGGCGCTGCTGCCAAAATCGGCGAAGAAATGATCCGAGCGGCCCAAGATCCTGTCGGTAATCATGAATCTCTTCTATCCACTCTTTATAGTGATGTAGTGGAAAAGGAGGCCGCTCTCTCTTTGTTGAGCCTTAAATATACGAATAAGCGTCCGGAGGTTATAGAATCACGCCGGGAGGCAGAGGCCGCAAGATTAAAATTGAGCCGGGAGGTTTCACGGCAAATTACCGGTATCGAGCGTGGTGCTTCACCCTTTGTCAGCCAGTCGGTGGTCCTATCCGTAACGGCAGGAGCCAGGGTTGCAGGATTGCGCCAGGCTTTCAGCCGGGTACGGGATCAGTTGCGCAACTTACCGGAAGCACAGGCCAGATACGGGCAGCTGTTGATGGATTATGAGGCTGAAAAGAGCAGATTGTCATTGGTAAGAGCAGAGTATATCAGGGCTGAATTGCTAGCCAAGAGCCGCCGGGGCGAACAATTTGTAGTCTTTGATCCGCCTATGGTACCGCAGCGTCCCGATAATAAAAAACTGATTTTTTATATGCTGATAGGTGCTCTGTCAGGGATATTGATAATGACGGCTAAAGCAGCATTCAGCTGGCTAAAGCAGTGGATGAGCTATGATTATAAAGGGGTGGAAAAATAAAAAGGGAGCATGCGGCCGCATGCTCCGAAAATGCTTTCGTTCCCTAACTATTCTGCCTTCTGAGAATAATAAAGCTTCTTCATAAGACGTGACTTCTTGCGTGCCGCCGCATTAGGATGAATTACACCCTTGGATGATAACTTATCCATACGGCCGACTGCACTTAGAACGTAGCTCCCGGCATTAGCCGGATCTTCATTCAAAGCCGTACGCGCCGCCTTTACGGCGGTCTTCAGTGAAGATTTGTAAGCAACGTTTCTATCATGCTGTTTCTGTGAAACGCGCACTCTCTTTATAGCTGATTTAATATTGGGCATACAGGTCTCCTCCTCACAGCGGGAAGCTGATTACTCGCCTTCGCCGGAACGCCATACCTGATAACGACATGCCGTAGCACCGACGTAGTTCTATTCCACTTAAGAAACAAAGGAGATTATATCATGATGCCATAGTCTTGGCAACACTGTAGCATACATAATGCTCTTGTTGTATAATTACTGCGGTCCTATATTAAAAGTTGCAAGTCACAAGCAAGAGACCGGAAGTCAGGCTGAGGGCAGAGATTGTTAGCCGACAAATTTATAAAAATTATGTGCAAAGGCCGAAATATGAACGTGAAGACCGAAGATCAAAAACTGATAACCGATAGCCGGGGTGTATCCATAGGGGGGGAACGGAGGCGGGTTGCCGGTGCCGCGGGTATAGTTATGGCGGGCATGCTGCTGAGCCGCATATTGGGATATGTCAGAGAGATGCAGATTGCCCGCTCTTTCGGCGCTGATTATCAAACAGATGCTTTCTGGGCGGCCTTTATGGTTCCCGATCTGCTTTATAACCTTCTGGCAGGAGGAGCGCTTAGCGCTGCCTTTATACCGGTATTCAGCGAATATATCAACAATGGCAAGGAGAAGGATGCCTGGAAGCTGGCCAGCGGCGTTATTAACGTTATGCTTTGCGTCCTAAGCCTTGCAGTGCTCTCCATCGTTCTCTTTACACCGGCCATGGTAGGGCTGGTGACCCAATTCGGCCCTGATAATCCAAGCTATCTTTTATGCGTGAAGCTGACAAGGCTGATGGCGCCAATTCTTATATTGCATGCGGTTAACGGCCTGGCTACGGCTATGCTGCAATCGCGAAAGAACTTCTTTATACCGGCCATGATCTGGTTGATTTACAACGTGGCCATCATTATAGCGGCACTTCTGGCCAATGGCCGTATTGAGATACTGACATATGGTGTGTTGGCAGGCGCCGCCTTGATGGTGTTATCACAGCTGCTTTATCTGCGGCGGCAGGGTATGCAATACAGTTTGCGTGTGGGCATATCCAATCCTGGTGTCAAGCAGGTGCTGGTGCTTTTCCCTCCGGCCATGTTCGGTCTGACGGTGAACTGGCTCAGTCTGACCTGGTTGCCTCAGTTCTTCGGCTCCGGCATTTCCGAGGGAGTGGTTACATATATACGCTATGCCACCAGAGTAATAATATTGCCTGTAGGTATGTTTGCCATAGCCATTTCCACGGCGGTCTTTCCTTATCTGTCCGATATCAATACCGATATTAAAAGATTCAAGCATCTGTTGGCAAGCGGATTGAGAGCGATCCTTATCTTTGCCATACCGTCTACCGTGGGTTTGATAGTGCTGCGTTTGCCGATAACGGATCTTTTATGGGCGGGCGGTAAATTTTCCTCTGCCGATGTAACGGCAACGGCCAGCCTGACAATGTTTTTTGCGCTGGGTCTGGTAGGCCAATCAGCGTTACCCCTGATAGCCAGAGGATTCTATGCACGTAAAGATACTATTACGCCCGCTCTGGTAGGTATAGGAGGTCTGGCTGTAAATGCTGTGCTGATGCCGCTGATGAAAGCTTTGGGAATGGGAGCCGACGGCATTGCCATAGCTGCATCGGCGGCCGTTACTTTCAACATGCTGGCGCTTGTATATCTTCTGCGCCGGCAACTGGGTGCTCTTGAAGGACGAGAGACACTGCTGACTATTGCCAAGGTGACGTTCTCCTCCGGATTGATGGCTCTGGCGATTACGCTCTCTACCGGATGGCTGTCTGCTCTTTATTCTTCAATTCCGGGGCTTGTAGCACGCGGCATGGAGAGTAAATTGCATAGTTTATTCATTACCGGCGGCAGCATGGGGATAGGTGTTCTGGTCTTTGGAGTTGCGATCGTACTGGCACGTATCCCTGAAACCGATATTTTGCGACGCGCTTTTATTAAAAAGGAGAAGATTGTTCTGTAATATGCAAAAGAATATTAGAAATTTTTGTATAATCGCTCATATAGATCATGGCAAGTCCACTCTGGCTGACAGATTGTTGGAGAGAACCGGGGCTATAGCCGAACGAGAGAAGATAGATCAAGTTCTGGATCGGATGGATTTGGAGCGGGAGAGGGGCATAACTATTAAGCTGCAGGCCGTGCGCATGGATTACCAAACGGCTGACGGCGGCAAATACGTCTTGAATCTCATTGATACGCCGGGCCATGTGGATTTCTCATATGAAGTATCACGCAGCCTGGCTGCCTGCGAGGGCGCATTGCTGGTAGTGGATGCTGTGCAGGGAGTTGAGGCGCAGACACTGGCTAACGTCTATCTGGCTTTGGAGCATGATCTGGAGATAATCCCCGTTATCAATAAAATAGATCTGCCCAGTGCCGATCCTGAGCGTGTCAAGCGCGAGATAGAGGAAATCATTGGCATTGATGCGGACAGGGCTATCCTATCCAGCGCTAAGGAGGGGATAGGAGCAGATGATATCCTCAATGCTATTGTCGAGCGTATACCTGCACCCCAGGGTGATCCCGAGGCTCCGCTCAAGGCTTTGATCTTTGATTCTCATTTCGATCCCTACAGGGGGGTAATCGGTTATATACGTGTCATCGACGGCTGTATGTTTCCCGATATGCAGATAGAGATGATGTCCAACAAACATCGTTTCGAGATTAGTGAAACGGGGGTTTTTAAGCCTGCTATGACGCTTGTGGATAGGCTTTCCACTGGTGAGGTAGGATATTTCTCCTCGGGAATAAAGGATATACGGTATGCCCGCGTTGGTGATACCGTTACTTCGGCTGTAAAACCGGCAGCCGTGCCTTATCCCGGATATAAGAAGATAAAGCCGATGGTCTACAGTGGCCTTTACCCTGTTGAAACATCCGAGTATCCGGATCTGAGAGATGCATTGGAAAAGTTACAATTGAATGATGCGGCTCTGCTCTTCGAACCGGAAACCTCGCTGGCACTGGGATTCGGCTTCCGTTGCGGCTTTCTGGGATTGCTGCATATGGAGATAATACAGGAGCGTATAGAAAGGGAGTACGGACTTGCTTTGGTAGCTACGGCGCCCAGTGTGGTATACCGCGTTACCCGGACAAACGGCCGGATGGAAGAGATAGATAACCCTTCCAAAATGCCTGCTCCTCAGGAGATTGAATTACTGGAAGAGCCGTATATCGAAGCTACCGTGATGATACCGACTGAGTATGTAGGTGCGGTGATGGAATTATGCCAGGAGCGCCGCGGCAATATGGTGAAGATGGATTATCCTACTCCGCAGCGAGTGGTGCTGACATACGAATTGCCGCTATCTGAAATATTGATGGATTTTTTTGACGCTCTCAAATCCGGAACACGCGGCTACGCTTCGCTGGATTATGACATGAAGGGATATCGTGAAGCAGATCTGGTTAAGCTGGATATGCTGATAAACTCAGAGCCGGTCGATGCCTTATCGTCCATAGTTCATCAGGACAAGTCCTTGAAATACGGGCGCATGCTGGCAGAGAGATTGAGAAAGATATTGCCCAGGCAGCTCTTTGATGTCCGTATACAGGCTGCCATAGGCAATAAAATAATTGCCAGTGAAACGGTGAAAGCTCTGCGTAAGGATGTTCTGGCCAAGTGCTACGGTGGAGACATCTCCAGAAAACGTAAGCTTTTGGAAAAGCAGAAGGAAGGTAAGAAGAGGATGAAGCAGGTAGGTAATGTGGAAATACCTCAGGAAGCCTTCCTGGCTGTGCTTGAGATTGGGGATTAACGTATGCTGGTAGTGGGTTTGACCGGTGGCATAGGATGTGGCAAGAGCACCGTAGCCGCTATGTTGAAAGAACATGGAGCGGTCATTATCGATGCTGATGAGATAGCACGCCGAATAGTTGCGCCCGGGCTCTCTGCCTGGCGCGAACTGGTGGACGAATTCGGGCGGGAAATATTGAATGATAATGGAACGATCAACCGAAAAGCGCTGGCCGCCAGAGCATTTAGTAATGATAAGGCGGCAAAGCGCCTGAATGAAATAACTCATCCCTATATACTGAAGGAAATAGAGGCGCAAATTATATCTGCCGCAAATAGAGGCACGAACATTGTGGTGCTTGATGCGCCTTTACTGCTGGAAACATCGGCAGCCGATTCTGTTGATCTGATAATTGTGGTTGAAGCAGAGAAGGAAAGTTGCATGAAACGATTGATGCGCAGCGGCAGACTTTCATATCGGGAGGCTGGGGAGCGTATGCGTTATCAACTCTCTCAGGCGGAGAAGGCCGGCAAGGCCGACTATATAATTGATAATAACGGGGCTTTGGAAGAGACAGAGGTGCAGGTAGCGAGGGTATGGGCGAAAATCGTAGAAAAAGAATCCTGCCGGCACTGATTTTCATGGCGTTGCTTCTGCTGTCCGTATGGTTGCAGGTTTATCTGGCGCCGTTGCGGTATTTGGCAATCTGCGATGCGGCGGGCAGGAAATATGGACTTGATCCATTGTTCATATTGGCGGTGGCAGGAGCTGAGAGCAATTTCAATCCCATGGCCGTTTCGCCTAAAGGTGCGGTGGGATTGATGCAAATAATGCCGGAAACCGCACGGTGGGCCTCTGTGAAGATGGGAGAAACCCGTTTTGATTGCGAAGAGCTCTTCAACCCATCTTACAATGTGGATATCGGCGCATGGTATCTTGGAAGACTGAGCAAACGTTTCAATAACGATACCACGTTGATGTTGGCAGCTTATAACAGTGGTGAGGGAAGGGTTAGCCGGGATATCAGCAAAGAGGGGCAATTTCTGGAGAGAAACCTGTGCTTTGAGACCAAAGCTTACATACAGCGCGTCAACCGCTTTTATGGGATTTATAGAGAGCGTTATAAAATGTTGTCCAGTCTTTATCGTCTTAATCTGTGCATAAGCCGTTATTTAACAAGTTCATAAATTTATAGCGCTTTTTCTGAATATAAAAGGAAAAAAGAGAACGTTCAGCGAATATAAATATGATTGGTTGTACCATTTTGTCTTGGGGGTAGCAAATATGAATAATCTTCGCAATGCAGCTTGGAGAATACCTGTCGTATATCTCCTTATCATAACGATGATATTGCCGTATTATCTTGATTTCTTCACGGTCAAGGCTGATGCGGCGTCTAATTACTCCGAAGGACAACAGGTACTGGTTCTCGATTTTACATCAAATACGGAGAGCGCCCGGTCGTTTGGCAAGAAGGTTGCCGATGCTTTGGCTGTAACCATAAATCAGACGGGACGCTACAAGACGGTTTCAAAGCAATTCGTAAGCAAAGTAGCCCAAGATTTTAAATATGGCGACCTTACCTCCCGAGAACAAGCTCTTCAACTTGCCGCCAGATTGAATGTCGATCTGCTGGTGTGTGGAGAGATCATTGATGCTCAGGTGATAGATGACGGAAAGCAGGCTAAGGTCAGGGCCTTTACGGAGATGATCGAGGTCCAGACAGGCCAGGTTATTTTTACTGATGAAATCACGGCGCTCAGTGCCAAAAGGCTTGCCGGCGGTAGCGACCAGACTGTATTGCTCGAGGAAGCAGCTTCCAACGCCGGATTTGCGCTGGCGCAGAATATCAAGGCATTCAATCCTGTAACCGGTGTGGTGCTCAGCGTCAGTAACAGGGAAGTGGTCATAAACTTAGGCCGCAACAATGGGCTGCATAAAGGTTCCGAACTATCTCTTATAAGAGAAACGCGCGTAGAAAAGAGTGCCGGACGCTTTGGCGGCATAGAAGTGAATATCGATAAGCGTATGATCGGCAAGCTGTCGGTGAAGAGCCTTGATGAATATTCTGCAGTATGTACAGTTTTAAACAGCGTGGTTAACCCGGTTGAAAATGACAAGGTACGTCTCGATTTTATCAAGGCCGATACTTATAAAACAATAGAAAAGAAGGCGGCACAACAGAAAGGGTTGGGCAGCATCAGCAAGTTCCTAATGGGGCTGGCTGCTTTGGGCGGTCTTGTTGCTCTGGGCGGAAAGGCCGGCAGCAGCAGCGACGGCCCCCTTCCCGGCGAGGAGATAGATGAAAAGAAATCCACCGTTACCCTGACCGGCGCCTCGACACTGCCTGCCGATGGTGCCACCAGCACCTTTATTACGGTCAAGATTGTGGATATCGATAACAACCCATTGCCTAACCACAAGATAATTCTCTACTCCAGCCGCAGCAGCAGCAGTGTCGGCTTATCCGCTGAGCCTGCCGCCGTAGTCATTCCGATTCCGCCGGCAATAACCGGTGATGATCTCTCCCCGGCTCCCGGCA
>Ga0172382_10006843_pt1 | contig 16397 bp, 15 predicted proteins | sample Leawel138RmetaG_FD_122245 | JGI IMG/M metagenome (GOLD analysis project Ga0172382, IMG submission 122245) | Leachate microbial communities from a municipal landfill in Southern Ontario, Canada - Leachate well 138R metaG | ecosystem: Engineered > Solid waste > Landfill > Unclassified | place...
AGCGCACTCATAGGACACCCCCCGCATGCATCAGGCCATCGTCGGCAATCCAATCATGAGCAAGACCCAGACGACGCAGCACAAGCAAACGAGAAAGACGCACCTGGTAGGCTTCGAGCTTCAGAAACCCGGGCCAGCGCCGGACAAGATCGACCTCACAGCCAGACGGCGGAGAAATAGCAAGACCAACTACCACAGGCGACGCATAGAACCAGCACAACATAGCCTGACAAGCGGGAACGTAGAACGGTTTATCTTTTATAATCATTTGTCTATCTCCTAAAAAGGGGAACCCCGAAAGGGTTCCAAACTGGGCAGCTAACCCAGACCGCTACAGGAAAACATATAGCTAGTAAGCTATGGACTATAGAGATAGCTGAAAGACTATAGATTGTCAACAGGTAACTAAGACCCTATATTCAACGCAGGAGGTGCCACCATGAACGCACAGGAACTACTTGAAGCAGCAAAAACACACACGGGCCTCAGTCAAAACGGACTGGCGGAGGCAATAGGAATAAGGCAACCAACCCTAAGCCAATGGAACGCAGGAAAAACAGAACTGTCCGACGAGACCTATATCAAGCTGGCAAAGCTGGCAGGAGTGGACCCGGCTGAAATCATCATCGAAAAACACATGAGGAAGGCGGGACCGGAAGGACAGAAGGTCTGGGCAAGCCTAGCAAAAGCGCTACCCAAAAGCGCCGCCCTGCTAATCATAGTCTTACTAATAACACCATATAATCAGGCACATGAAACGCTTTCCAAATTTTCAACGTTAGCAAATACTTATTATGTTAAATGAACTTCTGGGGCCGTTTCGAAGTCTGAAGATTCGGTGGTATTTTGAAAAGCTTAAGGGAGCCTAATGGCTTATTATCAATCATTCAGCAGTCGGGGTCCTTGGTGGGTACGTCTGCTCGCGGTGATGGTGAGCATGGTCCTGCTGGTCGGTCTATTCTTTTTTGCCATCTTCGCCGTCATTGCGGTTGCCATGCTCGCGGGCAGCGGGATGCTTTTCCTCTGGTGGCAGCGCCGAAAAATGCGCAAGGGAATGCATACGGATATCGTGGTTACGGACTATCGGGAGATTCACCGTCCGCGTCCGCCTTTCGATAATCCCCATCGTTGATTACCTTTTCGAGCATCCTGAGACAGTCTGACCAAGTCGAAGACCAGTAAGGTACGCACTGCGAATTGTGTGTACGCTTCTCCCCTTCCGCGCGCCGCATCCTGACCCCATAAATCGTGCTAAACTCGGCAAATCGTCACGCTGTGAGCAATCTTGGGTGCGTTGACCCGAGGTATTCCCTGTGGCGTTATGGTTATCCTGGACCACAAGTGAAGCGGCAGGAGGTTTTCTGGGTTCGGTCAGGGAGGATAGAAGCGCGAAACGTGGTCGTCTGCGTGACCTGCGCCGTGGCCTATGGCTGACGGGCTTGGGTGTTTCATTGCTGTACGGTGGGATGGCTAACGCTGATGAAGTAACTTTCATCGTGGAAGGAGTCTCCAGACCCCTGGCAGCGCATCTCGCACATGCTCTGCCCCCTGCGGTGATCGGATCCCAGGCGGACCGTTTGGAAGAAGCAGAAATGGTGGCCGGTTTGCGCCTTAAGGATGCGCTCGAAGCCTATGGTTACTACGGCGCTACCTGGACGGAGAGCAGTAAAAGCATTGCAAAGGGGAAGGTTCTCGTAACCTTCTCCGTGACCCCTGGGCGGCCTATTCTGGTCCGCAAAATCGACCTAAAATCCATAGGCGAGGGATACAAACTGCCGGCTTTACAAAAACTGTTCGCCCAGTTTCCGCTTCATAAAAAAGGGATTCTCAATCAGGTCATTTATGAGGAATGGAAGGGTAATGTCCTCTCACTCCTCACTGCGCGCGGCTATGCCCAGGCCAGTTATTCGCGCCATGAGATTCTTGTGGATCGTGACCAGTTCTGGGCAGATATTTATTTGTGGCTCAATACCGGGCCACGCTTCCGAGTTGGAGATATTAATATCACCGGTGCGGAGCACTATCCGCGATGGTTCATTCAGCGCTATCTTTCTTTCAAGACAGGAGACTGGTATTCGCCAAAGGCGCTGGCAGTCACTCAGAGCAATTTGCGCAATGCCGACCGGTTCTCTGATATTTCCGTGCATGGCGATCTGGGAAAAGCGACAAACAATGCCATACCTGTTTCAGTTGACTTGAAAAGCATGCCGGGGCAACACCTGAAAATTGGCGCCGGTTACAGCACTGATATCGGGCCTAATGCGGCAATTATATATGATAATTATAATGCTTTCGATCAGGCGCAGCATATTCGCGTCTCCATTTTGGCGGCGCAATTGAATCGCAACGCCAGTGTTACCTATAGCTGGCCGGTCGGTGCGCGCCTGGGATCTGAATATATTGCGCAAGGCAGTTATCAGAATCAAAACCTGACCGCCTATAACGCTAACGAGATCCTTGCCAGTGCTGGTCGGCAGTGGTCGTTGCGCAGCGATAACAGTCTGGGTAAAAGTGAAACCATAGAGGCCTTGGTTAATTTTGAGAACGCCAACTACAATGTGGCTGGACAGTTTAATACCAGTTTCTATATCTATCCATCGGTACAGTATAGCATACAAAACTTCCGCGATATTTTGCGCCCCATAGCCGGCTATACACTGACGGCCAGGATTGATGGTGCCAGCAAGGTATGGGGTAGCGATGCAAATTTTATCCGCTTTAGCGCCCAAGGAGAATGGCGCAAGCGCTTGGGTCAGAACTGGGTCCTCGGCACCCGTGCCAAGCTGGGGGCAATGTGGTTAACTGGGTCCATTGGCGAACTGCCACCCAATCTGCGATTTTTCGCAGGTGGTCAAAATAGCCTGCCCGGTTATGCCTATCAATCGCAGGGGCCATTGGCTGTGGACGGTGCAGTGGAAGGTGGGCGTCTTCTTGCCGTTGGTGGCTTCGATATTCAGCGCTTTGTCGCTAAAAACTGGGCGGTCGTCGCATTTTATGACGTGGGCAATGCATTCAACAGTTGGTCCAGTTTCCGTGCGCTTCAAGATATTGGGTTAGGCGTGCGCTGGTATTCTCCCGTTGGACCCATACGCTTCGACTTGGCGCACCCACTGGTTGCTCCGCAAACGCCCGCCGTCCGTGTCGCCTTCTCGGTAGGTTTCAGCCTGTGATACGCATCCGTCACGGTATTATGGTCGGCGTGCTGCTGGTGCTGATCTCGCTGGCCACCATCCTCGTCTGGTTGCTCACCACCAACAATGGGGCGCGGTGGGTGTTGGCGCAGGTTCCCAACTTAAGGGTTGAGCAGGTAAAAGGCTCGCTTGCAGGTGAGATGCAGCTTTCCGGCATTTCCTGGCATAGTGCGAATATACGCATTCGTGCGCAATCTCTGCAATGGCAGTTGCATCCTGCCCATTTGCTCAAGGGAGAAGTCGACCTGGCCGACATCCGGCTCTACCAGAGTGATTTGCACCTGCCGGTGCCGTCTGACAGGCCTAGTGCTATTCATTTGCGCTGGCCCGCATTGCCTCTGTGGACCCGTCTCATCGACCTGAAACTAAGCCCGGTTACGTTTATGGGCCTGCGCATATGGCAAGGGACGCAGGAGTCCTTCATTCTCTCCCAGGCGACATTTTCCGAACTGACCTGGCAGCATGGCAATCTGCGCATCAAAAGTCTATCGGCGCAGATGCCGCAGGGCAGACTCCAGCTTACGGCAGACCTGCGGATGGGAGCGCGTGGGCTGCAAAGCCTGGGTGTATGGAAACAAGGCAGTGCCGCCAACCCATTGACCGTAAAATGGGAAACGCACTGGCACGGCATTTCGGCCCAGACGTTTGGCGGACCCTTCAGTATTCAGGTAAAGGAAAGCAAGCAACTGACGGCTTTGATCGGTATGGCACAAATCTCCACACAGCAGATTTTGCTCCAGTCACTACAGTTCAGTAATCCTGCACTCCAAAAACCCGCACAAGGGCATTGGCGCATTGATCTGCCCAACAATACCGCCGGCAATTACCGGATCAGTGGCGGCTTCGAGCAGATTCTTGCTAAAGCACTACCCGACGCATTACCGATAGGGGCGTTGGCACTCAGCTTGAATTTGCAAGGGAACATTCAACATTATCAGGGACAACTGGCGCTGCGCGGCGATCCCCAATTCGGGGGTATTCAAGGCAGTTTGAACGGTGATCGCCAAAAACTGCAATACCATTATGCAGGCAAACTGCTGGGCGCGGATCTGCTGCCTTCGACGCTGGCCGCCCGGTGGCAACCGCAACTCACCGTCACCGGACAGATTCGGATCAGAAACCTGAAAACACAGCACATTATGGCTCAGGTACCAGGCAATATTTCCGGAGACCTCAGCGTCAGCGCCACCCAAATTTCCAGAGTGGTCACCGGTGACGTGCGACTGCAGTTACTGCCTAGTCAGCTTTACCGTCAAACCTTGCAGGGCGAGGCCTTGATACACTTCGCGGGGAGTCAGTGGAATCTGCAAAGGGCCCAGTTCCTTGGTCCGGGTGTGAACCTGAGCGCCCAAGGTAATTTACGGCAGCGTCTGCATTTCGTCCTCAATGTGGCACAGTGGCGGGGCTTGTTCCCCGGCGCCCAGGGTAAGAGTCAGATTGAGGGTTGGGTAGCGCGGCCTGAAGCACAGTGGACTGGGGAAATCCAGGGTACCGGACAAGGGCTTGCCTATCATGGTGTAAAGATCAATACGCTAAAAATACAGGGCAAACTTCGCACCACCAAGGCCTTGCAGGCTACGATCCATGCAAAAGGACTAGCATACGCTGGCCACCGCGTTAATCTGCAGGCCCGTGCGCAAGGACCACTGACACGTTTCACGCTGGGACTGGACGCGCAATGGCCGCAAAGCCGTCTCTCCGTCATGGGGTTGGTGTCTCATCAGGCCAATGCGTGGGGACTGCAAGTGGACAAGACCACGCTGGCCAGTATCCCTCTGGGAAACTGGCAGTTACTCCACCCCGCCACCCTGCAATGGGTCAATGGTGCTGCATCGCTCAGCAAAATGACTTTTGCCGATGCGCATGCTGCTCGGATTACCGCCCAAGGTCGCTATAATTCCGGCACCAACCAGGCCGTTTTGGGATTGGATGTGCAGTCCTTGCCACTTGACTTTCTTACGCAGACGAAAGACGCCACGCTTCGTGGTTTTTTGAATGCACACCTGCAAGCGCAGTGTCATGGAATTTGCCAGGCGGAAGGACATTGGGATTTTCAGAAAACCCAATTGCAATGGCGGCAGGAGGGCACGCCGCACACGCTCTCTCTGCAGCGGTTTACCGGTCAACTCCGTTGGTTGCCAAAAGACCTCTCGCTTGCTGCTGACCTGAGTCTTGCCAATGACTGGGGTAATGCCCAGGTGACACTCCACAGCCCCGCGACGCTCGCCCTGCCCTGGCGTTGGGACGCCAATATCCCACTACAAGGGGTTATAAAGGCGCATGTAGGTGCACCACTCTTTGCTGCCCTCCCCGTCGGGAGTTTGCGGATTCGGCCGCAAGGTCAAGGGACTATAGATGCACAGGTTCTGGGTACCTGGGCGCATCCACGGTGGACGGGCACGGGCCAACTCCAGGGGCTGGGATTTTTCGTCCCACAGGCGGGTCTGGATATACATGATGTTGGCGCCCGACTCGTTGGAGATGGAAAAGAGATACAAATCCGCCAACTAGTAGCCGTCTCCGGATCAGGTCAGATATCCGGGACTGGCATCGTTCAACTTCAGCAGGCGAATGACTTTACGCTTCACCTCACCGGAAAGAACTTCACGGCGCTCAATCTACCGCAGGTACAAGCTGCGGTCAGCCCAGACCTGAGCATTTCCGGAAACAAGAAGAACATCAATGTGCAGGGAAATATACACACCGACCGTCTGCGCATATTGGGTACGGATTTTAGTGGGCCAAGGCCCTCAGGCGACGTCGTTTTTGTGAAAAATGAACACAAAAGCAGTGGCCCTGCCTTGGATGTCAATCTGCATGTAACCCTCGGGGAGGACGCGAGAGTCATCATCAGCGGGCTGCGTGCCCGGTTGGTCGGTGACCTTGCAGTAGAAATGCATGACGGCCAAAGTCCGCAGGTCAATGGCACTCTGCGTATGGTGGATGGCCGTTACGCGATTTACGGGCATACCCTTGACTTCGAGCGTGGTTCCATCCTCTTCCACGGGGCCGCAAACCAAGCCAACCTGGATGTACTAGCAATACGCACTATCAAAAGTTCCTCTAGCTTTGCTGTGGACAACACGCCCGTACAAGCGGGTGTGCAGGTTACGGGCACGCTGCAGACACCCCGGGTAGCGCTCTACTCCAAACCTTCCATGTCGCAGACGGATATCCTCTCCTATCTCGTGCTGGGTACCCCGAGCAGTGGTCTCACCAGTCAGAATGCGCTGCTTTCCGCCGCTGCGGGAACACTCTTTTCTGCAAGCCGTGCCGCACTGTTCGGCAACAGCCTGAATAGCAGTGGCATTGATGTAGGTGTAAGCTCCGAAGGTAATTCGAGTCTGGCAGGCGCCATGGTTACCATGGGTCATTATCTTACCCCCGATCTTTATCTCAGTGTCGGACAATCCGTACTGGGTAGCGGTACTGTAGCACGACTGCGTTACCGGATTTCCCGCCATATTGAGATTCAGACGGAGAGCGGGACCCAGAACGGCGCCAACATATTTTACCGTATCGACTTTTAAGATGGTGGTAAGCTCACATGTCGACTGAAATCTCTGCGCATACGGATGTTCTGCTGATTGGCGGTGGCGCGATTGGCTTACTCAGTGCGATCAGGCTTGCGGAGGCCGGTCTGCGGGTTACGGTGCTCGATCAAGGTCATATCGGTCAGGAGGCATCATGGGCTGGTGGGGGTATCCTGAGCCCGTTGTATCCGTGGCGCTACCCACCTGCCCTATTGAGTCTCGCGCTGTATAGTATGCAGCGCTATTTCTCCCTGACTTCCAGGTTGGCAGAGCACACTGGCATCGATCCCGAATGGATACCTTCCGGTTTGCTTATTCTGGAGGGCGAACACGAGAAAATCCCAAATGATGTGTTGGCTTGGGGGGCGACGTGGGGGCTGGACTGGCACCTGAGGTCTGTAGAAAAAACGCAAACACTCTGGTGCCCGGAGGTCGCCCAGGTACGGAATCCCCGCCTGCTGGCGGCAATGTCCGCACGTTGCCGCCAACTGGGCGTCGTATTGCATGAAAATACTGCGGTCAACCATTTCCGTAGACGGGGCGGACGACTGGAGGGCGTAGAAACCACCGCCGGGTTTATGCCGGTAGAGCGGATCATCGTGACGGCCGGTGCCTGGAGCGAAAAAATCCTTGCGGAAACGGGTAGTCATCTGGATATCATTCCGGTGCGCGGGCAAATCCTCCTGTTTCAGGGCAAACCCGGAGTCCTCGATACGATATTGATGCGCGATAATCATTACTTGGTGCCGCGGCGGGACGGACTGATTCTGGCTGGCAGCACGAGCGAATTTGTCGGTTTTGATAAGTCGACTACAAACAAAGCACGAGAAGAACTTTTGGACTTTACTATCCAAACACTTCCCGATCTGGCGCAGGCCCAGGTCCTCAGGCAGTGGTCCGGATTGCGGCCGGGAAGCCAGGATAGCATCCCGTATATCGGCCCCATTCCCGAATGGGAGGGGCTCTTTGTCGCTGCCGGCCATTTTCGCTATGGACTCACCAACGCGCCCGCGACAGCCGATATCCTGGTTTCCCTGTTGACGGGGGCACCGCTGCCGTTGGATATTGCCCCCTATGCAGTCCTGACACCGAGGTCAGCACACTAAGACCTCTTTTCTTCTTGCTAGATAAGCGTTATAACTATAAACAGTTTAGAAGTAAAGTGAGACTATTCATGAATAACAATGACTGGAACAAGCAACGTGTGCTGGAAGTGCTCCGTGACGCCGGAGTCAATCCGACAAGCCAGCGTGTGGAGATTGGTTACGCGTTGTTCTCCTCTTGCGCGCACCTGTCCGCCGAAGAGATCATGCAACGCGTCAATGCGGATTATCCCGTAGTATCCAAGGCGACGGTCTACAACACCTTGGGCCTCTTCGCCGGACATGCGCTGGTGCGGGAAGTGATTGTGGAGCCGGGTAAGGTATTCTATGACCCCAACGTGTCTCCTCACCATCATTTCTACTATGTAGATTCGGGAGATCTGGTGGATATTCCGGCGTCCTCCCTGCAAATCGGCACGCTCCCTGACCTGCCGCCGGAGACAGAAGTGGAAAAAGTCGAGGTAGTGATACGGCTTCGGCAGCGCGCGACGCACTAAACGACCGTGTCGCCCTTGCCTTCTTGGAAGAAATTCCTATAATGGGACGCCTCGGGTTGTTAGCTCAGTTGGTAGAGCAGCTGACTCTTAATCAGCGGGTCGTGGGTTCGATCCCCTCACAACCCACCAAGTAAAACAAGGGTTTAGGCTTCTGCCTAGGCCCTTTTTCTTTGCCATATTGAATTTTCGCTGCAATTATGCAGCACTGGACCCAGATTTAGTGCAGCGGGAGTGCAGCGTGGCAACGATACATTCAAGGGAAGACCAGGATGGTATCACCATCGGCTGGCAGGCCATTGTCAGGCGCAAGGGACACCCATCCCAGACAAAGACGTTCCGTGCGAAGGGTGCTGAGCTTGTCGGTATGTAGAGTCACGATCATCTCCGGATGATCCCAGACTCCAGTCCGTTTCAGATCGCTCGCACCTGAATTGGCGCCTGATCCAAGTGGACGCGAGGCAAATTGCCGTGCTCGCCGATTCCCTGCCCACATGGTTTCCTGCGGGCAGCGGGAAAGGGCATGGGGTCGGCACCCGAGCGAGCCCGGAAATCTGGGCGAAACCCGCTGCGTTCACTCAGGCCGCACAGAGAATGCGAATCAGCGCACAAAACATGACGCGGGACGCCGCAGACCACGACCTTCACGCGCTCACATTGGATAACAGGAGACTCGGTCAGTCCTGCGACAGTTGCCATCGGGTTTTCCGCACGCACAGCAGCTGGTGGTGATGCATGGTCAATACGGGGAGTTCAGTTCGAAAGCGCGTTCGAGTCTGGGATCTGCCGACGAGGATCTGGCACTGGAGCATCCTGATTCTGTTCGCGGCCTGCTGGTGGACCGCGGACACCGATCACATGCGATGGCACCTGTTCGCCGGCTACGGAGTCCTCGGTGTCGTGTCTTTTCGGATTTTGTGGGGTTTTTGCGGCGGACAGACTGCCAGGTTCAGCAGTTTCGTTCGCGGACCCGCGGGCGTCTGGCGCTATGCCCGCAAGCTCCGCGATCGCGATCGCTATGAGTCACTCGGTCACAATCCGCTGGGTGCACTCAGTATCATCGTAATGCTGAGCCTTTTGCTGCTGCAAACGATTCTCGGTCTATTCGCGGTCAATAACGACGGCGGCTCTTCAGGTCCATTGTCCCACTGGGTCTCTTACACGGTCGGACGGCGTTTCGCACATTGGCACGCCGACAATTTCAATCTCCTTTTGCTCCTCATTGGTCTGCATCTCACCGCGATCGTATTCTACCGTCTGGTTCGCGGAGAGAACCTGGTGTCGGCCATGATTCATGGCTACAAGTCGCACCGATCATCCGGTGAAACTCCGTATTTCGTGCCGCTGTGGCGCGCGGTACTGCTCGCCGTCCCGATTCTCATCGGGATCGTATTGTTGGCGAGAATCTAATGACAGCGAAGGGTATAATAAAAATAACCGGTGACGCTGGTAATGACCGCAATCAGTTTTGAAGCGACATTCAGGCTGCGATGTTTCGAACGCCTCTGGGCACTCCGCGCTGCCGCGCCTCCCAGAGGTCGTAAGCCACCTGCATTCGCAACCAGAACCCCGCTTCCACACCAAGTACTGCTTCGAGACGTGGCGCCATGTCTGCACTGACGCCAGACCGTTCATTCAATAGCGCGGACAATGCCTGCCATCAGCCTGCGCTGTGTGCCTGGTCGATTCTGTTCAGGATCTCCAGTGCCGCCTGTGTATCTCCACGCGCAGCCATCATCTGGAATCGACGCTCTACATCCATTTCAGTGAGCATTTGCGCAGACCACTCCTCAAAAAGCTTGTTGACGCTGACCCCCTTCATACGCGCCATGGCTTTGATCCTTTCCGCTTTGTCGTCTGGTAACCGAATAGTCAACGTACTCATTTGAATACCTCCAGGCATTCGGACGGTTTCAGGATGCGCAACCCCGGCCAGGCCAATTCCCCGCCTTTCAAATCCGAAATGTTGTGTGTGATGATGGCTTCCGCGTTTCCCGCCACGGCCAGTTCTATAAGATGATTGTCCCCTTCATCGGGGAGATTCGGACGCCACCCGTAGTAGATGGATATCCACTTCCCCTGTTTCGCCAGCGCGGCCATGACGGTTTTACGCTCATCGTCAGTAGTCGCTTCGGTCCATAGGGGTCTACCCAACATGGCCTCATATTCCAGCCACAGCGCATTTCCGAACAGCGGGATGTAAAGCCCTGTCAGCGCGCGTTTCAGGACAGCCCGTGATGCGCCGCCTTCGGAACGCATGGCGGCAACAAAAATATTCGTGTCAATAACGAGGCGAACCATGAGTGATAGCGTATATGCTTCCACTTGCGAGAGCAAGGCACCAAAAGAACCACTGACGAAAAATCAGATGTTCTTGAATCAGCGCTTCTCTGGCGCTGCAATTTCGCTGAATACTTGTGGTGTTATTTTTGCCTGACCGCCTTGATCTTGCTTTCGGTCTTACCCTTGGCGGCAGGCGATCCCGTCCAGGTAGATGGCTTCGTGGCTTACAGAGATTCGACACCAGCGCATGAAGCATCCTGTACGAGCTATAATTCGTATGATCTTGCTGATCACGAATTTCAGGGATGGGACCAAACCCGACATGCACCGAATTTGGTGGTGGGCCGTACTGCTGCTCGTAATGGGCAGCCTTCCTGCAGGTCCGGCATGGGCGGGGCCGTCTCTTGCACTTTCCGCCCCGGAGGCAGCCATGCAGATCTATTCCAGTGCCTTTGCCAGCGGTGGTATTATTCCGCGCCAGTACACCTGCGAGGGGAAGGACCTTTCGCCCCCTCTGCGCTGGGAGGATATCCCCGCCGGGACCCAAAGTCTGGCCCTTATTGTGGAAGACCCAGACGCTCCAGACCCCGCAGCTCCCCAGCGCATCTGGGTACATTGGGTATTGTATGACATTCCGCCCCATGTTCAGGAACTCTCTGCAGGGGTACAAAGGCTTCCGCCCGGCGCACGGGAAGGCATCAACGACTGGCTACGCAAAGGATACGGCGGCCCTTGCCCGCCCATCGGCAGACACCGCTACTTTTTCCGGCTCTATGCCCTGGATACGACCCTGCCCGTGCTACCAAGCCCCGACAAGGATAGCCTCCAGGTGGCCATGCACGGACATGTTCTGGCTGAAGCCACGCTCATGGGACGCTATGCCAAGGGCGATCGTTAAGTCGCAGTACGGAGAGACGTCCCGATCGGGCGAGCGAAAGCGGTAATCCGCTTCACGTGGTGGCTGAACTGCCGTTCCGTCATATCGACTTTTAGATCAGCTAACCAACTAGCTTCTTGGATATTTTTCTGCGGCGATTGTTCGTCCGCGTCATGGTTCCGGTGGTGTGGCCAGAGGGTCCAATTTTACCTTGACTCTGTAGCGTACTTCAGGGTTTACCATGTCTGAAGAATTCTGGAAGGAAGCATCGAACATCGAAATGCCGAGAATCAGCCGATCTTTCCCCCTGGTTGCGTTGCTGGCTTTGTTCCTGCTGGGAGCAGGCATGAGCAATGTTGCGGTGGGCATGCCGTCTTGCCATTCATGTGCTGCTGTGACAGATATGTCGGCAACGGGCCCGGCTTGTTGCCGGGACGATCCCGCCGCCGATATAAGCACGCATTCCAGGGCAACCCAAGGTCAGTGTATGTTGATCTGCGCCGGGGCTCATGCATCGGGCGGACTAAAACTTCCTGAAATGACTTTCCCAGCCCAGGTAACGACGGGCTCCGTAAATTTTTCCCGTCTGATGATATTCCGTCCGGCACGATATCCGATTTTTTTCTCGCACCATATTCATCATCCCCCACCGCTCCACCGGGTGCGATTGGTCATTTGATTTCTCCAGAGCAAGCTGGCACTCCTCTCCGAATTGGGGATATATGTCACTGATATGCCATGGAGATATCACATGTATACGACTATTCACGGTTGCTTTACCCCGCCGGCGTGGGGCAGAATCTGCTTCCTGGCCGGGATGCTATTGCTCCTGTCGACGACGCTTGCCAGTGCCGCGCCGTTGAGCCTGCAGGGTGCAGAGGCGATTGCCCTGGGGAAAAATCCCGGTCTCGGCGCCATAAAGCAGAAGGTTGTGGAATTACGGCACCAGGCGGTGGCGATAGCTCAACTCCCCGACCCCCATCTCGCTTTCGGCGCTGCGAACCTGCCCCTCAACAGCTTCTCCATGAACCAGCAACAGATGAGCATGCTGAGCGTGGGCCTGAGCCAGACTTTCCCCTCCTTCGGCAAACTGGGGCTAGAAGGACAGCGGGTGGGGGTGGAGGCCCAGGCGGCCGCCGACACCCTGCGCGGCCAGTCCGCCGAGCTGGTGTTATTACTGCGCCGCGCCTGGCTACAGGCCATCTATGCCGAAGACGCCGTGGCAACGGTCCGGCATCAGGAACAGTTGCAGGCCGAGAGCGTGCAGGCGGCCCTGGCGCTCTACCGATCCGCTCAGGGGTCACAGGCCGATGTCCTCCGCGCCCAACTGGCGCGCGACAGTCTAGCCAATGATGTCAATCGATTGCAGGCGGAGCGGGCAAGCGATCTGGCACAAATCGCGCAGATCCTGAATCTGCCGGAACCGCCGTCCATAGAGCCTCAATGGCCGAACCTGCCGCCGCCGATCACCTTGACTCAGGCGGAAGACCGCCTCTCCGGCCAACCCCTCCTCCGGGCCGCCCAGGCGCAAAACCGTGCGGCACAAATGGGCGTGCGGGTAGCCAAACGTGGCTATTGGCCGGAAGTCACGGTCAGTGTCGATTATGGCCAGGACTTCTATCCCGGCAGCCCCAACTGGCTGTCGGCGGGTGTTGACCTGAGCCTGCCCATATTTCCGGGAGATCGCCAGGACCAGGATGTTGCCGCCGCCCGGGCCAAGGCCCTGCAGGCGCAATATCGCTACGACGATCAGCATCTGGCCATGATCCAACAGGTACGTGCCAACTTTGCCCGTTATATGGCACTCAAGACCGAGTTGGAGCGCACCGATCAACGCCTGCTGCCCACCGCACGAAACGCCTTTTCCGCAACACTCGCGGCCTACGCCGTAGGACGTGCCGAACTGAGCGCGGTGCTGCGCACCCAGAAAGAAGTACTGGACTACGCCCTGAGCCGCCTGCAATACCGCCGCGACCTGGCCCTCAGCGCCGCAGAACTGGATTTCCTCACCACCGAGGGAGGAGCGCAACCATGAAATCACCCAACTGGATCATCGGCATGGGTCTGCTCGGCCTTGGCGCGGTCCTTGGGGCGGGCGCGGTGTGGTGGTGGCAACCTTCGACTGCGGTGTCGGGCTCTGGGCCTGCCGCAGTCCATGGTCAGAAAATCACAGCCAAGGAACGGCGTATCCTCTACTGGGCTGCCCCCATGGACCCGAAGATTCATTCGGATCACCCCATGAAGGACAGTATGGGTATGCCTTATATACCGGTGTACGCCTCCGGTCCGAGCGCGCAAAAAGCATCCGGACTCAGCATCGATCCGCGCCTCGCGCAAAATCTGGGAGTGCGCCTCGTGGATGTCCAGCACCGTCAGATGGGCCACGCGATTCACACCGTGGGTACCGTGGCAGTGGACGAGAATCGCGTCTATTCCGTCACTCCACGTTTCTCCGGGTGGGTGACACACTTGAATGTCCGCGCCGTAGGCGACCCCGTGCAGCGCGGCCAGGTGCTCGCCGAACTGTATTCTCCCGAGCTGTATGGTGCTCAACAGGAATATCTCATTGCCCGCCGCCAGGGTGGAGCGACGGAAGACCCGGCACTGCTGGCAGCAGCCAGGGCTAAATTGAGATTGTTGGGCATGCCCGAAGACGAAATCGCTGCACTCGCTCGGCGCGGCACGGCGGAGCGGGACGTGCCACTCCTGGCGCCCGCTTCCGGGGTGGTCGAGACCCTCAACGTGCGCCAGGGTGGTTATATCTCGCCGCAGAGCAATGTCTATGAAATCGCCAATCTCGACCGGATATGGGTCAATGTGGCGCTCTACTCCTACCAGTTGCCCTGGGTGAAGACCGGCAATCCCGTACGCCTGCATCTGGCAGCCTATCCCGGCAGGGTCTGGGCGGGACGCCTGAATTTCCTCTACCCGACCCTCGATCCCAAAAGCCGGACGGTGACGGCCCGGCTGAGCTTTTCCAATCCCGGCGGGAACCTGCGCCCCGGCATGTACGCCGACGCCACCATTGTGGCCAGACCCGAGGAGGCTCTGGCCGTACCCAGCAGTGCCGTATTACATACCGCCCAGGGGGATTATGTGATGCTGGGTGAGAATGGTGGACATTTTCTGCCGGTCCAGGTTGCTCTGGGGCCAGAGGCTGACGGCTGGGTGGCCATCAACAAGGGACTCAAGACGGGGGATCGGGTGGTGGAGAGCGCGCAATTCCTGCTCTATTCCGAGTCTCAGTTCCAGTCCGTCAAGGCCCGCATGTTGGGGGGCGGCACGGCGCCCACCACGAGTGCCACGGCCGGGATGAACAGGGGTCAGGGAGGCCAGTCTCATGATTAGGGCGATTATGCGCTGGTGCATGGCCAACTACCTGCTGGTCGTGATCGCCGTTCTGGTGTTGATCGCCGGCGGTACGCTGGCAGTGATGAATATCCCTTTGGAGGCCCTCCCCGACATCTCGCCCACCCAGGTCATCGTCAAGACTTCCTATCCGGGTCAGGCCCCGCAGATCGTTCAGGATCAGGTGACCTATCCCCTGGAGACCACCCTGCAGGAGGTGCCCGGTGCCCAGGCCGTGCGCGGCTACTCCATGTTCGGGGACTCCTATGTCTACGTCCTCTTCAAAGGAGGCACCAGCATCTATCAAGCCCGCAATCTGGTACTCCAATATCTGAGCCAAGTACAGTCCAAGCTGCCGCCGGGGATCACGCCGGCCCTGGGTCCGAACAGTTCGGGGGTGGACTGGATCTTCGAGTACGCCCTTAGCGATCCCGGCGGGGGGTTGAATCTCGCCCAACTCACCACTCTGCAGAACTGGTTTCTCAAATACGAACTGCAGGGCATCCCCGGCGTCGCGGAGGTGGCCACGGTGGGGGGGATGGTGCAGGAGTACCAGGTGGTCGTGAATCCACAAAAACTTCTCGCCTACAACCTGACCATGCCGGAAGTGGAGGCTGCCATCCGTGCTGCCAATGGGGAGACCAGCGGCTCGGTGGCGGACATGGGAGAGGCGAGCTATATCGTCCGCACGTCTGGTTATATTCGCTCCCTGAAAGACCTGGAGGATGCTTCGCTGGGGGTGCGCGACGGCGTGCCCATTACGCTGCGTCAGGTCGCCCGGGTACAGTTGGGGCCACAGTTGCCCAATGGCATCGCCGATCTCAACGGCCAGGGCCAGGTGGTGGGCGGAATCGTGATGATGAACCAGGGCGGCAACGCCTATGCCCTCATCCATCAGATCGAGCGCAAGCTGAAAGACATCCAGCCCTCCCTGCCCAAGGGCGTACAGGTCGTCACCACCTATAGCCAGGCCCCGCTCATCCAGCGCAGCATTCATACCCTGACCGGCAAGCTGCTGGAAGAATCCCTGGCGGTGGCGCTCATTTCCCTGCTCTTCCTGCTGCGCGCGCGTTCGGCGCTGGTGGCCCTCGTTGCCCTGCCGCTGGGGATACTGGCCGCCCTCCTCATCATGTGGGCCATGGGCATCCCTGCCAACATCATGTCCCTGGGCGGTATCGCCATCGCCATCGGCGTGATGATGGATGCCCCCGTGGTCATGATCGAAAACATGCATAAGCACCTGGAGCAAACCCCTGGCATCGATCCCTGGGCGGCGGCAATCGCTGCGGCGACAGAGGTTGGGCCGGCGCTGTTTTTCTCGCTGATCATCATCGCCGTTTCCTTTCTGCCGGTCTTCACCCTGGGCGGTGAGGAGGGCAAGCTCTTCGCGCCCCTCGCCTTCACCAAGACATTTTCCGTGGCGGCCGCCGCCATGGTCTCCATAACCGTAGTGCCCATTCTCATGGCATGGTTCATCCGCGGTCGCATCCTCCCCGAAAACAGGAATCCGCTGAACAGGCTCTCCACTTTTATCTACCGGCCAGTGATCCATACCGTTCTGCGCGCAC
>Ga0172382_10006848_pt1 | contig 16385 bp, 16 predicted proteins | sample Leawel138RmetaG_FD_122245 | JGI IMG/M metagenome (GOLD analysis project Ga0172382, IMG submission 122245) | Leachate microbial communities from a municipal landfill in Southern Ontario, Canada - Leachate well 138R metaG | ecosystem: Engineered > Solid waste > Landfill > Unclassified | place...
AGCCTCTCATCGCTGATAATACTGCACCTTTCAGGTGTGGAAATGTAGGTCGCTGCCTAGTTGATCATTTTTACTTCTAATTTAATCTTTACTTCTTACAATTTCTTTTCAAAAATTTTATTTAACCAAATAACAGACTTTAGCTATGTTAGTTTAAACATATATTATTGACTTTTCTATATCCCATCTGTGCTCTAGGTAATGCATATTTGCTTCATATAATCTCTGTAAAAAAGATTCTCTTGTTACCTCTTTTGCACCTAAGCTCTTTAGATGCTCTGTTGGAACTTGACAATCTATAAAATCATATCCCCATAGTTTAAGATGTTTTACTAAAATTGCATAAGCAGACTTTGAGGCATCATTTTCAAGAGAGAACATGGACTCTCCACAAAAAACTTTTCCCACTACTATGCCGTATAATCCGCCAACGAGTTTGCCATTTTTATAGCTCTCTACGCTATGTGCTATGCCCATGTCGTGAAGCACGCTATAGGCTTCAATAATATCATCTTGAATCCAAGTTCCATTTTGATTTTCTCTTTTTACGTTTTTACACTGCTTCATTACTTCTACAAAGTTAGTATCAAATTTATATTCAAATTTTTTCATACTTTTTTTTAGTGATTTGCTTATTTTAAACTCATCTAACTCCATGATGAGTCTAGGGTTAGTTGACCACCATATTATAGGGTCGTTTTCGCTATACCAAGGAAATATTCCATTTTGATATGCACGTATTAGTCTAGATGGGTTTAAGTCGCCTCCCCAGGCGACTATACCATCTTCGTTTGCACTGTTTGGGTTTGGAAAGAGCAAATCATATTTTTTTAATTTGGGTATATTCAAGCCAACTCTTTAAATTTTAAAATCAGCTTTTTATTAAACGAGACGTTAACACTCCCACCATTTTTTAGTTTTCCAAAAAGTATTTCATCGCTTAGTTTATTGGTAATATTATCTTGAATATATCTTTTTATCGGTCTTGCACCCATTTCAGGGGAGTAAGCACTCTGGGCTATAAACTCTACGGCCTTTGGAGATAGCGTTATAGTGATTTTTTTCTTTTTAAGGTCGTTGTTTAGCTCTAGTATGAACTTTTCTATAACTCCTTTGACAACTTCGTTGTTTAATTGAGAGAATTCTACAATTGCATCTAATCTATTTCTAAACTCAGGCGTAAAAAATAGTTTTAACTCCTCATTTTTAGAGAGTGAATCATCTTTGTTAAATCCCATTACGCTTCTGGATGTTGCACCAATGTTTGAAGTCATGATTAGAATTACGTTTTGAAAATTAGCTTTGTATCCATTATTGTCGGTAAGAGTTGCGTTGTCCATAATTTGAAGCAAAATATTTACCAAATCAGGATGAGCCTTTTCTATCTCATCAAGTAGCAAAACCGTATATGGATGTCTTTTTATCGCTTCTGTAAGCAAACCACCCTGCTCATAGCCGACATAACCCGGAGGAGAGCCTATTAATCTGCTTAGAGCATGTTTTTCCATATATTCGCTCATATCAAATCTCTCAAAATTTATGCCTAATGTTTGGCTAAGAGATAGCGCTAACTCTGTTTTTCCGACACCGGTTGGTCCAGAAAAAAGAAAAGAAGCAATTGGTTTATTTTGTGGAGTAAGACCTGCTTTAGAAATTTTTATTGCTTTTGCTACTTCCGCGACTGCTTTGTCTTGTCCGATTACTTTTTTTCGTAAATTCTCCTCTAAATTAGCAAGGGAGAGTGCCTCATCTTGCGTTACTTTGGAGTTAGATATACCCACTATTTTTGAGATAGTATTTTCTATATCCGATGAGCCTACAACTCTTTTTTTCTTGTTTTTAAGATGAAATGAGGCTGCCGTTTCATCTAGGAGGTCAATTGCCTTGACGGGAAGAAACTTATCGGTAATGTATCTTTTTGAGAGATCAATTGCACTCTTAAGAGCTCTATCTGTGAACTTTACATTATGATGCTGCTCATACTTGCCCTTGAGTCCTTTTAAGATTTTATAAGTTGTTTTTATGGATGGCTCGTTAATGTCCACTTTTGAGAATCTTCTACTTAGTGCTTTATCTTTTTCAAACCCATTTCGATACTCTATAAATGTAGTAGCACCCATACATTTTAGTTCGCCTGATGCAAGGGCAGGTTTTAACTGGTTTGCCGCATCCATAGTTCCACCTGTTGCACCTGCTCCTATTAAAGTATGAATTTCATCTATAAATAAAATGGCATTTGGAGTTGATTTTAGTTCATCCATAACCCCTTTTAGACGTTTTTCAAAGTCACCTCTATACTTTGTACCGGCGAGCATAGCACCTAAATCAAGCGCATAAAGTTTGCTGTTTTGTATAATGTCAGGAACTTTTTTTGCCACTATATCTAGTGCCAATCCCTCTGCGATAGCAGTTTTTCCAACACCTGCCTCGCCGACTAAAATAGGATTATTTTTCTTTCTGCGGCACAAGATTTGAGTGACTCTTTGTATCTCATCTTCTCTGCCAATTACCGGGTCAATCTTCCCCTCTTTTGCTTTTTTAAGCAGATTAATACTATATTTATCTAGGTAAGACTCACTCTCTTTTAAACTCTCTTTTTCATTTGTATGCGAAATAATTTCCAAGATATCAAGTCTAGAAATTTGATACTCCTTCAATAACATGTAAGCAAAAGAGTTCACTTCATCATAGATAGCAACTAGCAAGTCGCCTATATCGGCACTCTGTTGTCCTGAGCCTTGAATATGCTTTATCATTCTATCGATAAGTCTTGATAGTGCAACGCTCTCAAAAGGCTCTTCATTTATATTTTGAGGTAGTGCATTTGTGTTTGAGTTAATATAATTTTTTATAAACTCTTTCATCTTTTGCACGTCACCGCCACAGGCAGATATTATTTTTGCACCCTCTACAGAGTTTAGAATCTGATAGAATACATGCTCAATAGTAATATACTCATGTCTTTGCTCTTTTGCATAAATAATAGATTTTTGAAAAACTTCATTTAATGTATAACTTATCATTACTCTTCCTCCATTTCGGCTCTTAGCGGAAATCCGCCATCTCTTGCCTTTTTATGAACCTGCATAACCTTGGTCTCTGCAATTTCATGAGTATAAACCCCACAAATGCCTCTATCTTTTTTATGAACTTCAAGCATTATAGCCTCTGCTTCTTCATAACTTTTGTGAAATATGCTCATCAGTACATCAATCACAAACTCCATAGAAGTATAGTCGTCATTTAAAATTAATACTTTATATTTTTTAGGATATTTAAGCGATATTTCGTTGATAGTTTCTAAATCTGTATTTGTTGACATATTTTTCCTATTTTTTAGTTTGCAGCAGCTAAGAAATCCTCAATTATATCTTGCGGATTCTCAAGCCCAATAGATACACGAATCAAGCCATCTGTTATTCCAAGAAATTTTCTTGTATCTTCATCAAATTCTCTGTAAATCGTAGAAGCCATATGTAAGGCGAGAGTTCTACTATCTCCAATATTTGCAGTGATGGTTGCTAATTTTGTTTTATTCAAAAATTGGTACGCTTTTTCTTTTGTACCCATATCTATAGTTAGGAGCGTCCCGCATCCATTTTTAAAGTCTCTTAAATATCTCTCATGATGTGGGTGTGTTTTTAAAGATGGATGATTTATATTTAATCCATTTTTACTCAACTCATTAGCTACCGTTGCTACGCTGCTTATGACTCTTTGCATTCTAAGCGGAAGTGTTTCAAGCCCTAGTAGTGTTAGATAGCTTGAGTTTGCATTGGCACTCATTCCAAAATCCCTCATCGCTCTTTTTTTGGCATTTACGACAAGTGCCATATTTGCCGCACCTTTTATAAACTTATGCACCTCTTGATACCTAGATGTTTTAAATTTATCCTCGCCATCATTAATGGCGCGAAAAACCGCACATCCACCAAGTGCAGCGGAGTTTCCACAGATGATTTTAGTAGTTGAATAAACAGCTATATCCGCACCAAGCGCTAAGGGTAAAACACTCATTGGAGTTATGGTGTTATCAACTATTAAAACGACTCCGGCATCGTTTGCAATTTGTGCTATTTTTTTAATGTCGGGAAGTCTCATATTTGGATTTCCGACACTCTCTAAAAATATGATTTTTGTATTTTTATTTATTGCGTTTTTTATATTTTGCAATTCATCTACATCAAAAAAGTGCGTTGTTATTCCAAAACGCGTTAATGTTTCTGTAAAGAGCGCATAAGTTCCACCAAAAAGACCGCCGATAGAGATGATTTCATCTCCAGATGCAGTAAGTGACATTATTGCTAGTGTAGTTGCACCCATCCCAGAGCTTGTCGCAACTGCACCTACTCCTCCATCCATCTTTGCCATAATGGTCTCTAATTTTGCAGTAGTTGGATTTCCCATTCTTGAGTAGAGCGGTTTTTTTATGCTACCATCAAAAATCCCTTCTGCAATTTCCGGAGTTGCATAGGCAAATGAAGCAGAGTTTACGATAGATGGACTTACTGCTGCATCTTTACTCCCGATACCTTGAACAAATTCGGTACAATACTCTTCAAACTGATTCATTTATATATGCCTTGTTAGTAATAAATGGATTATACCAAACTAGAGATAATTATGAGAAAAAGAATATTTATTACTGCTACAAACACAGATATAGGTAAGAGTTACGTAACCAAACTCCTTTTAAAAGAGTTTGCTTCTCGTGGTCTTAGCGTTGGGGTTATAAAACCCATAGAGACGGGTGTTGTAAATGGATATGCACAAGATGGAGAGGAGCTTTTAGAGTGTGTAAAAGAGCTTAATCCAAAGCTCTGGTCATTAGAGGTTGAGGATATTGTTCCTATAGTTTATGAGTTAGCAGCAGCTCCGTGTATAGCATCAAATAACACGCCCCTTGATTTAAAGAAGATTAAGAGAAAAATACAAGAGCTAGAAGCGCTATGTGATGTTCTACTTATTGAGGGTGCCGGTGGGCTTTATGTTCCGATTGATGAAGAGTACATGATGATTGATTTGATTTTGAAACTAGATGCGGTTGCACTTCTAGTTACGCACTGCTCCCTTGGCTGCATAAACGATACGCTTCTTAGTAAAAAAGCACTGCAGGAGAGAAATATTAAACATGCGGTGGCTTTTAACTGTAGAGAAGAGGATAAGAGTTTTTCGCAAATATCAGAACCATATTTTTTACAAAGAGGCTTTAGAGTCTTAAAAGTTTGTGATGATATTGATATTATATGTGATGTCTTGTATAATTTGTAAATTAAACTTCTTGTAAAGTTACAAGAAGTTCTTTGCCGCGCGATGCGGCAAGCTTTAGTGCCATAGCGGCTAGCGTAGCTAACTGGGTTGAGTACCCTCCCTTTTGGGTATTGCTCAGTTAGCGTTCTAATTTGAAAAAAAGAGCGATATGAAACATTTAACTACAACAAGTGATTTTACAGCTAAAGAGATAGAGACAATATTGGACGATGCGAAGTTCTTTGCCCAAAATATCAAAAACGGTAACAAATTTGATAAAATTTTACAAGATAAGATTATCGTTACACTTTTTTTTGAAAACTCTACAAGAACAAGAAGCTCTTTTGAGATAGCTGCTAAAAGACTAGGAGCAGAGGTCATCCTCCTTGATGTAGCAAGCAGTTCAACAAAAAAAGGTGAAACACTTGTTGATACCGCTATGAATCTAGATGCTATGAGTCCAAATGCAATAATTGTCAGGCATCAAAACTCCGGGGTACCGAAAATTCTCTCAAACCATACAAAAGCTTCAATTATAAATGCGGGAGACGGAGCCCATGCTCATCCTACGCAAGCACTTTTAGACCTCTTTACGCTAAGAGAACATTTTGGTGATGTCAGGGGTAAGAAGATAGCAATTGTGGGGGATATAAAAAACTCTCGTGTTGCAAACTCAAATATTGAACTACTAGGTAGGTTCGGTATGGAGGTTATTTTAGTGGCACCACCGCAATTTCTCCCAAAAACAGAGCTAAAGAGCACACATTTTTTAAATGAGATTGTTGATGAAGTGGATGCTATCATGAGCCTTAGAACACAGACTGAGAGACACTCGTCTCAAACATACGCTTCTTTAAAAGATTATGCAAGCGATTTTTGCATAACAACCGAGTTGATTGGGGATAGAGATATTATATTACTTCATCCCGGTCCGGTTCATAGAAACATAGATATATGTGACGCGCTCTTAGCAGACAGAAGATGCAAAGTTTTAGAGCAGGTCTCAAACGGCGTAGCGATTAGAATGGCAGTACTTAAAAAACTTATTTATGACGTTTAATGATTTAAACTCTCTAGCAGCAGAGAGAAAGCCGTTTTTATTTATAACAGACTTTGGGGCAAAAAACTTAAAAGTCATCCCTCTTGATGAGCTTGAAGAGAGTGATGTTGAGTACTGTATGGAACAAAACAGCAATATAAAATCGCATGCGGATTTTTTAGATAAAAAGACTCTCTCGTTTGATGAGTATAAAAAAAAGTTTGATTTTGTCATAAAGAATATTAAATCCGGAAATACATATCTTTTAAACCTTACCCAACCTACAAAAATTAAAACAGAGTTGACGCTAAAAGAGATATTTAACTTTGCAAATGCGCACTATAAACTTAGGTACAAAGATGAGTTTGTCTGCTTTTCACCAGAGAAGTTTGTAACTATAAACGGCTCTAGAATCTCTACATTCCCTATGAAAGGGACGATTGATGCGTCAATACCCAATGCAAAAGAGCTTATACTAAATAACAAAAAAGAGATGGCTGAACATGTTATGGTGGTTGACCTCTTAAGAAACGACCTCTCTATAGTGGCAAAAGATGTAAAGGTTGAAGAGTTTAGATATATTACAAAGATAAAAGCCGGAGCAAAAGAGCTTCTTCATGTTAGCTCACATATAAGTGGAGACGTCGGGAGTAATTGGCATGCTAGGGTAGGAGATATTTTAAAAGCACTTCTTCCTGCAGGGAGTATAAGCGGTGCGCCTAAAAAAAGTACACTGGAGATAATTGAGCAGGTAGAAGGTTATGAGCGCGGATACTTTAGTGGAGTTTTTGGTGTTTATGACGGGCATACATTAGAGAGTGCAGTAATGATAAGATTTGTTGAAAAAACTCAAGATGGTTATATTTACAAGAGCGGCGGAGGCATAACTTTAGATAGTGATGCAAGAGAAGAGTACAATGAACTTTTAGATAAAGTTTATCTACCTTAGAGGAGGCAGTCGTAAATGTTTAAGCTGGATGGTTTTTTTACAAGCGGGTGGCATTTTGATGAATCACAGCAAGATCTTAAAAATAGATATCAGATGGTCAATATCGGTATTTTGCTCTCCGGAGGCGGATTAATATATGGAATCATGGGCAACTACATAAGAGATGTTGCCGGTTTTATACCCATAGAAGCAACTCTTTTATGTATGAATATAATGATATTTTTTGCTCTAAGAAAGTATCGCAATTTTTTTGAACTTTTTGCTACTACCATGACGCTTCAATATACATTTTTATTTCTATTTCTTATCTATGCGGGAGAGCCAAGTGATTTAAAACATCTTTGGATATTTACATACCCGATAATTCTTCTATATTTTCAAAAAGCAATACATGCCGCTTATTGGCTTCTTTTTATCCTTATTATGCTTATAATAGCACCTCTTCAAAACTTAATAGAGATAAAGTACAGCTTCTATCAAGTCACATATATCTCATTTGTACTAGTAGTAATTAGTATAATAATCTATTTTTATCAGAGAAAAATCGATGAGGCAAGATTTACTATTTTAGAGCAACAAAATATGCTACGTAATTTTAACTCTGAGCTTGAAAAACAGGTAAAAGATAAGACAGTGGAACTTAGGAAGTTAAATGAGTCACTTGAGATAAAAGTTGCGCAGAAGTTAGAAGAGCTAAGGAGTAAGGATCAGATACTAGAAGCTCAATCTAAACAGGCTGTAATGGGAGAGATGATAAGTATGATAGCACACCAATGGAGACAACCGCTCTCTACCATTACACTACAAATTGCAAACCTGCAGTTTAAGCAACTACTTGCAAAAGATAGGAGCAATGAGGATATCGATGCAGCACTAAGTAATATTAGCGACACAATAATTTACCTCTCTGATACTATTGATGATTTTCAAACCTATTTTCATCCAGATAAAGAGATGCAAAATATTGAGATTCATGATCTGCTTCAAAGAGCGCTTAATTTTGCAATCTCAAGAGTAAATGATAGAGGAATAAAAATATCAATCAACAAAAGTAGTGACATAGATGTAAAAACATATATAAACGAACTTGTTCAGGTCGTACTTAATATTTTAAATAATGCAATTGATGCACATAATGAGAAAAAAAGAGATAATCCCTTTATAAAATTAAATGCCAAAACCGTAGAAGAGAGAGTCTATATATACATAGAGGATAATGCAGGAGGGATAGATAGTAAACATATGATACACCTCTTTGAACCCTACTTCAGTACAAAAGGCAAGAACGGAACGGGTCTTGGTCTTTACATGAGTCAGATGATAATAGAGAAGCAGTTTGGCGGGGAGATTGATGTAGAGAGTTCAGAAAACGGAGCTACGTTTATTATAAAAATACCAAAGAATATTTCATAAAAATTCAAAAATAGCATTTTAAAGATTGTTTAAAACAAATTGAGAATTTTTGAGATATAATTTACTAAAACAAGATAAGGTTTGCAGATGTATTTAAAAGAGTTGAAGTTCTCTTTATGGGCTGATTTTATAGAGAGAGACTACTTAGACCATGAGTTTAAAGAGCTTATACAAAGTAAAATTATTAATGGAGCAACCTCTAACCCTGCAATATTTAAAAATGCAATACTAAGCTCAGGTGCATATAAAGAGCAACTATCAAAACTCGGCTCAATCTCTCCAAAAGAGAAATATGAGGCTTTGGCAATATATGATATACAAAAAGCAGCTGATATATTAAACCCTCTATATGAAAAAGGAGATGACGGCTATGTTAGCATAGAGGTTGACCCTTTTCTTTGTGATGATGCCAAGGCTACAATAGCAGAGGGGAAGAGGCTTTTTTCACAAATAAAACGTAAAAACGTCATGATAAAAGTTCCAGCCACACAGGCTGGCTATATCGCTATGAGAGAGCTTGCAAGCAGCGGGATTCCGGTAAATGCTACGCTAATATTTAAAAAAGAGCAAGCCATCTTGTGTGCTGAGGCGTTTAGAGATGCTGCGATAAAGTATGGAGCAAAAGTAGACAGTGTAATAAGCGTTTTTGTAAGCCGTATTGATAGGGCACTTGACGGGGAGTTGGCAAAAGCCGGAGTAGATGTAGCGCTTAGTGGAATCTATAACAGTGCAGATATCTATGCTAAAGTTCAAGAGATGGGAGTAGATGGCTGTAGAGTGCTCTTTGCAAGCACCGGAGTTAAAGATGATTTACTGCCACCGCACTACTATATAGAGAAGCTCTTGGCATATAACAGTGTTAATACGGCTCCCATAGATACAATAAAAGCATTTCATCTAAATGGAGTCAAAGAGAGCGCCTTGCCGATTCAACCCCAAGTTATAAAAGAGCATTTTGAGAAGATTAAGGCTCTGGGTATAGATTTTGATTCTGTATTGGATAAACAGATAGCTGATGGATTAAAATCTTTTAAAGATGCATTTAAAGATATATTGGAGTCGTTATGAGTGATAAAAAAAATGAAGTAGATATAAGTCAATTAACATTTGAGCAGATAAAAAAAATTAGAGCATATCTTAAAAAATTGATAGAAAACGGCGGAAGTGATTTGCATGTCAAATCAAACGGTGTAATCAGGGCAAGAATCAATGGAGCGATAATACCGTTTTCAGGAAGTATATTCTCATATGATGATGCAATGACTCTCTCAAAAGAGATACTTCGAGGCAGATATGCAGAGCTTGTTGAGAACAAAGAGGTCGATTTGGTTTACCAATTTGATGAGCGTAACCGTTTTCGTGTAAATATCTTCTTTCAAACGGATGGTCCATCATTTGTATTTCGTGTTATTCCTATGAATATTCCTACTATTGATGAGATGAAGTTTCCAGAGATAGTAAGAACTTTCACAAAAGAGTCACGCGGGCTTATCCTTGTTACAGGAACTACAGGTAGCGGTAAATCTACAACCCTTGCAGCCATGATACATGAGATAAACATAACACAAAAAAAGCATATTATAACTATTGAAGACCCTATTGAGTTTGTACATAAAGATAGAGGATGTATTATAAATCAGCGCTCGGTTGGACAAGATACGCTCTCTTTTGATAGAGCGCTAAGAGCTGCTCTTCGTGAAGATCCGGACATTATACTAGTCGGTGAGATGAGAGACCGTGAGACAATTGAGCTTGCACTTCATGCAGCAGATACAGGGCATTTAGTCTTCTCAACCCTACATACGGTAGATGCAAAAGAGACTATCAACCGTATTATTGCAATCTTTCCTAATGAGGAGCAAAACCGTGTCCGTCTCTCTCTTGCTAGCGTGTTAAAAGGTGTAATTTCTCAAAGACTTATTCCGACAAAAGAGGATAAACGAATAGCTGCTATGGAGATACTTGTAAAAACTCCTACAATAGAGAAGCTGATTTTAGAGAACCGAGATTATGAGATTAAGGAGGCTATAGAAAAAGGTCGTGAACACTATAAGTCTCAAAGTTTCGATCAACATATTTTGGATATTTACAATGCAGGAATTATCACAAGAGAGAGAGCGAAAGATTATGCTACAAGTGCATCTGACTTAGAGTTAAAAATGAACGGCTTCAATAGTGCAAATGCAGCTAAGTATCTTGATAAGAGCGAGAGAGATAGCGGCGGTAAAACTGTAGATGAGGATGTATTTGATTTAAAATAAGTTTTAACTACAATTAAAGCTTAAGAATGTATAATTCCAAACATTTTTATTAAGGATTTAATATGTTAGAAGGCATTATTAGAGAGAGTATTGGCAAAAAAGGCACAAAAGCACTTCGCCGTGATGGTTATCTAATTGCGAACATCTACGGAAAAGGGCTTGAAAATATTCATGCTGCTTTTAAAGAGAATGAGTATATCCGTACTGTACGTAAAAAAGAGACTTTATCGTTTGGGGTTAAAGTTGGAACAAAAGAGATGAATGTTGTCGTTCAATCATATGAAACACATCCTGTAACAGCTAAACTTTTACATGTTGACCTAATGGTAGCACAACCAGGTGTTGTAACACACTACCATGTACCGGTTATTCCACAAGGTGAAGCAATTGGACTTAAAAACAAAGGTCTTGTACACATTTCAAAACCTCGCCTAAGAGTAAAAGCGGCAATTGAGAATGTTCCAAACAGCATCAATGTTGATGTTACAAAGATGGACGTAGGTGATGCAAAAATGGTACGTGATCTTGCAAAAATAGAGAACGTTACATTCACAGATGCTGATCGTGTATCTGTACTGAGTGTAATTAAAGCTAAGTAATCATGCTAATAGTCGGTCTGGGGAATCCTGGTCCGCAGTATGAGCATACTCGTCATAACATAGGTTTTATGGTTATTGACGAGCTTGTTAAAAGAGTTAATGCTCAAAAACTCTCCTCATCGTCATTTAATGGCGAACTTTTCAAATTTAAAAATCATTTTTTATTAAAACCGCTTACGTTTATGAACTTATCAGGCATCTCTATTGCAGCTGTTAAAAGTTTTTACAAGATAGATGAAGTAGTTGTAATACATGATGATTTGGATCTTCCTTTTGGCACGCTTCGTTTTAAAAAAGGTGGTGGACATGGCGGGCATAATGGGCTTAAATCTACTGATGAAAAGATATCAAGAGAGTACATCAGAGTTAGAATGGGGATAGGAAAACCGGAGTATAAAGGTGAAGTCGTATCTTATGTTTTAAGTAATTTCAGCAAAGATGAGCAAGAGTATTTGAGTAAATGGATCTCATCTGCATGTGAAGCGATTGAGGCTCTACTTGAGAGTTCACTTGAAGATGTAAGCGCCAAGTATACAATTAAAAAATTTCAGCTAAAATAGCATTAAACTTTTAATTGGATTTGCACCTTATGTTAGCTTTTAAATATATCTCTTTTCACTATATAAAATATTTTCTTATTATCCTCTGTGCACTTGTTCTATTTTTAGTTGGATTTGACTACATGGGGAGTGCGGAGAAGCTAGATATTTCGGCAAACTTACTTCTGATATATTTAGTTTATAAAACCTTTTTTGCTATTGATATGCTTCTTCCTCTTTCACTGATTTTTGCTATGATAAGCACAAAAATATTTCTCATACGCTCAAATGCACTAGTCTCTTTTTACTCGCTTGGATACTCAAGGGTAGATATTTTAAAGCCGTTTGTTGTTGTATCTACGGCTATTATCCTTCTTTTTATCTCCTTGCACTCTATCTCAAACTTTGCAAGAGCAGATGAGATGGCTAAAAATATTCGTAAAAATGCACAATATCTAAGTCCAACTAGAGATCTTTTTTTCACATATAAGGATAAGTTCGTATACTTTTCAAAAATGCTCCCACTACAAGAGAGCGCCGAAGATATAAGAGTATTTAGTTTTAAGGACAACTCCTTAAAAGAGGTTTTAGTAGCAAAAAAAGCAAGATATAGAGATGAAGCATGGCATATAAACGTAGCAGATATTATTACCAAGCCCGACGAGATTGATTTTGATTCACTGGGGATAACAGTCACTAAAGAGAAGAACTTAAAAATTCTTCAGGGCTTTCGACCGAAAATGTTAGATCAGGTATATGAGGGCAAAGTTAATTTCACTATAAAAGATGCAATTGATGCGTATATACTTCTAAAAGAGCAAAAAATAAATACAGACCTCGTTAAGAGTTCATTATATAAAATATTTATCTACCCGTTTTTTGTTCCAAGTCTTGTTGTTATTATCTTCTTCTTAGTCCCTATTAGCGTGAGATTTTTAAATGTCTCTCTATTTAGTTTTGGAGCTATTATTTCATCACTTCTAATCTGGGCAGTTCTCTTTGCGCTTATTGAACTCTCTAGTCATAAAACTTTATCAAGCGAAGTAGGCATTGTACTTCCGGTCTTTATTCTTTTTTTAATTGCCTTTAGACAGTGGAGAAAATACCGCTTAGCTACTTAGTAGTAAAGAGGATAGCTCTACTTTTAAAGCAAAGAGTAGCTTGATTTAACTTGCCATAAGGTTTTATAACAAAAATATAAGTACTTTTTAGATAAAATTTCTTAAAAAATTTGGGATTTTTATGATTAACTTTAAAGAACTAGCAGCTACATATAAAACTCCGCTATATATATATGATTTAGATTACATGACAAATCAGTATAAGAAGCTAAAAGAGGCTTTTAGGGGAAGAAAATCTATCATAGCATATGCTATAAAAGCAAACTCAAACCTTAGCGTTGTTAATCACTTTGCTTCTTTAGGGAGCGGTGCAGATTGTGTCTCAATAGGTGAGGTGCGTCGTGCACTTCTAGCAGGAGTTGCAAACTATAAAATTATCTTCTCGGGTGTCGGTAAGAGTGATGATGAGATACGCGAAGCTATACAAAAAGATATACTATATATCAACCTCGAGAGCGAAGCAGAACTCGGACGTGTTGAGCTTATAGCAAAAGAGCTTGATGTAGTATGTAGAATTAGCATAAGAGTAAATCCAAACATAGACCCGCAAACCCACCCATATATCTCTACGGGGCTTCATGACAATAAGTTTGGAGTAGATATAAATACGGCAAAGAGAATGTATATTCGTGCAAATAACTCACAATACTTAGAGCCGGTTGGAATTCATTTTCATATAGGTTCTCAGCTTACTGAGTTAAAGCCTATCTATGAATCTGCGGAGATTGTTGCAGATATGGTCCGCTCGCTTATGGGCATAAAAATTGAGTTGAAGTTCTTTGATATAGGTGGCGGATTAGGTATAACTTATAAAGATGAAGTCACAATAGAACCTTATGATTATGCACAAGCTATACTTAGTACCTTAAAAGGTTTGGACTTAACAATAATCTGTGAGCCGGGAAGATTTTTAACTGCTAACGGAGGATATTTTTTAACAAAAGTTCTTTATGAGAAGCAAAATGGTGAAAAAAGATTTGTGGTAGTCGATGGCGGTATGAATGACCTCCTGCGCCCTAGTTTATACAACGCTTATCATAAAATTGAGGCGATTACAGATAGCAAAACGAACGAGAGCGAAGCTGATGTAGTTGGTCCTGTTTGTGAGAGTGGTGACTTTTTTGCAAAAAACTATATGTTGCCAAAGCTAGAGCATAATAATTTACTTCTTATTCATAGTGCCGGAGCTTACGGCTTTGGAATGGGGAGTAACTACAATACAAGAGGCAGAAGTGCTGAGGTTGCCATTAAAGACGGCAAAGCAAAACTTATTCGCAGACGTGAAGAGTTTGAAGATCTAATTGCATTAGAGAAAGAGTTTTTGGTTAAATAAGATGTATTTCATTGATGTTCAGGGTACGTTAATTAGCGATATAGACAAATCTCCAATTCGTGGAAGCATTGCATTTATAGAGAAGCTTAATGAAAAAAATATCCCTTATGTCATTATTACAAACAACACAAAAAAAGCCTCTAAATCTTTTTATGATTATCTTGTCTCTATCGGCTTTAATTTTAAATTTTCATCATATCTCGACCCCTTAATGCTTTTAGAGTCACGTGTAAAAAAAGATGCAGTTGCAGCGTATGGAGCAGAGGAGTTTTTGGAGGTTTTAAAAAAGATGGGCTATACCCTGAATTACAAAAACCCAAAAACGGTACTAGTTGCGATAAAAGAGGACTTTTGCGCCGATGAGTATGCACAGATGATAGAGTTTTTACTCGGCGGTGCATCACTAATAGGGATGCATGAGACATCTATATATGCGAAAAACAACAAAAGATATCCTGGAGTTGGTGCGATTTTAAAGATGCTTGAATTTTCAACATCGGTGAGCTATGATGTAGTCGGCAAACCAAGCTCCTCATTTTATAATGAGGCCTTAAGTATGCTTCGTAAGCAAAGCAGCAGCGCCGAATTTAATGATATAACTATTGTCAGCGATGATGTAAAAGGTGATTTAGGAGGGGCAAAAGAGATGGGCATGAAGACAATATTTGTTACAAGCGGAAAGTATAAGAGTGCCGATGAGATACTCCCTTTTTTAAAAGAGGAGCTGAAACCTGATTTAGTTTATGCTGACATGCAAGAAATTTTGGAGACTTTATGAAAACCTTAGATGAGTGTAGAAGTGCTATAGATACTATTGATGACGATGTGTTAAAACTTCTTAACAAAAGAATGGAGATTGTCAAAGAGGTAGGAAAGATAAAAAAAAGCAGTGACGGTACGATTTATAGACCCGAGAGAGAAAAAGCGATTTTGCAGAGATTGACTCAAAAGAGTATAGAGCAAAACGGTGCCTTAAATGCTGCTGCTATCGAGGCTATATTTTTAGAGATTTTTGCGGTCTCTAGAAATTTAGAACTTCCGGAGAGAATAGCATATCTCGGTCCTGAGGGGAGCTTTACGCATCAAGCTGCCGAGAGTCGTTTTGGTGCTATGAGTGACTATCTCTCTCTTGGCTCAATTCAATCTGTCTTTAAAACACTTGAAGCAAAAAGAGCAAAATTTGGTGTAGTGCCCATAGAGAACTCAAGAGACGGGATTGTCGGTGAGACCCTTGATCTGCTTGCAAAAAGTTCTGTAAAAATAGTAGCTGAGTTATATATGCCTATTCATATGTCGTTTGCGACAAAGGCAAAAAAACTGAGCCAAATTACCAAGATATACTCTAAAGATAAGGGATTTGGGCAGTGCAGGGAGTTTTTACAAGAACACAACCTTATAAATGTTGAGCAAATTCCCGTTGAGTCAACTGCAAAAGCGGCAATTTTAGCAGCAGAGAATCCAAATGCCGCCGCAATTTGCAGCCATATAGCGGCAAAGCTCTACGGTGTTCCTACTATGTTTGACCATGTTGAAGATGATATAGGCTCTCAGACACGGTTTGTTATTTTGAGTGATTTTAAAAATGAGAAAAGCCAAGAGGATAAGACATCTATTCTTGTAAGATTAAAAGATTCTATAAAAGCCGGTGCTCTTGTTCACTTTTTACAAGATTTTGATAAAAAAAATATAAATCTATCTAAAATAGAGTCACGCCCGCTAAAAGAGAAGGGTGGTTTTGACTATCTATTTTTTATGGATTTTTACGGTCATATAGATGATGAGAATATTCAAGAAGTGTTAGAGAATCATAAAGAAGAGGTAACTTGGCTTGGAAGCTACATAAAAGGTGAAGAGATTGAAGTTTAATAAAAATTTGCAAAA
>Ga0172382_10006850_pt1 | contig 16383 bp, 21 predicted proteins | sample Leawel138RmetaG_FD_122245 | JGI IMG/M metagenome (GOLD analysis project Ga0172382, IMG submission 122245) | Leachate microbial communities from a municipal landfill in Southern Ontario, Canada - Leachate well 138R metaG | ecosystem: Engineered > Solid waste > Landfill > Unclassified | place...
ACTCTTGTTCCCGAAATTACTGCATAGACTGTTCCCGTTTCCACTGTAGTTCTTTTTCCCGAAATCACTGCACTTCTTGTTCCTGTTTACAATAGTTAAATCTTCTACTTCCGGCATATAGGCATAATCATCAGATTGCGGCTTCAGGATGTATTCTCCCCACAAGCCTACCAGCGTTAACCTCCGCTGCCCTCTGTCACCCTCAATAGTTAAAGAGATCTTAGGTTGAACGCCTGTCAAAGCCAGTCGTTTATTTACGGTATTTTCTGCTAAATTCCTTATTATTTCCCGATTGATTTCCAGAACGGGAGCATGCGTTGTTCCAAAGAACTTTTTGGAACAACCGGAATGATAGGTGCCAACCTTTACCGGTTGATAGCAAAACAAACAATTATTCATAATTGTCCGCCTCTACCGGACGTACAGATACAGCACCAATGGTATCTCTACATAAATTGATTAATAATTCAAAACGATCGTGCGGGTTGAGCTTCCAGTATTTTTGTCCAATATCCAACAACCAGCCTTCGGGAATTAAGCCATCAAAAAACGAAAAGAGCACCTTGCTGTGGTATTCTTCTTCTGAAAGGGGCAAGGTTAAACTGATAGACTTCGCATTAGGTATGGCTAAATACTCCTTAGTGTATTGGAATGTGTAGCCGTTATCACCTTCTATTAAAACACCCGCAAACAGGTCTTGAAAATATATGTTCGCCTGTCGGTTCATTCCACCCTGTCTTTATCAATTACACCTACTTCCTTTCCAAATAACGCCAATACATCATTGACTTTATCCAGTCGTAACGTTTTCTTTCCTTGCTCCAAATCACGAACAAAACGCAGTCCTACACCGGCATGTTTAGCCAGATCTACTTGCGTTAAATTCAATTCCTTGCGCTTTTGCTTTACAAAATCTATGATAGAATTCATGTCTATACCTTTCAGGGTATAAATATACAAAAATATTTAAAACAACACCCTAACGGGTATAAATTACATTAAAATTGCTGAGTTACACCCTTTAGGGTATGAAGTTTTTTGCCGAGGCCGCCGAGAACCCGGCGGCAGGTTTTCAAGTGCGAATCACTATTGTCCCGGATCGCTGGTACACATTCAACCAGAATGGTGGTACACTATACTCCAGAATATCCACTTTCAAGAATCGCAAATGGGATTACAAAAACAATTTTGGCGCGTTCCCAGATCGGATCTAGCGCGCCATTCAGTTTTTGCAAAAATGCAACTACTTGTTAATGTGGCACTTAGTAATTGCCGAAGGAAAAGTGGCGCGCTAGATCAGAGATGGCGCACCACACCAAGCTACACCAAACTGCGAATCACCCCCACCACCCGCTCCACATCCGCATTGCTCAGCCCGGCACCGGAGGGCAGGCACAGCCCGTCGCGGAATAATCGGCCGCACACGCTGTTGTCCCAATCCGACGAGTGCGAAGGCGAGGAAGACTGCACGGCGCTATGGGTATCCTGTCCATCGGTATCCTGTCCATGGGGATCCTGCTCAAAACTATAGAACGGAGCCTCGGCAAAGACCGGCTGCAAATGCATAGGTTTCCACAACGGTCTGCTCTCAATGTTTTCTGCCTCCAAAGCCAACCGTACATCTTCACGTGTAAAGCCCGCAACTGCCGGGTCTACCAAAATGCACGTCAGCCAGTGGTTGGATTCATAGTCTGCAGAAGGATTGGTCAGGAAAGAAATACCGGGAATGTTTCCTTCTAACGAATGTTTATATAGCTTGTTGATCTCCCGCCGGCGGGCAACAAACCCTTCCAGCCCCAGCATCTGTCCTCTGCCTATGCCGGCGCAGATGTTGCTCAGGCGGTAGTTGTAGCCAATCTCTGAATGCTGGTAATGCGGAGCCTCGTCTCGGGCCTGAGTGGCAAAAAACAAGGTCCGCCCGGCCGCCTCTGCACTCCCACTCACCAACGCACCGCCGCCCGAGGTGGTCACCATCTTGTTCCCATTGAACGACAGGCAGGCAAACTGCCCAAACGTGCCACAAGGCCGCCCCTTATACGCCGAGCCCAACGCCTCGGCAGCATCCTCCAATACCGGCACCCCATACTTCCCGGCCACCCGCATGATAGCATCCATAGGCGCAGGCATCCCGTACAGGTGCACAGGAATCACCGCCTTGGGCCTGCGCCCCGTCACCCGAATCCTGTCCGCCAGGGCCACCTCCAGCAACTCGGGGTCCATATTCCAATGGTCAGGCCGGCTGTCCACAAAAACCGGGCTGGCGCCCAGGTACCTGATGGGATTTGCCGAGGCAGCAAAAGTGAAGGACTGGCAAATAACCTCATCGCCCGGCGTAACGCCCAACTGCAGCAACGCCAAATGGATAGCCGCCGTCCCCGAACTCAACGCCACCACCCTTCCCTGCTCCAGCCCCAGGAAATCTTCCAAATCCCGCTCAAACCCCTCCACATTCGGCCCCAGCGGCGCCACCCAGTGGGTGTCGAAAGCCTCTTGGATAAAGCGTTGCTCATAGCCACTCATGTGGGCCAGAGAGAGATTGATTTTACTTAACATAATTATATATGAATAATTCAGTTTCTTTTCTTTTTGTATCTATCAGTGTATTCGGATTCTTTCATTAGTATCACTTTGGCAGGAATTTTATATCTAGATAGCTTGTCAATACAATAAGAAGTAACAATTTTTTTAGCTTCTGCTACTTTAAAGATTGAATTAAACAAGATTTTTGCTACCACCATTTGACCCGTGATTGGATTAGTCTCTCCATACACAATACAATCCATTACTTCGGGCATTTGTAATAAAACAGACTCTACTTCTGCCGGTAAAACTTTCTCGCCTCCCACATTAATTATCTCACTATTCCTTCCAATTATCTTTAAATATCCATCTTCAGATTCTTCTACTAAATCACCTGTTTTAAACCAACCGTCATTAGTAAAACGCTCCATACTGGAATTCAAGTAACCCAGGATTTGAGTCTTACTCTTTATCCATAACTCACCGTCTACAATTTTGTATTCAGCATTTGGGTCGTCAAATTTTATTAATGTACTCGTGGAAGATTTACTGGACATTTTTGAAATACCCGTTTCGCTTGTTCCAAAGGTTTGTAAAAACCTTGCTTTAGGAAAAACATCTTTTAATTTTAACAGCAGACTTTCTTGCATTGCTTCTGTCCCGTAGGTAATTAATCTTAAACTTGAAAGATCGTGTTTTTTAAAAGATTCACTAATTATAAGCAGATTAAGAAATGTAGGAGAAGCTGGAAGAACGTTTACTTTGTATTTTTCAATAAGAGAACTTACATGTTCTGGATCACGGTAAGTTGGAAAGACCATTGTGACACCCATTGAGAGACAATTTAACAAGGTGTTTAATCCTCCAATGTGATCAAACATTAAGAAAATCAAAAAGACTAATTTTTTCCCCTTCTTATCTTTATATGTATCAATCAAATTATCTAAATCATGAATCATTGCTTTGGGCTTACCCGTTGATCCGCTACTAAAGAGAATAAGACCTGAACTATTTTTGGCATGTAACTCACTAATCAAAGGATGCGGCACATAAGTTTTCTCATTAGCTCTGATATCAACACCTTGATTATTTATATATAGCAAATAATTACAGCCACTTATCGCTATTCTCTCATCAATCTCAATTTGAATCTTGCTAGTAATTGGCACAACAGTATTCTTATTTTCAACTAAAGCAAAAAACAAAGCAATTGACTCAAAAGAGTAATCAGAAACAATCGCAACAATCTCATTACTCCCTTTAGGGATTTTATCTTTGATAAGATTATAATACTCTTTAATTTTATTATATAAATGTTTGTAGGAATAGCTTATGTCTTGAAAAATAACAGCTATTTCTTCTTCATAATTAACAAAGGACTCTATTAACCAATTCATCTTAATTAATATTCTAGTTTATACCACCTAAATAAATGATTTGTCCGGTAATAAATTCGCTTTCCTGTGAAATAAAAAACTTAATAACATTTAATACGTCTTCAAATCTTCCTAGTCTTTTAATACTTTGCCTTTCTATTAGTTCTTCTATCTTATTTTCTGGTACGTTTTTAATTAAATCAGTAGGTATGGGAGTTGGACCTACTGCATTAACTGTTACACCATATACTCCAATCTCTTTGGCTAGCACTTTTGTTAATTGTTCAACTGCTGATTTTGAAGATGAATAAACCAGTTCACCTTCCAAATGTAGAGGAACAGCTACCGTTGAATAATTAATAATTCTTCCTTCCTTATTTCGAATCATATATTTTGATACCTCTCTGCACATTAAAAATGTACCCATATAATTTGTATTAAACAGTTTTTGAGCTGTTGAATAAGGAGTTAATAGTATATGGTTCATCGATGCTGCGCCAGCATTATTGATTAGAATATCAATCTTTTTATGCTTTTTGAAAATTTGCCGAACCATATTTATAACTTCAGGTTCATTTGAAATATCAATGCAATAATGTGTATAATTTTCATTTTCTATTGTTGAAGTTCTTCTGCTGCAACCATATACAATATCACCCTGTTCAAGAAAATAGTTACTTAATTGAAAGCCCAATCCTTTTCTTGAACCTGTAACAATAATCACTCTATTCATTTTCTTCTATTTCAAGTTGTCTTGCAATATAATTTGACAAAGAGCCTGCAGAACGAAAAGGACTGATTCTTGATGACATAGCAGCTTCTGAAGTTAATGTTATCTCAATATCTTTATCCAAAAAAGCTGTTTCAATATCAACTATAACATTCACTAACCCCATCGAATCAAAGATTCTGTTTCCTCCAATTAATGGAGTGTTTTTGTTTATGTCAGCAGTGATACTATTAGTATCACAAAAATCTTTTAAAACTTCAAAGACAATACTCTCAATTTCTTTATACAACATATTTTATTTATTTATGGGTTTATATAACTTCGTTTTTGTTAAATTACATGCAATACTGCCCCAAGATAATCCTACTCCAAAACCACTTAAAATAACTCTATCAAGAACATTGGAATTAGATGAATATAAATCTGATAAAAGTAACGGAATAGTTGCCGGCCCTGTGTTACCATAATTAGTGAGATTCATTGGAACTCTTGTCTCTTCCACTTTCATTTTTTTTCTAATTGTATTAATCATAAATTTATTTGCTTGATGCAAGACAAATAAGTTAATACTCTCTTTATCCCAATTCACGAATTCTATTAAGCTGTCTATGTTTTTATGAACATTAGAAATCGAGAAGTCAAAAATTGCCATTCCGTCCATATAAAGATCCTCTTGGGTTCTTCCATTTCCATCTTCATCAAATTCTAGTATTTTAGTCACATCAGAAGATCTTATTCTAAAACCACCTGCAGGAATTATCAACCGATCATACCCACCACCATCAGAATTTATATTAAACCCAATATCATCTGCTCCCTTCTTCAATAAAGTTGCAGTACCACAGTCTCCAAATACCATACGTAGAGATTTGTCTTTTGGATTTATCATTTTTGTTGACGTATCACCTGACAGAACAAGAACATTCGTACATGCTCCCGAATTTATCCATAGACAAGCTTGAAATAACCCATAAATATAACCGGAACAACCATAATGAATATCTATACATACAGTATCTTTACTTAAGCCCAATCTGTCCTGTAATATTACTGATGTTGAAGGAACTAGATAATCTGATGTTTGAGAAACAAAAACCAATCCATCAACATCTTTTCTTTCAACACATTCATTTCTCAGTAAATATTCAGCTGCTTTAAAACACATATCAGATGACGTTTCGTCTTTATCGGCTATTCTAATTCTTTCTATACCTGTTGCCCGAATAATATTTGCTACTACTTTCTCGCCAAATTCTTTTGATAGACTAGATAATTCAAATACAGTCTCTGGTAAATATGAACTTATTGATGTAATATTTATGTTTTTTATTATTGCTTTCATACAATTCTATAATAGTGTATATCCTCCATCAATTAACAAATTGGAGCCTGTAGTCCAGGAACTAGCATCGGATAGCAGATAAATCACAGCATACGCGACTTCCTCAGATTTTCCATAACGGCCAAGTGGATAGCGTTTCACATCCTCGTTGAGCTGATCTTGAGTAATCGCAGAACCTGAAAATATATCAGTATCTATCATGCCCGGATTAACACAATTTACCCGTATCCCTTTCGGTGCTAAATCAAGAGCAACACCTTTCACCAATCCGTTCACAGCTCCTTTTGAAGAAGAATAAATCGAAGAAGCTACTGCAGAACAATAAACGCCCGAGACAGAAGAGATAAAAACGATAGAACCTTTTTTAGATATTTTCTTAGATTTTACTAGAAGTCGTGTTAATTCTGTAGGAGCAAAGAAATTCACATTCATAACCTCCTCAAAACTTTCACGATGTGCAAAAGCAAACGGTGCAACTTTAGTCAATCCGGCACAATTCACCAATCCATCTAAAACAGGAAGACTTTTACACAATTCCTCCAAATCCTCTTTAACGGATAAATCAGCAAGAATAAACTGATGCCGATTACCATCCAATTGAGACAATGTATCTTTCAACCGTTCTTCATTTCTACCACTGATAATTACCTCTGCTCCCACTTTGGAACATTGAATCGCAATTGCTTTACCAATTCCGGATGAAGCACCGGTTACAAAAATTGTCTTACCATCTAAAGAAAAAGGATTATGCATCACAGAAGATTTAGTAATTTATTAAATTGGAACAAAACCCACAAGCTGATACTCCAACTTATTTTACATTATTAATAGATAGGAAGCTCATTATTTTCTGCTTTTAACTACTTCAAAAAGATCATATATTGTTTGAGCATTTTTTATATCATCTCCTTTAATTGTTACTTCATACTCTTCATCACACATGGCAATAATAGATAAAGCAATCAATGAACTCCATTCATCTAGTTTTTTAAACTCTGTTTCTAATGATAACTCAGACGCATCCGTATCTTCAAATTGATCTGCGAAATTGTTAAGGAAATCTTCTTGTTTCATAAAAATAGCGTTAAAATTAGTATTTAAGTATTGATGCAGGGTTCCCTATATAAGTTGCCCCATCTTTAGTTTCTTTCAGTATTAAACTACTTGCACCAATTACAGTATCATTTCCTATTTTGATTTGTTGTAACACAACAGAATTAACACCAAAGAAATTTCTATTTCCAATTATGACTTCTCCGGAAATTTTTACAGAAGGCATAATTGAGTTATAATCTCCTACAATCGTATCGTGCCCTATTGGAACAAAACCATTAAGAATATTAAAATTACCAAGAGTGACGTTGCAACTAAGTAAGCAACCGGAGCATAAAATATTCCCATTTCCTATTCTAACATTGTTTTTATCTAGAAAAATCACATCAGGAGCAATTATATTGGGGTAATAAACATTAGGTGCTTTAATATTCTGCACTATTTTCTCAACTATTTTAGGAGACGCAATCGCAATTACTAACGCTAATTTTTCAATATGAGAATTTATTTCTAGCATACCTCCCAGTACTTCGCCATATTCATTTCTTGTACCTATCGGTATGCCATCATCAAAAAAACCGATGATATCCCACTCCCGTGACACTTCGTTAATTTTGTTAATCAAACAAGCAACCTCCCTTCCAAATCCTCCTGCTCCGTATATAGCAATTTTCTTCATAATTTATTTCCATTAAATACTTCCATGGTGGCATTTGTGTCCGAATTGATTCCCTCTCTTTTGAAAACCTTCCGGATTGTTCTCACCATTATTTTATAGTCCAAAGATAAAGAAACGTGGTCAACGTACCACGTATCATGAGCAAATTTCTGCTCCCAACTGAGTGCATTCCGCCCGTTTACCTGAGCCCATCCGGTAATGCCCGGGCGCACTTCATGGCGTCTGCGCTGCGAATCATTATATAACGGAAGGTATTGCACCAGCAAAGGCCTCGGCCCAATCAAACTCATATCCCCCTTAATCACATTCAGAAGTTGTGGTATTTCGTCAAGCGAAGTGGAGCGCACAAACTTCCCAACTTTAGTCAATCGTTGTGCATCGGGCAGAAGATTTCCCGAGGCATCTTCTTCATCAGTCATGGTCTTAAACTTAATAACCTTGAATATCCGCTCATCCTTTCCCGGCCGCTCCTGAATAAAAAAAGCCCCTGCCCCTTTATTAGCAATTGCCAGGAATAGCCAAATCAGCAGGAAAATCGGGCTAATGATAAGTAACCCCAAAAGCGAGAGAACAATATCAAAGAAACGTTTGAAGAAGGATTTGTACATGGTGTGGGTTTAGTACTTTGGTATTTTTTATAACGCCAAAAAAAATATGGAAGACTAAAAAAGGGATTGGTCGAATTTGAGCTATGACTGATTAATGAATGAAAAAAATACTGTATTTCCGCTATATTAAATTAGCAAAAAAAAGATAGTTTTTTCTGTTTTCGTAAGACTTGCCAAATTTTTCAATAAACGCCACTAGGAACATAATATGTCCAATTGGCACTCCTTATTCCATACGAATATATCCTCATACATCTTAGTTTCCTTAAAATGATCAAGGGTATAACTGCTACGGAGACATCTGGAAATATCATTATTCTTTACATTTCCTTTTACCTTCATTTTTATTAATGCAACTACCATAGCTTCACAAAGATCATGTCCGTTAATCAATAGCTGAGGCTTAATGCCGCTTTCTTTGTGAGAGATATAAAATAATTGAATATCTTCTTTAGTAATGTAAATTTTTGATTTATTAGCATCATTAGCATAGAGTTTTGATAAGATGTTCTCAAACTCTGTAGGGTTGTCACCGGTATAAATATTTGTCAGGTTGAGTACTTTAAAATTCAACCTAATATTATTGACTGAATTATACCATTTCAGATATGACAATGCTTCCAAATCTCTAAATAATTTTTCTATAAATTCAGATGGAGGTATAGGACACGAATATTCACAACAGATATTTCTGATCGTATCATAGTTGATCATCATCGTTTCAGCATCATGTGTATCGGTTAAAAACAAATTGGAATACGGATAATTATTTGTTTTATTCAGATGGTCAAAATCTGCATCTTTTAACATTATGAATCTAGTTTCATAACTCCCATTGAGTTGGTTTAATATCACAGGAAATTTCACATTTCCTCCAATCGGAAAAATATGTGCTGTTTCATCTTGAAAAAAACGAGAAAACAACCTTTTATCATCTTCCCCTTCTACCACAACAATAATTTTCTCAGAATATAAATCAGTTCTAAACATTTGAACTAGGGTTGCCGTTTGGGAATCCTGCTTTATTGAATTTTTAACACTATGCATTTTCTAAATTATTCTCATATAAATCGTAGCAAACACTCCATCTTTCACCTATTATCTGTGGCGAGTGTGTTGCAATTATTACTTGAAGATTTTTTAGTTCTGCAATTTTCTGAATATCATCAATAAATTCTTGTTGCCAAACTATATGCAATGAGTTCTCAGGTTCATCAACGAGTAATATAGTATCATCATTAACCTTAAAAATGAAATTATACAGCATGATAATCTCATTCTGCTCACCACTAGACAGTTTCTGAACGTTAATGAATTCGCCATTGGGAGATTTTATCCTTAATCCGCTTTGTACCGAAAGCTCTATTGATTTATTAGCAAAGTGCTTTTTCTTTATCAACTCCATAAATAATCGGAGTTTCTTTAAAAATAGTGTATAAAATTTAATCTTAGACTCTAATTCATCTATATAACTCGTAAGGATATTAGTATGTTCTTCTGAGTAAGGCTTTATTTCTGTTTTGCTAATTAATCCAAAATCTGTTAGTTCCTTGAGGATCTTTTCCATCCTATCAGCCTTCTTTTTATATTCTTCTTCGGAATATTTATTCTCGGAAGACAACAATACCTCAAGAAACTGACTATCACGCTTCTGAGCCACTTTTAGATAGTTAAAGTAACTTTGCTCCATGATCTTTTTAAGTTCGTCAGCAATTAGGTGAATCGTTAAGAAATCATCTTTTGATTCATCATCAATATCTTGAGTTCTTCTTTTTTCACTGATTGTAAAAATTCTTTGTGCCTCAATAAACGAAGAAGAAAAACTTTCAAGTAGCATTGAGATCTGACTACTCCTAAATTTTTTTTCATTTAAGTTTATTTGTCGTTTTACATTTCTATTCCTATAATAGGAATTGATTACTCTTTCACGGTTAATATTATCAGAATTGGAGAAATAATCAATGAAGTCAATAATATCATCATGATCATTCTTAACCTTTTTCCTGGTAGTAGGAAACCGTCCCACTTCTTTTTTCTTATCATACCAGATAAACTCCACCTTTCTTTTGGGAAGATTCTCGATATCTATTTTTTCTGTATTGTTTTTTTCCTTTACTGATTCACGTTTTATTTCTAACCGTTGATTATTTGTGAAATCTATATCAATACTTTCAAAGTTTAATTGTTGAAAATATGATATATTTTTAAGGTATAGATTGTTGATGATTGTCAGAATCGTAGTCTTCCCATAACCATTAGGGCCGGTCATCAAAAAGATGTTTTGGTCTTTTTCCAATTCAATTTCATACGAATACAGGCCAAACAGTTTCTTTATAGAAATCGATTTAATTAACATGATGTTTATCGCTTATACAATTCGTCGATTCTTGCTTGTGTCTTCTCGTTAATTGTAAATTGGATATTAACTTGAATATTATCGTTACTCTTTGATTGCACAACAGCTTTATATATAGGATAATCGTCTCCTTTGACAATATTATTTTTCCAATGCATAGGACGTAAGTTCAACAAATTATCGTCACCGCCCAATGCTTCCGGTAAAATATGATCAATCGTCCATCCAAATTTACTATTTTGGTTACCATACTCAGACTTAATTATCCAAGCACCACAAGGATCTTTACGGAAGACGTTCGAATCATAACCTTCTTCTATTATTCCCTTTTCCCAAACTTTATTTTTTATTTCGTCATTAAACATATTGTGCTTCTAATTTTGTCTATAGTATTACTTATCGCAAAAGTAATATATTTAAATGATATAAAATTTTATTATTTTTTCTTAATGAACAGATTTTTCTTTCTCAAAATATTTCATAGAGATCCCAATATTAACCTAATACTCTTGTTTAAATCACTTGAAATTAAATTCACTAAAAGAGTGGCTGGAATTCAGCTATAATCTTTTTATGATAATAGAATTGGTTTAATTCAGAGATGGCCTTGATTTCTTTTTTGGGCTCTAAAGCAGCCCGGATTTTTTAACCACCACAATGAGACCTATAAGAAGAATACGAACGATGGCCAAATCTTATTGACTCTGTGTATTTTCATTTACTCCAAACAGCTCTTCAATCCATTTCATAAATAGATCGGCATCTTTAGCATTGGGATTTAAAATGTGAGCAGCAATTGCCTGTCCCATCGGCCTGCCAGGCTTATCTTGCCATGCAAGATAGGTATGAATTTTAGCTTTTGCACGGTGTACGAGCTTATATTTGTTTATTTTTCTATCCTCAAGCGAATGAAGAACAAGTTCCGTCTCTTTCATTAAAATGTCTTCATTGTCAGCAAGTAGAACTACAAAATCTTCAAGCATGCCATCGGTTTTATTATTCGGCATAATCCACACCCCTAAACGGGGATAAATATTTTGATTGGCTTCAAGTATCAGACCGTTTTCAGGTAGATCTTTTGGAATCTGGTCATATTTACCTGTTTCTTCAATTTTTGTTTTTATTTGCTGCCATGTAGCACTATTATCTGTATCAGCATCAATAACAATACCTACAGTCTTATATGTAGTCGCTTGCTCGTTTATTGCCACTGCGAACTGCATGACGGCTTCTTCTTTCGATCCACAATCTATCGACTTAAAGTTTTCTTTTACCTTTCGATGTTCACATAGATTTGAAATCACAATGCAGTCGTCTTTCCCCTCAAGAAACAAAATACTTTTTTTCATAACCTACCTAATTTCAATGTTCTGATCTACTGCAAACTTCAATCTATCTTTGTCATTGAAAGGGACAGGCATAACTGTTCCTTCAATCTCTTCTAAGCGAATAAGCTTCCCCTGGTTATCATTATCAGCTTGTACAAAGCTCTTAATACAATCATTACTATGTGTTGTAGCAAATACCTGTACATTGTGCTTTTTAGATAAACTAAATACTATTTCCCATAGTTTAGTTTGAACAGAATAATGTAAGCCGCTACCAAATTCATCGATTAACAAAAATCCATCTTTTGCATTAAGTAAAGCCAGTATAATGGTAAGTATTCTATTCATTCCATCACCCATAGATGAGAGACGAACACGTTTAGTACTATTCTTGTATACGACAAACGGTACACGCTGCTGTTCTGGTCTTTCTCTCATGCTACGTGATTCGGGTTTATATTCATCCATCAAAAAATTAATAGCATCAATACCTGGCTCAATAATATTAAGTGCTTTGATAATCTCTTCTTCTGATGCTGTCATAGCGATTCTATCAAATAACAATGCGTTTTCATCCTTAGTTATCTGGGCTGTTTTAACGTATTGGATCGCAGGTTTTTTTTGAGTTTGATACACAGCCCTAAATCTTCGATTAAAAGGAACTAAAAATTCTTTTTTTTCATCATTTAAGCTTACATTAACTAAAAGTCCATATTCAGCACTTGTTTGATAGTTTGAAAAATCGGCATATTCTATTATATTTCTTCTAATAGATTGATCTATACCCCCTTCTTGAGTTTCAATGTATCCAACTATTTTTAAATTTAGAAGCTTCTGGGTTTTATTATTTTTTGAACTCATTGTAATACCCTCTAGCATAAATAGTTCTAAGCTTCTTTGAGAAATAAGAGATGTAAAACTCTCAATTTGTTTTTCAATTTGCAAATCACTAAAACTTGGATTGTATAATTCACCTCGCATTTCCAACACATCATAAATTGATGCCATGCTGCCCTCTGTAGTCAAAAGCAATATCGCTTCCAATAATGTACTCTTACCAACATTGTTATTGCCCACAATTAAATTAACTTTCGACAACGAGTCTAACTCTAGTTGTTCAAAGTTCTTATAGTTTTTAATTATTATGGATTGCATATCATCTTTTTTTGAACTTTTTTGCATCATTAGTTACTTTCTAAAGGTTCATTAGTCCTTTTTTGATAGGATTCATTAATCTTAACACTTGGATTCTTTTCCGTACTAATTTCAAAAAACGAATATCCTTCACGGACAAAATGTGTATTTTCTTCACATTCCACCCAACCATCCCATCCACTTAAATATACAGCAGCTCCGCTAGGAAAACGTAAACTTGTACTTTTTGGAGTTGATGCAAGTATTAATTTAGCGATCAATTTTGGAAAATCTGATGCTGCTGCATAAGTCTCTCCCCAACGTTCAATATCATTCTTTGTAATCAAACTCATTTTAAGTCAAACATTTTGCTGTAATTATATCGCCTTATATAATGCTTCCAAGATAATAAAAATGTCTTTAAGTTGTATGGTGAAATTCCAAGAATCAAGGACCTAGAATACTTATTAATAACTTGAATTCATGATGCCAAAATCATGTATATTTTTCGCGTCATTAGATTTATTATGCTTAAACTGATAGATATTATTTTTGACTTCAATCACAAGTAGGGGTTGCTTTTAATTTGTCAAAATATTCTTTTGATAAAATATCTTTTCCAGCAAGTAAATGTTTCAGATATTCTTTATTGGGTTTTAATCCGTCTTCAATATATTCCGACTGTGCCATATAAGTCGTTGCTTTTATGGGAACACTTTCACTATTCAAAACTGTAACCTGTATTCTGTCGTAGTGCTTGGGAAAGCCTTCTGCATTGTCAAGATTTTCTATCTCGTTATCAGGAAAATCGTAAAGGACTCCTTCAATATAATCATTGATTGAGGGCACAATATTAGCAGCTGCACCTACTTGTGACTTTTTGTTAAACATAAGCTTGTAACCGTCAAGCCTTCCAAACTCTCTTGAGGTAAAATTCAATCCTCTATCCCTCATTCTCTTTTTGTCCATATTAGAACCGTAAGCAAAATATTTCATAATCAAGAATTTATTTGAATTGCACTCTTTTTAACGAGTGGATCTTTTATATTATGCGTATTAAGTACAGAATTAATCCTTTTTTCATCGTCAAGTGTTGTCAAGGGGCCCAAAAGTATTTTGACTCTTTCTAATAACTCTTTTCTAAATGATATATCAAGATACTCTGTCGTTAGAGAAGTAGGATTATTAATAAAAGAACTAAGAACATTGTCAGAGCCAACAATCATACTACTATCAAAGCAGATTTAGTGTATTGTCAAATCAAATTGAACGTCTGTATCGACAAATAATTTACGAATAATTGATGCTCTATCCATTTTCAGGTAGCTTATTAATTATTCCTATTATGTTGCAAAAACAGCTTTGCACATGCCAAAGCATCTGACAAAGCATCGTGATGATTAAGCTCTATACAGTATTCTTCGCAAAGCGAGGCAAGATTATCTCCATAAATCCGATATGTACAGTGTTTATCGTATTCAGGAACACATAAATTATAATATTCAAGTGTTTGTTCTATACAAAGAAAATCGAAAGAGAATCCATTGTGGGCAACAACATGTTGCCCTGTAATATATGGTTCTATTTGAGGCCAAACAACATCAAATGTGGGAGCGTTTTTAGTATCCTCTGGAGTAATTCCATGAATATCAATAAAACTGTCCCAATAATAATTTTGAGGAGGTTGCACAAGCAAATTGAGTTGCTTAACAATCTCCCCATTTTCAACTCGAATTAAACCAACTTGGCAGATACTCCAACGGTAGCCTTGAGCCGTTTCGAAATCAATTGCTGTGAAAGTATTTATCATTATTACATTGAGAATTTCATCATAATTTTGTTTTTCCGGATAGTGAAAGATACATAAATGAGCGTGACGCGCTCAAGATCCAGTAGTTATCTAAAAAGGGAATGCTGTTCTTAGCAGAAGACTAAGGAACCAAAAAATTAGTGCGACGCACTAAGAACTCAATTATCTGTATTATAGTCAATTACTAAAAACATGCCCCGGGGGCACGTTTTCAGCAACAATCAACTAATCAGCAACTTAACCTCCGAGTGCGACGCACTCAAAAATGCGACCCAAATGCCACCCCTCACCCGCTCACCCCTCACCCCTCACCCGTTCACCTGCTCACCTGCTCACTCACTCACTCCTCACCCGCTCACCCACTCACTTCTCACCCGTTCACTTCTCACCCCTCACCTCTTTCTTCAACCGTGCCACATGCCCCCTCCCCAGCGCTTTCACCTCACATCCCAGCCTAAAGTAGTGGCGGATGGTGTCGTCGCTCAGGATGCCAAAGCAGTCGATGATGGCCAGGGGCTTGCCGGCCCATTGCACAATCTTTTCGGGGTCCAGATGTAAATACTCTTTGTGAGGTACAGCCAAAACAAGTGCCTCGGCCCCATGTAATGTGGCAGGGAGGTCTTTTTCCACGGTCAGGTCTTTCAGGCCTTCCTGGTTGCGGAAAAAACGCGACCACGACTGGCCCGTTGCGGGATAGGTGTCCTGTGATGTGAATTCATACCACTCGTCCACGTAGGGGTCGTGCACGCGCACATAAGCGCCCATCTGGGTGAGTTTGCGCACCACCATTTCCGAGCCGCTGTACCGCGTATCGCCCACATCATGCCGGTAACTGGCCCCGCAAAGCACCACATCAGATCCGGCAATGTACCGGCCCATATTGCGCAGCGCATCGCGCACCAGCTCGGCCGCATGCAGGGCCCGCGTATCGTTTATATCAATGGCCGTCGGCGTCAGGCGGAACAGGTTGTCCCCGTCCTCAAAGCCCAGAATATGCCTATAAGCCCAATAGCCCAATCCTCCGTCCTTGGGCAGGCAGTAGCCTCCAATGCCCGGTCCGGGGAAAATCATGTTGCTGTGCGTAGGACGCATCTTGATGGCGTTCACTACTTTAATTAAATCCACTCCGTTACGCTCTGCAAATACGCTCCATTCATGCAAAAAGGCTAGAATAGTAGCCCGGTACGAGTTTTCAATAATTTTAGTAGTCTCCGATTCTATAGGACGGTCCATCACCGTAAGCGGGAATTTTTCCGTATTGATGACCTCGCGCAGGAATTTTTCTACCCTGTCCCGAGCCTCTTGGTTGCAGCCGCTGCAGACCCTCCAAAAATCGCGGATGCTGCTCACGTACTCCTTGCCGGGCATCACCCGCTCAAAACTGTGCGAGAGTAACGGTTCCGAGTCAATCCCCCGGGCGGCAAACTCCTTCTTCATCAGGGGCCAG